>Ga0307513_10000438_pt1 | contig 60079 bp, 60 predicted proteins | sample 15_EM_MG_FD_202174 | JGI IMG/M metagenome (GOLD analysis project Ga0307513, IMG submission 202174) | Populus trichocarpa ectomycorrhiza microbial communities from riparian zone in the Pacific Northwest, United States - 15_EM | ecosystem: Host-associated > Plants > Roots > Unclassified | place...
CCTGAGTAGTCTCCCAGATGCCTCCGGGAAGTCCCTACTCAGGAAGCTTGGGTTCGGATATATGCTCTCCCCTATGGTGGCATATACCTCGCGCATAATTATGCAAGCTATTTCCGCTAGGGTAATAATACGATCCTGCTTGCCACCTTGCACCTGGTAGCAATACCAACTCTGCTGCTACTTCAAATACTGCAGCTTCTCTTCTCTCCATTCAACAGCCAACAATTGCCATACTAAGCAATCCACCAATCCGGCCAAGGACTCCTGAACAGGAGCATTTTCTGTCTCCTCCATGTACTCCTACTACTCCCCGATCTCTCCAGACCCTTGGAGAGGCTACCTTAGCCTCAATAACCTCTTCCTCCCCTTCCAGCTGCCTACAAAAGCATCGTATCACAAAGCTTTTACATGCTACGCAATTCTCCCTTGCGCGCAACACCCTTCTTACCCGGATGCAAGAGCAGCAGCGAGAAGAGGAAGGAAGAAAAAGAAAAAGACAAGAGGGGGGCTCCATGGGGCGAAAGCGAATTCCCGACCATGGTCAGGCTTTTGCCACTATGGCGGATTTACAAGTCAGGCGGCAACAGCTCTTAGTGAGAGAACAGAAACGAGTACAGAAACAGGTAGAGGGGTTGGAAAAAAAAAAGAAAAACCTGGAGGACCGGGTCACTGAGGCTAAGCGAAAGATGGAAAGTAAGCGGAATATTCCAACCTCTCGTATAAAGAAAAGTGTTGAGAGCTGGGAGAGTGAGATTCAAGAGTTGGGAAAGAAATATGAATCTATCTGCGAAAAGCTTGATGCTGCACAAGTTCAGCAACAGCAGATTGATAAGGTATATGGGGAGGAAATACGGGATATTGAATTGGACAATGAGCAAAATCACGATTCCGGTCATGTGGGAAGTGATAAGGAAATGCTCTCCGGCGACTCTGATATTGACAATGATGATGGAGTCTTCTTTTATTGAACTTTATGTTACTATGTGAAATTGATCACTTTCTATAGCGGTAGCGCTACTGCTTCAATTAGCACTTGTTCTAGAACCGAAGAGTCTAATTCTGTCATTGCATAAGACTTTCCCCAATTGGGTTGGATGGCTCGCTACGCCGGGCGCTCGCTATGGCGTGGGGCACGTTATCAAGGTTTGAAAAACTCGGGACGACCAGACGCGCCCTTAATCTTCCGGATACTAGCGTGCACACTAGTCATGCACCATACGCACTATTATTCCTCTTCGGCAGGAAGATCCTTGCAAATCTTACTATATATCATAGGACAAATGGGGAAGGCAAATCTTGGCTGAGAAGGACGAGTATCCAGGCTATAGGTTACCCTCCCGAATGCGGGGCTCTCACAACCCCCAAAAAGTTCAACCACTCTAAACTCTTGGCGCCCTCCACACAATATCCACCACATACAACAGGTTCCTACAATCTATCACCTCTCTTCCACTACATCGGCAATAATGTCTGCTACTAGTCTCCTGAACCCTAAGGCTGAATCAGTTCGTCGCGGGGAAGCTCTCCGAGTGAACATCGCCGCTGGCGAAGGTATCCTACACCGTATTCCTTTGCGTTAGTTATCATAACTAATTAATTGGGGCGGATAGGGTTGCAGGATGTTTTGAAATCAAATCTGGGTCCCTCGGGGACACTGAAGATGCTAGTTGATGGGTCGGGCCAGATTACGTTGACCAAGGATGGGCAGAAGTTGTTGCATGAAATGACTATTCAGAATCCTACAGGTATTTTTGCCTGCTCTGTGATGGGGGTGGGTGAGGCGAGGGCCTGGGCATCTTGCTAATGCGCCGCAAATATAGCTGTGATGATCGCTAGAGCAGGTACGGATTTCTATCAGCCATAGGTTGCTATGGACGTGCGTGTTTGTGCTGATTCGCGGATTCTTAGCGACGGCTCTTGACGACATCGCTGGTGATGGAACTACTAGCGTAGTACTATATGTCGGAGAGCTCCTAAAGCAAGCGAGAAGATATATCGAGGAGGGTTTACATCCCCGTATTATCACTGAAGGATTCGAGCATGCCAAAGTTGAGGCGCTTAAGGTTTGATCCATTTGGGGCACCATCATCATCACCAAGCACTGCCTAACATCTGGTCATGTATAGTTCTTGGATGACTTTAAGATTCCTCGTGAGCCGGACCGCGAGCTCCTACTCTCGGTGGCTCGCACTTCCCTTTCCACCAAGCTTAACAAAACCCTTGCTGAATCCCTTACCCCCGCTATTGTCGATGCTGTTTTGGCGATCTACAGTCCTCCAGCGAAACCTGATCTGCACATGATAGAAATTATGAAGATGCAACACCGTAGCGCCTCAGAGACACAATTGATTCGTGGCCTAGCACTAGACCACGGTGCTCGCCACCCGGATATGCCAAAACGTGTGGAGAACGCACACATCCTTACTCTCAACGTTTCTTTGGAGTACGAGAAGAGTGAAGTAAACTCCGGTTTCTTCTACTCGTCTGCAGAGCAACGGGAGAAGCTTGTTGAGAGCGAGAGGAGGTTTGTCGACGAAAAATTGAGGAAGATTGTTGAATTGAAGAAAGAGGTCTGCGGAAATGACCCAAAGAAAGGATTCGTTATCATCAATCAGAAGGGGATTGATCCTTTGAGTTTAGATGTCCTCGTCAAGAACGGCATATTTGCTCTTCGACGGGCTAAGAGGAGAAACATGGAGCGTCTGCAGTTGGTATGCGGTGGTGTATCTCAGAACAGTGTTGATGACCTGACTCCTGATATTCTGGGCTGGGCTGGAACTGTTTATGAGCATACGCTCGGCGAGGAGAAGTATACCTTCATTGTATGTTCACCTAAGATCGCTCTTGACCTTGTTCTTAGCAATTGACAGAGAACAGGAGGACGTCAGGAACCCAAAATCCGTCACTCTACTCATCAAGGGGCCCAACGCACACACCATTACTCAAATCCAAGACGCAGTCCGCGATGGGCTGAGGAGTGTTTACAACGTGATTGTCGACGGCTCAGTGGTTCCAGGAGCTGGCGCTTTCCAAGTTGCCTGTGCAGCACACCTTACCGGCGAAGCCATGCGAAAGTCGATCAAAGGCAAAGCAAGAATGGGAGTACAGGCATTCGCAGACGCCCTACTGGTTATCCCCAAGACTCTTGCGGCGAACGCCGGGTTTGACATTATGGACTCTTGTATCCATTCATTTTACCCCACCTTTCAGGGCTAGATACTGATAATAGATATAGTGGCGGCGCTACAAGACGAACAGGCAGAGGGCAACATTGTCGGAATCGACCTCAACAGTGGTGAGCCCATGGACCCTGTGTCGAGAGGTGTCTTCGATTCTTTCCGCGTTCTCCGGAATTCAATTGCCAGTGCGTCAAGCATTGCTAGCAACCTTTTACTCTGCGACGAGCTGCTGAAAGCGAGACAGATGGTAAGCTTTATAGCACTCTTTACTTTTCTGAAGGGCTGGCTGCTGACAGCGACCACAGGGCTCGAAAGGTGGACCTGGCGGAGTGCCGGAGGAGTAGGTGCGATGACAGTACAATATCATCAAAAACGTTAGACGCCGGATGGGAAAAAGGCTTAAAACTGAGCGGATAAATAAAAGGCTTTTCCACATTTCCTTGGTTTATGTTCATCCTTTCATTTCTTTCTCGTGACCCCATTGATTAAGCTATGGGGCGAAATAAGTAATCCGTGATTCGACATGCTTTTTCCCGATCATGCTCATGCATAGAACCCATCCCCCCACCACGAAAAACCCATTAAAAGATACAACCCCAAAACGAGTAAAAAATGAATTGGACAAAAAAAGAGATCAACACAAGGGCCAAGCAGCAGCACATGGGAAGTAAAACAAATCACCCAACGGAAGAAAGAAAAAACTGAAAGAAAAGAAAGTGAGGGGAAAGAAAAGACTACTCCTTCTTCTCTTCCTCACTCAACCCCCTTCCAAACTCCCTCTCACTAGCACTCCACTCCCTCCTCTCCTGCGCCATCCTCTCGACAAACGCATCCGTGAACTTCCACGCCTCGGCGCTTCCCAAATTCCATGCTTCAACAGCCCACCTAATCCTGGCAATCTGCTCACCATTCTCCATTTCCTCTTTCCCCACCTTCCCACCAAGCACCTCACCGACCGTCTTCCGAAACACGACATCCCTACGCTCGTCACCAGTCTCCTTCTTAATCTCCAACTCCGCCGCGGAGGCGAGAGTGAATCCGAATATCCACGGGATCTCCTCTTCGCGAACAGGCGCCTCAGCCGAGGCCCATAGATTCGAGAAGCCTGCGCTAGCGGGGGCAGCGATGATCTCTTTGATGGCGAGAACGCGGGAGCCGGCGCCCACGCCCTTTTTCAATGGGGGCGTGGTGGCCTTGTGCAGCCATGCGTCGCGATCCCGTGTCTGTGTGCGCACGTAGCGCAGGGTGCGTTGGATGTTTTCCGATAGGCTAAAGGTCGTGTCCATCAGTGCATAGTAGGTGTATGGATGTGGGACGGCGGCGAGGAGGAAGGTGGAGGGGTCCTGGGAGATGGAGGGTTTGGCTGCCACAGTGACTCCCTTGCAGGGGGCGCAGTGGCGATTGGACGGGCAGGAGCCTGGGACCGGGTTCCCAGGTGGGCAGAGGGACAGGCGATCCGCTAGAGTTTTTATGGCCGCGTAGGCTGGTCGAAGTTCGATGTGGAGTGGGGAGAGGAGAGCTATGCTGGTGTTGTAAGTTGACAGGAAGGCCTCGTGCAGGTGCGAGTTTATAAGGGCGGGGAGCTGGGCAGCACCTAGGTCTGGCCAGAGGTCTGCTGCCACCGATGGGGTGTAATCAGCGAAGGAGCGGGGGAGGGGCTCGGAGCGGATCAGGCCTTCCTGTGAGATCTCTTCGATGGAAGCGGTCTCATTGGTTGCGGTGTCGATGATGTGCTTGAGGAAGATGTCGACTGAGGACTTGTCGCCGGCGAACAGGCGGTTTCCCAAGCCCTTATACCTAGTCACGCCGTCAAAGTCGCAGCGACGGAGGGCAGTGAGCACGTAGTCATCGCGGGGGGCCATCGGTATGATCTATCCCGAAAACGGTTAATTCCCAACCCAATTCACCCCCCCCCCCCCCCCCGATAGAACGGACTGATGCCATGCATACCCAATAATCTACCAAAACTCCTCCCATCCCCACCCTCCCCCAGGCCAACCACCTCATAACCTCCCTCTCAAACCCTTCGCTAAACCTCCCCTTGACAACCCTATAGAGCCCATGCTCCTCCGCCTCCGCCCTCCCAAGCACCAACGGTCTAAATCCCTGCGCCCAGAACGCCCTCCTCCAGGCCAACAACACTCCATCCTCCTCCTTCCCGTCGCTATCATCGAAGAAGGTATAAACGGGACACCTCTTCTCCAGCGGCGGCAGTGCACTCCTCTCCTCATTTTTGGCGATATTGCTACTAAATGGATTGAGCCACTTCCAGCTGGAAAACCAGCCCTCGCTGGACGCCGTGGAATTCGACGGCGGTGGTGGCTTGTGAGTTGCTGGCCCGAACAAGTTCAAGCTGCTCGGCGCGTGCTGTTTGATCTCGGACTTTAGGTTCGGGAGCGACAGTTTCGGCACTTTTTGCGGCGTCAGGTTTGTGGGAAGGAGGAAGTTGAAGGTTAAGCTTATCATGGAGACCGCGCCGAGGAGGAGAATATAGCGTCTTGCTGCCATTTTTCGGCTCTCTCCTTGGTTTCCTTTTTTTTTTTTCCTTCAATTTTTTGATGGAGAGTCGACAAGGGAGGGAGGGTTGTGTTGCTCAGTATAACTGCTATCGTGGTACTATCGTATGATACCAATATCGTAGCTGGATGGTGGTGGTGGAGGAAGCTTGGTAGTTGGCTGTATGCTGTTGTGAATAAACCGACCAAACCTGACAAGTTATGTTAGGTTTCCCTCCATCCTCCTCTTCTTTTGTTTCTTTTTTTCTTTTCTTTTTAACCCTTTGTGAGGTGTTTCCGGTACCGGTACCGCAAGGTTCCAGGACGCAACTGGGGTGAGGAGTTAGGTTTGTACCTTGAAGTAGCAGGTAGGAACCGTGTTTGCTCCAGCCACTTACGCCAGGGTCGGTCCCACCTTTTTTTCCTTCACCAAAACCTCGAGCACCAGCCTATTCAGCCGCATGATTCGCGTTACACACACGTGATTTCGACCAACCAGACCAGTGCCTGAGACTAAGTACCGGTACCTGTACCCTAAGCACTGGAATACGGTAATTGAAACCTCACGCCAATAAAGGCTTCCGGAATTCCCCCCTCCTTAGATTAGAAGAGAGGGGTATCATACTGCCAATCGCCCTGAAAATAATGGTCGCCTTTCATCCTTCTACCAAGACACATAAAAAGTAAGAAGGGGGGGATGTGACAAAAAGGCAACTCCAACGTCCTGGCTTGGGATCCAATTATTCCGGTTCTCAGGACACGGTATGGTATCATAGGATAAATGGTTGATTGGAGTTAATTACCGGTGGGCCAATTTATGCCCGCCAAGATGCAGCTAGAAGCGGTCACGGAGTATCACTCATGCTTCTGGCCAATCCGAGTCGCTGAAATTGGGCTAAAGGATATACATTTCCTATCATACGCACAATATTAGAGCACGACAAAGCCGGTCACTTTCCCCTCGGTCCGGCTTCCTACCCTCTGAGATAGACTCACCCTATCCGACTCTTCCCTCATGTCACGGCTCAATCAATCAGTTTTTCTCTTGCCTAGATATGTTGCTGTTTCACCGCATAAATAGTGGGCCTTCCTGGCCCTCTGAGATAGAAATGAAGTTCTCAAGTATCTCTCGCACCCTCATGTGTCTCTGGAATATAGCCTGGCCACTGGACTGTTTTTCAACATGGGTCGTTTGGCACCCAGACGCTGGTCAAAACACACCAAGATTGCTGGTTTTCGGGCTACCATTACCCAGCTATCATACCATAAGTAGAAACAGCATAGGAAAAAAAATTCTAAAAGCAATTTGCTACTCGTGTCTTCGCGCAAAGAATTGGCACCCGTTTTGGAATAGCCACTGTTGACATACGGTACGAAAGATAGTGTTCAAGCTACCTGCCTGTGGGAGGAGGGGGGGTGGCGGACAGTACAGGTATCTGGGGAAGGCGATGAGATGATGGATGATAGAATACCAATGAAAATGACTCCCAAGTACAGCGCATCACAGTATTGGATGTTTTGCAAAATCCAATATATTAGGTGCAGTTTCCCTTGCAATGTGAGTATTCCGTATCTATAATAATTATTATGAAAGCAGGATTTTCGTTGCGCTCTCTCCCATCGTCGTCCTATCGAAACGCTGTCATATTAATTCTAGTACTAAAAGATTACTTATATACGGCTATCATTAAATACCCGGGACGGCCAGTTACTTGGACGGATGCCGATTGGCTAATTTTCTGTGAGGAAATCGCCCGCTGATCTCTCTCCAGCCGCGACATTCTACCAAGGTTATAATACCACGGGAAACTCTCCTGTTCAAGTTTGGTCGCCCGAGTGAGGGGATGACCCAACCAGCCTATGGTTCCCTCTTATGCTTAGACTATTAGATTTTGTAGAAATGTACGGTGTGGTAGCAGATGGGTACCAACATCACTGGCGATAGCACTACCGGTAACTTAGTAGGTTAAATTAGGGGGCGAGTAGTAGTATGTAAAGAAATTCCCAATGCCCTGCCCAAAGTCAGAAAAGGTGGGTTTTCGAGAAAAATGACGCTCCAGTCTTCACTCGGCCCGGTAGATACAATAATAAAGCATATAAATATACAAATCGACCAGCAAAACCCTAGAGTTTTATCTAAGGTGTGACCGCGGTTCACTCCTCCCCAAAGCAGTTCCCTACGCCATCTATCACCCAGGGGAATACAACTTCTCTACCTTAAAACATTTAGTTATATCCTCAATTAGGCGCGACGACTTGATTTAGCCTCCCTGAATCGGCCAGTTTATCGCTCAAATGCGGCAAAACCGCTTTTTCGAACTCGTCCTCAGCGCTATGGTCGGTAGGAGACCCTTCTACATCTGTGTTCTTTGTGCTTTTTTTTGGATCCACCGAGGCACTGGAAACCCTCTCGAACGCTGGTTTCTTTCCTCTTTCGAAACGTACGTTCGATAGCGCGATGTCGATTTTCTCTTCGCAAATTGCCTTAAGTTCCTGAGCTGTTTCTCTTGGAGCGAAGGTAGCAGGGAAACGCCAGCTATTTTTTCCATTAGCACGCCAGTTCTTTTACCTAAAGTGAAATTGTAGAAGTGCCACATACGATAACCAGAGCCAGACCAAAATAGTCTTGTGTAATGCCTCCAGGCGCTGCAGGGCTAGTATAGATTTCGGATTATCGGTATCCAGGACTTCCAAATCCACGCCCGGAATTTTCAGGAAACTCCCATCCTTATTGGAACCCACACACTCTGCCATCCTCGTCACTGCTTCTTGGACTTTTACGTCGCGTCCAATAGGCGCCATACAAAATTGCAACTTTTCGAGAGTCCTCAAGCCTGGTATTCCTTCCAATGACTTTGCAGTCTTAATTTGCTGTTCTAAATGGCAAATGTGGAACAGATTTGACGTACGCATAACCCGATCCATTGCGTTGAGGAGAAAAGATAGCTCTCGGTCTGGAGGGTATAGGGATGCGAATTCCTCAATTTGAGATGAGGTTGGGAGGACACCAGCTGTTGGAATCGGTTTTGGAGTAACTGACATAGCGTATTTGAGGGACTGGTAGTCTACCTCGTCTAGCGTTGTAACGAGACCTTTCGAGGGAACAGCAGGTAGTGGAGTGAGAGTTTCGTCGGCTTGAGTATTGTGTCTGGACACGGCCACCTTGTAACGGCCAGCTCGGCCAGCGATCTGTTTGACTTGGGGAACACTGATAGCTTCAAATTCTGAGCCATTCCACTTGATTGTGGTCTCAAAGATCATACGTTTAATACTCCTATAATAGATCAGGAAATTGCCTAAAACAGGTGAGAGGGAGCTTACAGGTTAAGTCCCATTCCGACAGCGTCAGAAGCCACCAACACATCGTATCCACTTTCGGGATCATTAAAATGCCTTGCCTGTAAACTTCTTGTTTCTGGAGGCAAACCTCCATATATAACGGCGCATCTCAACCCCGTCACCTTTTCGATTTCCTTCTTCATCGCAAAGATGCTCCTCCTTGAGAACGTAGCGACGCAGTCTCCCTTCTGAATCTTCGTCAAATCGCCCCCCAAACTCTGCTTCATAACTTCTAGCGGTCCTAAGCGTGTGTAATTATGGACTATACACTCTTCACCCACACTGGCCGCGAGATTCTTGATGAGATCTACTGTTCGCTCTTCTCCGCACATGTGAACCTCCTTCGCCCGTACTCCTAGAAGTGCTTGTGTCCATGCCCACCCTCTATCCTCCTCTCCAATCATCTGGATCTCGTCAAGAACAGCAACCTCAACTTGCCGGTTCAAATCCACCATCTCAACGGTGCTCGAACATACAGCGGCGGTTGCAGAGACAACCCGCCTGTCGTCTCCCGTAACCAGGTTGCACGGGATTCCCTTGGCATTCATCCTTTCGAAAATTTCATGGGCCAGCAAACGCAAGGGACCAGCATAAACCCCATTTGCGGCCTCCTCCAGTCTCTTCAACGCATTGTAGGTCTTCCCAGAATTAGTAGGGCCAACATGTAGATGCCATGTTCTCTTAAACTGCCTTGCCATCGGATACCATTCTGAAGGGAACCTCATATCTGCGGCTTTCCTAACATTGATCATATGAATGTCCCCCTTGCCTAAATCCTTCTGCCCAATATATTGCAAAAAGGAATTAACAAAGTAGTGGTCCAACCCTCTCCCTTCTTTATGCACAGTTGTGATTTTTTCAGGCGTTGGCAAAGAGCTACCCGTAGCTGTGTAATCTTGGACCGTGAATCCAGCCAAAACCTCATCGACAAAAGCTAGATAGCGAGTTCGCAGCTCTGCTGGAGGCACTGGATTCTCCCTATACCAGCCGGGTATCTTCGGTGAATGAACCGGTGGGGGTATCAATTCCGTCAACACCTGTTCCGTAAGTGCGTATATCTTTCGGTAATCTTGCGTAGGCAGCTTGTCGGTCTTTTTTTTCTCGACGGGCTTCCCCCCCCTCTCCTGTAGCGCAGTTCTAGCTTGGAGCAATCCTTCGACGGTGGGACCATTGTATGTAGTATCTCTAAAGTCCTATAAAGATCAGCCCTGCATGCACCAACCCAAGCGGCGATACCCACCCTAGAAGCGGTCTTTCCCCGGTTGATCCGGGCCTTCTTATACTGGGAACCCCCGCTCCGGAAACGAGTCGTACCAGGTATCCGCAGCGGGGAAGCACCAAGAACCCCTGGAGCTCTGAGAGAACAAAAGACACAGAGGTTCATCCGCACTCCTCTCGGCCGTGTAACCAATGCTGAGGACAACATCGCTGTTGGATAATCAATTGAGTCCTGGGGAACGTGGATTGGTGTTTCTGAAGTTGTCTCAAAAAAATATTTGAGGATTTGGTTGTAAATGTCTTGGCGCAGACTGGAAAAACTTTCAGCCTCCAAGGTCATGGAGTATCACTCAACACAAGCGACAGGAAGGGAAAGACAAGCTCAAGTCAGGGTAATTCATTTGAGGACAGTCATAAGATGATTATGGCAATTTTTGTAACTATGAAGACCTAAGGGAACACTTCACGAGGACAGCAGAGCACTAAGTCAGTAGTAGTGGGACAACGAATAACTACGTAAGGGCAGGAATATCTGCGGGCGATACCTGCTGGTGGCAGAGCAGGGGCCCTATTGATACACATACCTCGAGCTACACAATAGCTCCTATAATATCTATCCGATCTTACTGGAATAATGTGAATAGGCTGGCAAAATGCAATACCGGAGGTCGAGAGAGTGATACCTGGTGATGGACTCCCGATGATCAGGAAGAACAGGTCATAAGGAAGCTTGCTTCCGGTACCTTATGGTGGGCTTGGATCCCTACCGTAAAACTCGGAGGAAAATAATATTTCAAAACAAGCGACAGCGGGAGAGGGTTTAGAATTTTATATCATATCATACTCTAGATGCTGTCATGGACCGGCAAATCAGTATATAAATAAGAGGCTCTAGGATGGGCAAAAAGTAGCTGTAAATCATAGGTAACTGCTCAGAACCCAAGACTCCTACAAGCACCAGGCAAAATGTTTTCATACAAGATGTGAATAACAGGGATCCCTAAGACATGGCATAGGAAAACACAGCAACATGTGGCCACCATATTTTCCTATTCGGTGTTTTTGCTTCTCTCATCACCACCTGCCACTAAAGGGCTTTACTTGGCAACCCCCATGTATCATACGAAACCTTTTTTTAAAAAACCCCCCCCGCATTTCCTGCTTCGGGCTTTCCGTGCAATACTAAAGTAAGGTAACTGCCTTAACTACATGTTCCCGGCATGTAGAACCTGAACACAGAGATCAAAATTTTGTATGGCAAATTGTCTGCGTATCTAAGCGCCCATAGTAAATTCGGATCCAAATGTTCAGGTTCTTCATGCCGGGAACGAGTAACAAGCCTACAGTCTAAAATCCCTTTCGACCTTGCCAAAATAACTCCCCAAACATCAAAATCATTGGCCTCCCTCATTCCTGCGTTTGACCTTGCCTTGCCAAGTGCTTGTACCTGAGTAATATTTCTCCGGGCCGATCTCCGAGGGGTGTTGTGGCCCTAACCCTGCGCTTTTTCATAGTGTGTCCCTTACTGCACTGCACTGGTACCCGAGTACGGCACTAATACAAGTACAGCTTAGTGTTGACGCTACCGCCCAGATCTCTGCCCCTCCAACCACCCCTCTAACACTATCCAAAAGCTTCGTGATTCGCCACACTCTTCCTTCTTGTTTACTCCACAACAAACGTTCGCCCGCTCTTCAAAGGCTCTCTAAAGCAAAACCAATTGCCTAGGAGTAAGGAAACTATCATGGAGGGAATTAAAAAGGCGTTCGCTGCTTGCAAGGCAGAAGGGAGGGTGAGTTTCCCTTTCCTCCGGGGCGTGCAGAGATTTTCAGTTGTTGCCGCTAATCGTTAGAAAAACAGAGGGCTTTGGTGACTTATGTTACTGCCGGGTTTCCGACGGTTGAGGCAACTGCAGGCCTAATGCTGGCGATGGAGGCTGGAGGCTCTGGTATGATTGATTCTTTCAAGAGCCCCGGCTGTGTCTCGTGAAACTTACAATATTAGATATAATTGAAATTGGTCTACCTTTCACCGATCCAATTGCAGATGGACCGACCATTCAGAAAGCAAATACCGTGAGTAAATCTTATTTTTATTATTTTTATTACCCAATTGGATGGCAGTTAATACGGCTACAGGTTGCCTTGGAAAATGGGATGTCGGCTACTAGAGCTTTGAAGGCAGTTCTCGATGCTCGTAAGAGAGGATTGAAAGTCCCAGTCCTTTTCATGGGATACTACAACCCAGTTTTAATCTACGGCGAGCAAAAATTTGTCAAGGATTGTCGAGAGGCTGGTGTTAATGGCTTCGTCATTTGCGATCTACCCCCAGAAGAAGCTGTGAAATTTAGAGGATTCTGTAATAATGAAGGGTATGCTTGTCTTTGAGGGATTCATAAGATTTGCTTCAACTGACTTGGTGCTCATAGCTTGAGTTATGTTCCGCTAATAGCCCCAGCTACAAAGCTTTCCCGCTTGAAGTTTCTCTGCAGCATTGCCGATTCTTTTATATATGTTGTTTCTCGTATGGGGACAACCGGCGCATCGGGTACATTGAACGCTGGTCTTGGTGATCTATGTAAGCGTGTGCACGAGGCATCTGGAAACATTCCGATCGCAGTCGGCTTTGGCGTCTCCACTCGTGCCCACTTCGTCTCGGTTGGCCAGTTCTCTGAGGGTGTTGTTATTGGCTCGCAGATCATTAATGTTATCTCTCAATCAAAACCCGAAGAAATCGATCAGAAGGTTAAGGAGTATTGCCAAATGATTGTTGGTAGGGATGGCAAAGGTTCGACTACTCATGAAGTTGGGATTGTAGAAGCCATTGAAAAGGCTAAAGGGCCAGCTGATGTCTCTCCTACAAGTGTTATCGGCGACAAGAATGTGGAGCCGGGCCCGGGATTAATGGACCAGATTAATACCTTAAATGCCGATAGTGAAGTTAGTCCTCAGGTAAGTACAGGGAGACCCCTTTTATATATTGTTAGACGTGTTCTTACAGTGGCAGCCAATCCCTTCTCGCTTTGGAGAATTCGGCGGTCAATACGTACCAGAATCTTTAATGGATTGCCTTGCAGAGCTAGAGCGTGGCTTCATCGAAGCAAATAACGACCCTAAATTCTGGGAAGAATTTCGGTCATACTATCCCTATATGGGCCGCCCAGGGCAACTCCATCTAGCAGAGCGCCTCACTGAGAAATGTGGAGGCGCCAATATCTGGCTAAAGCGAGAGGACCTTAACCATACAGGATCTCATAAAATCAATAATGCTATCGGACAAGTTCTTATTGCTAAGCGGTTGGGTAAGACAGAGATTATTGCAGAAACAGGGGCCGGGCAGCATGGCGTAGCGACCGCAACCGTCTGTGCCAAGTTTGGTATGAAGTGCACAGTTTATATGGGTGCTGTAAGTTTGACTAGTCGTTGCGAACTTTAATATCTCAGAAATGCGCTTACCTTTTAAAGGAAGATGTGAGGCGTCAAGCCTTGAATGTTTTCAGAATGAAGCTTCTAGGAGCTCAGGTTATATCTGTGGAGGCTGGTAAGAAATGTCCCCCATATCAACGATCAGAAGATGCTTATGCTTGCTTTCTCAGGCTCTCGTACTCTACGCGACGCTGTTAATGAGGCGCTTCGTTCGTGGGTTGTCAATCTTTCAACAACGCATTACCTCATTGGGTCAGCCATTGGCCCACACCCGTTCCCTACGATCGTTCGAACCTTCCAGAGTGTCATTGGCAATGAGACTAAACAGCAGCTTATGGAGAAGCGGGGGAAACTACCTGACGCTGTGGTAGCTTGTGTCGGAGGTGGATCGAATTGTGCCGGAATGTTTTATCCTTTTGCAAAGGATCTTTCGGTAAAGATGCTGGGTGTGGAGGCTGGTGGAGATGGCCTAGAGACTACTAGACACTCAGCTACCCTTGCTGGCGGTAGTAAGGGCGTTCTTCATGGAGTCCGCACTTATATTCTTCAAGATGCTGAAGGTCAGATTTCTGACACACATTCTGTTTCCGCTGGGCTAGACTACCCTGGGGTTGGGCCAGAGCTCGCAAGTTGGAAAGATAGCAATCGTGCAAGGTTCATTGCCGCTTCCGATGCTGATGCTTTCGAGGGCTTCAGAGCACTCTCTGAACTCGAAGGCATCATTCCTGCCCTTGAGAGTGCGCATGCAATCTTCGGCGGAATGGAGTTGGCAAAAACAATGAAACCCGGCGAGGATATCGTCATCTGTCTATCCGGCAGAGGGGATAAAGATGTCCAGAGCGTTGCTGAGGAACTCCCAACCCTCGGGCCCAAGATTGGGTGGGATCTTAGATGTGAGCTGGCCCCTTCTGTCTCGAATATATACACACTAACATTGACTAGTCTAATCTTAAACATCCAAAAGCGAATACCATGTTTTTCTCGTTCGAACCTCCTTCCGCAGGTTCTCTGCAGGCCCCGGTAGTGCATTTGGGTCAGGTACTCCATGTTCTGTTATGCCGAGAGTTAGAAAAAGACCCGTAGACTAAATCCGAACATAACCCTTCTAAACTTATTGCCCTAGAAGTGGAATGTGCTATGCCAAATTATCTGAGCTCTGACACTCTAAGGCCCGAAATACTATAGCCCTACTCCTTGTGAGAGCAAGGACCCAGACACCTCCAAAATTCTCGTATGCCTGAGATATCACAAAACAAGGGAATGTAGCAATAACCTGAGATTATAGATTTGTTTGCAACGTCTCAATTGCTCTAGAACTTGTTTTTCAAATCTCTAAGACTTTTGAGAGGTGATGGGTTTCATTGTCGAGGTCGCCTTTTTTGGTTGCTTTGGTTTCATCGTCTGCACGTTGGCTACAGTCCAATGATGTTACGGTCAGCGCCAGGTTGACAACCATGCCTAGCCAGCTAGTGAGCGAAGAATATATCATTAAATTTTGAACTCAAGTGCCGTAAAACCCGAACTATTGAACTGTGTGCTATATGGTCAGAAATTCCCTTCTCTAGAAAGTGGGCCAAAAACATAGCTTGTTTCCCTCTTCGGAGAAAAAACCAAAACAAATAATTCCAGACCTTACCGAGAAAGGAATGCCCAACTACATAGCACACGGTTCGATAGCGCAGGTTTTTACGATATCCCGGGGTTTAATCTCACCAGTAGTAAATCACAGAAAATCACTCGTTGGATGAATAATAAGCCTAAATTTATTGCTCTCGTACTGTGCTGTATCACAAAAATTCCCGGGATCAAATAGGGTCACCGATGCGATACACCAAATCAGAGGAGAGGTGCAGAAACCGGCGGAACCCCACTCAGCCTCGGGAAAATTCAAACTTTCCCCTCCCACCGCCCCGCCGCCTCAAGACCAATTCTCAAAAGGCATACTAAAACATATAGAAAAGAAATAAACATGTCTCAGGGACCAAAACAGGGCCCACCCTCCTACCCGCGGTCACTCACACCAACATCTGTGGCGGTAGACAAAGGTTCCTTACCGATACCGTTATACGCACAATCTACACACCCAGCGTCGGGGCTCCCGCTCGCCGACCATGTGCTCCCTCCTCACCGCCAATCGAGGTCTCGAGCCGAGAGGGCATGGGCATGGAGTGCGTCCTTCGTACGCGATAACCGGGGATCACTATTTGTCCTGCTATCGCAGTTCTTTGGCTCGACAATGAGTCTCTGCACGAGGGTCTTGGAAACTTCACTTCCGGAGCAGAAGATGCATGCTATGCAGATATTATTCATCAGGCAGAGTGTCACGACGGTTATTGTCGGTATATTGATTTTTTTCCGTAGTGTGGAACATGCACCGTGGGGTCCACGGGGGGTTCGGTGGTTGCTGGTTGGCAGAGGTTTTGGAGGATTTTTTGGTGTTTTCGGATTATACTGTTCGTCGCGTTTTTCGTCTTTCTCCGTCCTATCCTTCGTCGGCGCTGATGGCTGTGGAATACCGCAGATTCACTGGCATATCTCGACCTCTCGGATGCGATAGTAATCACCTTCTTAGCGCCCATCGCAACTGCCTTCGCCTGCTCACTGATCCCCTACCTGAATGAGTCATTTACCAAAACTGAGTTCTTCGCATCTATATTCTCCCTCTTTGGTGTTGTCCTGATCGCCCGTCCTGCATCCCTCTTCTCCCGAGATTCAGCGAATACTCCAAATGACTCTGGCACCGTTCATTCTCCACCGACACCACGCTCACTCCTCCCTGCCGGGGAAATTCCCACCGCAACCCCGCACCAACGCTTAATCGCAGTCCTAGTAGCCCTACTTGGCGTCCTCGGCGTCGCAACTGCATTCACGACTATCCGTTGGATAGGTACCCGCGCCCACGCACTAATAGTGATGCTCTACTTCTCGCTCTGGTGCTCCATTGTCTCCCTCGCATCCTCACTCCTCATACCTTCAATTGGAGGGCTTGTCTGGCCACATACACTGCTTCAATGGGGACTTCTCCTGGGCATCGGTATCAGCGGCTTCGGGACACAGTACTTTCTTACGCTGGGATTGCAGATCGAGAAAGCTGCTCGCGCCACTAATATGGTTTACACGCAGATGCTCTTTGCGCTAGCGTGGGAACTGATTGTCTGGGGGACTGTGCCTGGGTGGGGGAGTTTGCTAGGGAGCGGGTGCATTTTGGGGAGTGTGCTTTGGGTAGGGATAAAGAGGGCAGAGAGGCCCAGCATAGCGAAGGTGAGGGCAGGGGATGAGGAGGTGGGCTTGATGAGCGGGGGAACGGAAGGAGAGGAGGAGGGGGAGGGCGATGAGTGGATAGAAATGAAAGATGGGGCGGATGCTAGGGGATCGGATGGAGATGGGGATGACCAGGGTGACGAGGGCGATGAGGGCGAGGGTGGAGATGAGAGTGGAGAAGGTCGGAACCCCGCATGATGCATACGTATTGGGCATGGGATATCGGTATGTATAGATTGGGCTGGGTTATTTATTATGTGTACATCGATTGTCAGCCATACACGGATAATAGACTGTTGCACTGAGTTTCATGATCGCAAGAGCATTATTCTTTAACTGTTGTGATTTGAACTAGGGAGAAAGCTGGCCAGTCAATAGTGTTTTGTAGGTGACAATTAACTTTGAGGGGGGTTCTGGTTCCTTAAGACATTTGCTATATTTCCCTACTTGGATTGGCGGCCGCTCCTGCAGTATATACGGATGAAATAATTGAACTGCTACATTCAAGTTTGCCACAGCATTCGAGCAATGATGCGAGTGATTAAGTGTGACTAATAAATTACCTCTTACGATGCTACAGTAGATCACAGCAGGCCAGGCTTCAACCGAGGAATTAATCTGAGCTGCGTCTATTTACTTTTAGCGGTATTTCAAGTCAGGGCTTATTCCCGCGCTAGCGTTTGAAATCCCAATTCTACTGGCAGTCTATGATATTGCGGGAGGCTGCCCCATTGTGTTATTGGATCGCGAGCGCTCATACAATGAGAGTTGAATGTCACGGGTTCCATGAAACCTGAGCCTCAAGATTAGGTTTTTATCAACACGCATTGTAACACAACTAAAACCACCATCACCGAAGCTCTTGCTACTGCCTGCCGCCAGGAAAAGGCGCGTCGCTTCCATTCCAACACTTTGTCTTGACCAGACTGATCGCCGCCTCTGCCACACCTTTCCCGACATATTTCCCCCCGACTTCGTTTCAACTTATCGTCTCTACAAACGCGAACATGGCAACTCGGAGAAAGCGGGCAGATACTGTCACTACTAAAGCCCCGGCCCCCAAGAGGAAGCGCGACTCGGTTTCGGAATCAGAGTCGTCCCCCGACTCGGATAGTGAACTGAGTGACTTGAGAGAAGAGGATCTGGAGGAACCTATTGATTTTCAACAAGCTGGAAAAGAGAACGAATCTGACGACGAAGATGAAGAGGACGAGGAAGAAGAGGAAGATTTTGACGAGTCTAGCGATGAAGACGATACACCAGAGGAAGCCGAGGATTCGTGAGCCCCCTTAATACATTTGTGCAAGGAGTTACTCTAATTGGACTAGCTACATTTTCGAAGAGGAAAAGGATGTCTCCGAAGACGAGCCCCGGAAAAAGGGCGCCGGTAAAGCTCTCCTGAAGGAACCAGTATCGCGAGCCTCCAACCGTCGCAAGTCCACAAACATCACACAACCCCAAAGGAGAAAGCCGAATACCAGCGCACCAGGCAGCTCACTCAGAGGATCGATCACGGTATCATCTCGCAGTAGGAATAACCAGAGGGCGGCACCACAACCGAGAGGAAAAGCGGGAGCAACAGTCGCAGACGAAAAACCTTTCAAGTTAACTCTCAAGGTGGCAAGGGATAAACTTCGTGAAGCCACCTCTAACTGGACGCCCCCCCCTGCTGCAGCTGACAGTGGTCCAGGTACCACTGCCGCTGCCACACCGGAAAGTAGTGCATCAGCGACCTCGGACGGCATCGTGACAACTAGGGCCCCTGCAATGACCCTACCGGCCCGCGCGGGAAGAGGCCGCAAGATTGTGGAAGAAGAAACCTCCTCTTCTTCATCCGAAGAGGAAGATGAGGACGAAGACGCGGAGGGTGAGGAGGAGGACGCGGAAGGCGAAGAGGTTGACGTTGAGGAAGATGCGGAAGGTGTTCTCGAGGACGATGGCCTCAACGATGAAGACGCTGAAGGAGAAACTGATGATGAGGAGATGCTGGATTCTGACGACGCCACTAACAATAATACGAGCGTCAATTCTCCAGATTTTAGAAGCAGAACTGGAACTCCCGACCTGAGCAAATTAACCAGAAGGCAGAGGGGGAGATTCGACGAACTTTACAGCGCAGATCTATTAGAATTGCCTACCGGCATAGGTATGCGGCAGCACAATCACAGGATTACTATTTACTAACTATTTTACAGAGAGGCCAAGTGCAGCCAAAATTGTTCCCTTGACCGCGGACGAGGCAGCCCTTAAGAGGGCAGAAATGGCTAGACGCCGGAAGAATCTTACAGATCAGAGATTGGAGGAAGAAAAGGTAAATCCTGTCATAGTCAGATTTTAGACTAACGTGGCTGACCGCTTTTCTCTCTCTTTACCCCTACAGATGGACACCATAAACAAGCTCCTCAAGAAGCAGACTCCCAAAATGCGCAAAGGTAGAGGGACCGGTGACGCCACACCTGCCGGGGGGCCATACGCCGATTCTACAATGGGTGGCATTTCTGACATTCCTGCACTGCCGCCAACGATGGTTCGCTGGGTTAGCAATGCATCCGGCATAAGACTCGGCGTTCCAGAAATGTGGATGGGCGGCCCTGCAGGCGCAGTTTTCGAGAAACAGACTGTCCCGGAAGTGATTGGGAGGAGAAGGAGAATGGTGGAGGTCATTGATGATCCGATGGAAATCGATACCCGAGCTTAGGTGGATCAGATTGGGGGGGGGGGGGCGTTATAAGCACCTGGAGGGAGCTTTGTATCTTTTTACCCTTCCATCTTCGTATTCATCTTACACTCTGATGGGAACGGGAAGAGGTCCTTTAATGTGTGTATTACTACTGTAGCTTAGATGTCCACCGTGCGAGCTGGGATTGAACAACGCCATGAAGTTGCTTTAAAAAGTCTCACTTAACGTATTTTTATACTAGGATTTGTAGAGGGGAATGTTGCATAAAATGTGTTGATTCTTTAAAATATTAACTTAACATAGCAGGCAAGAATTTGGAAACTTCACCAGTCTATGAGAGAAGTAGTATTATGCGGAATTATTGCTGAATCATACTCTGTAAATTAGTCTATGATGCTTGTAGGGGTCTGCAGATGTCAACAAGGGCTTGCCGTGGCGCGTGCTTTGCGAGCTAACGGACTCGACGCTAAGGGTTCGAGCGTCTGGTTAACATAATGAATGAGCCCTCATTGCATTGCTACCAAACTTGAACCAAATCAACTTTGTTCGCCTCCTACTAGTATTGGTAATCCACGCTACTGGTACACGCATACATCCTCTCACATCTCTCTCAATACCGGCATCTTCATTCACTCAAAACCCATCAACACCAAACAATACAATGGTTCCCTGTCCGGTTTGCGGTAAAGATGTTTCCCTCGATTTCATTAACCAGCATCTGGACTCGGGTTGTACCTTTCCAAAACCTGGGTCAAGTTCAACCTCTGGGCTGCAGGTCCCAAAACCGATGACTTACTTCCCAGACCCCACTACAGGACTAACTGCAGCTACTTCAAGCGAGAAACAAAATGCTATATCCCCAGGAAATTCCAAACGTGTTGCCACCTTGAGCTATAGCTACGGCCGAAAAAGCACCGGAGCCGAAGGGGATGAGGAAGAGGAGGACGAAGATGAGCCTGCACGACTACTGAAGAAACCGAGAGCCTACAAGAGGCCTGATCATCTGGAGAAAGCGATGCCCCTCGCTGAGAAAATGCGTCCGAAAAATCTCGACGACATTCATGGTCAAGAATTGGTTGGTAGGAGAGGCGTGCTTCGTGGATTAATCGAAGAGGGGAAGGTTCCGAGCATGATCCTTTGGGGAGCGGCGGGGTGTGGGAAGACTACAATTGCCCGGGTTATTGCTACAATGAGCAGCTCTCGATTTATAGAGATCTCGGCGACGGCTAGTGGGGTTAACGATTGCAAGAAAATCTTTGTAGAGGCCAAGAATGAGCTTGTGCTCACTGGACGGAGGACCATTCTCTTTTGCGACGAGATCCATAGGTATACCAAGGCGCAACAAGATGTGTTTTTGGCACCTGTTGAGAAGGGAGAGATTGTTTTGTAAGCTTGCGTAATCCCTAGCACCGACACGGTACTAGTACATTGCTAATTAATCCTTTTTCTATCTAGGATTGGTGCTACCACAGAGTAGGTATCCCATTTTCTGTTAACGGAAAAACCGACTAATACGGAACTTAGGAATCCGTCCTTCAAGGTTCAAAGTGCTCTATTATCCCGCTGCCGGACTTTTGCACTCAACAAGCTTTCGCAAGCCGATATTGAAACTATTCTTCGCAGAGCCTTACTTTACGAGCCGCCGTTGAATAGGAAAGGGGGCCATCCCATTGTTTCTCAGCTACTAGATGCTTCAATGATCGAATATCTCGCTCGCTTTGCAGATGGTGATGCTCGTACAGGTCTCAATCTGTTAGAGCTCGCGTTAGGCTTAACTACCAGCCCCGGTATTACCCAGGAACAAATCAAGAAGAGCCTCGCACAGACAATTATCTACGATCGCGCTGGCGACGCCCACTACGACACTATATCTGCTTTTCATAAAAGCGTGCGTGGGAGTGACCCCGATGGCACCATCTTTTGGCTAGCCCGTATGTTGAAAGGAGGGGAAGATCCACTGTTCATAGCACGCAGAATGATAGTCATGGCAAGTGAGGATATCGGACTCGCTGATAACTCCATGCTATCTCTCGCCACTGCTACCTTCACTGCAATCCAACAGGTGGGAATGCCGGAGGCCAGGATCAACCTTGCGCACTGTGCCGTAGCTCTCGCCTTATCCAAGAAGTCTACCAGGTCTTATAGAGCACTAGGAAAGGCTATGGAGCTGCATGAACACGATCCTGCCTTGGCTGGTGCGCCCATCCCGGTTCATTTGCGGAATGCACCCACAAAGCTTATGAAGGAGCTTGGATACGGTAAGGAGTACAAGTACAACCCCGATTACAAGGACGGGAAAGTAAAACAAGAGGTATGTCTGAAATATTTCTTCTGGTCATTTATTGTTTCTACCGTCTACACAATCATCTTACTGACTGCCGTATCATAGTACCTACCGGAGCAACTCGAGGGCATGGCGTTTCTAGAGAATATGGACTTGGGAACTAAAGTCGATCCGGACCTTAAAAGATAATAATTGAACCGCAAGAGCTCTAGGGGACAAAGGCTAGTTAGGGCCGATTGATCTTTATCCCCAGCTTGTGTTAACTTCTTCCATACATTTGAATTGGCTGGTATACCGGTACATAGACAGGGATTTCACACATCCCCACAGCAATGCCATAATCATCCATTGCACTTTCAATTTCATCCTTACTTATGTTTTTATGATGTATTAGCTTAAAGTGGTTGGCGGCGAAATGCCCGTGCCGTTTCGTCCAATTAAGGTTTTTAATAGACCTATCATGCCGGTAGTTCCAGGTTTGTGATTTCAACCTGGCGGCGGTGGGCTGATAGATTGAGGGCCTCCCGATAATACAGTAACCCCGAGTGATGATTGGCTCATGGTATCTTCTATAGCATTTATTATACTACCCTAGTGAGATCAACGGAAGGGATTGCTCCGTTCCGGCGCTGTACCTTGCGTGCACCATACAAGCCTCGCTAGTGCCTGCAGAATATTTGCTTGAGTACTCAGCGGGGCGGAACCGATAACCAGTCGCACCATCTTCCACTTATCTTGCCCCGTGACCCTTACCGGGAGTATGCAATACCGGGTTTTTCTCAAGATTGTCGGGGACTTGAGCGAAGCTCCGTTGAGGACTTCTACCATTTTCGTCTTTTCAGTGGGCAAAAGGAGCTTGAATGGTGAGAAGAGGCTTTCTTTAATACCAATTTACAGGAACGAGGGGGGAAATTGTTTCTACGAATAAGAGATGATCATCGATCATATTGGAGGCGGCCGTGGAGGGGGAGACCCTCTCCCCAAATTTGCCCCGCCCCGGGATTCATCGGCGTCCTTTCTTCTCCACCACTCGCCCTCTCCCTTCCTCCTTTCTTTCCTCCTTCATTTCACCACTGCCGGTACTTAACCCTCTTTTCCCCCATATCTTTCATGAGCCTCCCAGCACTTCTGCTTCGCAACACCCGTCCCTCAACCCCCCGGATTTTGCTCAAACAACTGCGCTCAATGACAGGACCAAAACCTGCTGCAAGGGTGGCTACCCAGGCCAAGGATGTTTGGTCGATTGTCAACGAAGCAGCCGCGGCCGCTACAGCTTCAGGAAATACAATTATTAATCTCGGTCAAGGTTTTTTGTGGGTCTTTTTCCTCCTCCCCTTCCATTCAGAGTCCATATGATATACAAATCTCTTTGTCTAATCTTTTTTTCCTCCCCTCCGAAAATAATAATAACAGTGGCTACAACCCTCCTCAATTTATCCTGAATGCTGCGAAAGAAGCGCTGGATAGAGTTGATTGTAACCAATATTCTCCCACTCAGGGTCGTCTCCGCTTGCGTCAAGCTCTCTCGGACGCCTACTCTCCATTCTTCGGTCGTAAGCTCGATCCCGCCACCGAGATTGTTATCACCACCGGCGCAAATGAGGGCATTCTGAGCGCCTTTATGGCCTTCATTGAGGCAGGTGATGAGGTCATTGTCATGGAGCCGTTCTACGATCAGTATATTCCCAACATTCAAATGGCTGGTGGAAAGGTTGTCTACGTTCCGTTGCATCCCCCCGCGAAGGGAGATACGGAGGTTTGTTCGTCCGACGATTGGACCTTGGATTTGGCGGAGCTTGAGAGAGCTATCACTAAAAAGACTAGGATGGTGGTGAGTTTGTTCTTCCTGAGGTGTATTATGTATCTCGTTACGCGTGCTAATTGGATTTGGGGATAGGTTATCAATAATCCGTAGGCCACGTTCCGAGATTGCGATCCGCACGGGTGGAAGCTGATAATCATTAGGCACAATCCGATCGGCAAAATCTTTAGCAAAGAGGAGCTCACGGGAATTGGCGAATTGTGTGTTAAGCATAACATCCTCATTCTCAGCGATGAAGTCTACGATAGATTGTTCTACGTCCCTTTCACTAGAACTGCGACCCTCTCCCCAGAGATTAGAGATCTCACAATCACGGTCGGGTCTGCTGGGAAGAACTTCTATTGTACTGGCTGGAGGGTAAGAGTCCTTAAATATTTCTTGTGGATAGCTGGGAAATTAACTCTGAAGTAAGGTTGGCTGGTTGATTGGGAGGCCTGAACTCATCAAATATGCCGGTGCCGCTCATACCCGTGTAAGTACCCCACCTTTCCTAGGGGGCATTTCGCTGATGAGGCGGTAGATCTGCTATTCTTCCGTCTCTCCTCTTCAGGAAGCGGTAGCCATTGGCTTTGAACAGGCAGATAAGGAGGGATTCTGGGAGAGCTCCAAGCATGAAATGAAGGGCAAGATGGACCGCTTCAATGAAGTTTGGGACGAATTGGGCCTTCCCGTATTTATCTCCATCCCCTAGCCTAGGCCCCTAGTTAACAATTGGCGCTATTAGTTCACCAATCCCGAGGGTGGTTATTTCGTCTTGGTCAACATGAGCAAGGTAAAATTGCCTAAAGGTTACCAATTTCCACCTCACGTATCTTCTCGACCGAGAGACTTTCAACTCTCCTGGTTCCTAATCAAGGAGATCGGAGTCGCTGCGATCCCGCCCACCGAATTCTACACCAAAGCCAACGAGAAAGAGGCAGAAAACTACCTCAGGTTTGCAGTCTGTAAAGATGACGACGTCCTCGAGGCTGCAAAGGAGAAGTTGAGAAAGTTGAAGGAATACATGTAAATCATTGGGGGTTTTCATATGATTCCATACATCTCTCTCTTCTAGGTTTAGATATTTGGCCGGGGTCGGTTGGTTTTTTCTGCTTCATTTAGATAGAAAATTCGGTCATATTTTCTTGAACCAAGGCTACCCATCTTTTCCCCCAGGAGAGTTCGTGAATGTGATCGCAGAAGATTCCCCACTGTTCATACCGTGCACAGGGGCACCCGAGCGCATAATGTCTCAGTTCTCCATCTTCCACCACCGTTTCGATCCGATACAGGCGCCAACAGTTCTCGCATACTGTACTTGTAAAGTCTTATCTCCGATACCTTGCTGTTCCGCCCTGTCTACCTCCCCACACCTCTCCTTTTCCCGCCTCCTACAATCACCATAACACACACCACCACTAACGAAAATGGCCCTGGGGAGAGAAACAATCATCGGAATCCTGGCGGGAGTTGTGGGAGTGATTATCCCGCTATTGTTGATCTGGTTTGGGAATTGTGAGTTCCGGATATTCTGATCATAATATGTAGGCGCGTGACTGATGTTGCGTGTGCGCAGGGTAGACGTCGGGAGGATGCAGATGAAGGGGGTAGGAAGAGGGGTAGACGGGCACAGGGGGTAAGGCATAATGGAGGGCGATCGGGCATAGTGTCGATGGGGATGAGGAAGCGCGTGCTCTGCGAGTGATGGGATATGATAAATATATGGGCTCTTCGGAATGGGGCCTCTTTCGTTAGGTTTGTATCACACGGGACAGAGCCGCACCTCTCTTAGCGCGCCACCACCGAAAAAAAATGCTGCTTCGATCTGGCGATTTGTATTCTAGAGGGTACGAGGGGGTTATTATACTGGCATTTTTTGTTTTAATGAAGATGAAGGTATGGTTCGGATTGCCAATTCCCAATTGAGTGTAACATACTGGTAGTCTATTTGAATGCTGTGGGCATGCTTATCCAGGTTCAAGGTTAGAAGAAGATGGCCAGGTCTTGGCAAACAAAGACGCCAGAACTTGACCCATCATGAAAATTTCCTGTATCATACCGTTACTCCGCTGGAACCACAACCACCACCGCTCCCCCATACAATTCAACCTCAATGCCCCCGCGTACCTTTGCCCCGGCGCTCCGAACGCACCTTTTCTACCCACCCGCCACCCGCCCAATCTCCACAACACCCCACCTCCTCGGCGGCGGACCCCGCCCAAAAAAGTTCAGCCCAGAAAAGTACCGCCCAAAAAAAAACAGACCAAAAAAGCGCCCCCCCAACTACCAAGATGTGGCCAAAAAGATGCCGAACAAAACCACCGTCCTGAGCGCAACCTCCTTCGAATCCCGCCTGCCCTTTCGGGCAACCCGGAAACTCCCAAAGATTGCACCCCCACCGGCCGTGGTCCCCAAAAGCATGCCGACGGCACCATCCCGCGACCGGATTCACTACATCCCGCCGAGCAACCCGGTGCGCTCAAAGCTGGGTCCGGGAATGTACTACAATGCCAAAGTCTCCCCGAGCCGCTGCTCTAGCACGCCCCTGGACAAGAACGTGGAGACGGAGTACCTGTACACGCTCATGCTACGCAAGACCTTCGGCACGCCGATTGTGCGGACTGGGAGCGTTGCGCTGAAGTATGCGATAAAGCGGTGCATGGACGCTACCGGCTCGCACAAGAAGGCTACGACTACGCGCCTGCGGAAGGGGTTCCTGAGCGAGGCTCTGGGCACCCAGATGACGAAGAAGAAGGCTTGGGTGTGCGATCAAAGTAGGGCTACGTCGTTCGATTGGGGTCTGCATGAGAATATGAGGTTCATTCATGGGCACATGTTTACCGGAAGGGAGGTGGACTATTCTACGCCGGAGGGACAGGTCTATGGCGCTCAGGCCTTGGACAAGACGAATGTCGAGGAGGAGCGGGGCAAGAGGCTCCGTGAGGCTATGGCAAGTTTACAGGGCGATGGTGCTGCTACTGCCACTCCTGGTGGTGCAGCCGCGGCAGCATCTACAACAACGACACCGATATCGAAAATCGCGGGTATGGCAGTCGCTAGTGGCTACAATAGCGATGGCAGCGACAGCGATGGCAAAACACGCGACGATTGGGTCCTCGAGGACTCCGGTTCCGACACTGACTTTGAGGCGCTCATGACCGGTGAGGATGGCGAGGTAAGTTCGACACCGGGAGGGACGGCGAGCGAAGATTCCGGTTCCGATACCGACTTTAAGGCGCTCACGACCGATGAGGAAGGTGAGATACGTTCGACACCAGGAAGGAGGGTGAGCGAGGATTCCGGTTCCGATACCGACTTTGAGGCGCTGGCGACAGCCAATGACGTGGAGGGGGACGAGGACGAGGATGAGGATGGGGACAAGATGAGGAATGATGAGAAGAGGAGAAGGAGAATGGAGGACTTTTTTAGGTAGTATGGATTTAGCCCTTGCGGTAACCACTGCAGCGTAGAAGTCCAGATAATGAGGTCCCTGTAAATACCATCGCGGTGTGTGTCTGTGAGCTGGACACACGACTGCGACACCACTGTATTACGGTACACACTGTCCTCCCGACTGTAACTATTCTTATCGCTGTTCATATCACACTTACCGTACCGGTACTCAGAATTCCAACACGCAGTTGTGCTCGTACTAGTACGAGTGGGTAAGGGAAGGTCTGGCGAAGCCCCGGCTGCCACCCAGAATCATACTTTAGAAATTATGTGATCCAGACTGCCCCACCCCCCCTTCGAACTCGAGTAGCACAATACGATAGCGTAAGAACCCGAATAAATGAACCCCGCGCTAAGGCGTCCTCAACCCCCTGCTTGGTTGGGGGGCCTCAGCCGGAGACAACCTCATTAGGGCGGAGAGAACTGTGCGCAACCCAGTACGAGTAGACCGGGTGGGCGTTCAGCGAGGCTTGGCATGGCCTGAGACTATTTCGGCAACAGATCATAGCCTACCGTACCCGCAAATATTCGCCGAGCCTCGCTGTGGGGTGCTGCCTGAGAAAACCTATTCTATCAGCGGATCTCAGACCACCCCTACAGAATGCCAGCAACGTTTTTTTTATCCCACCAGATCGGTTTAGACCTTTACGTAGTATAAATATATGATATTAAATCCCAGCAAAGTGCGATGTTTCACCCACTGATCCCCCATAATGCCAAACAAGGTATCATAAGAAGCATTGTCTCAACATAGCTTGGCAGCATGCCTTCCATAGCATTTTCCTAAAAGGCCGTCTTCATGGTGGCCCTTTTGTGCCAGAGAAAATTCTAAAATTCAGCTGTATTTCAGTTGTATATATTTTTATGAAAATATTTATATTTTTTATGATTTTTTTTGTGATTGTGTTTTTCTTGCTTAGAAGTTGAAGTACAACCCTGTTGGCTGTGGGCGAAACATGGTTCTTTTTGCTGGGATAAAAAAAACCTCGCTGGTATTATTATAGGGAGGGCCCGAGACCGGCTGGTATATGGAATAGGTTTTCTCGGTGCTGCCTTGGTCGCCTCGCTCGAGGCTCCTCCGTTGAGTTTGCTCGTAATTTCCTGACGTTTGTGAACACAACTGCTATTGCATACTACCAAAATCATGAGGCTCCGGCAGATAATATGCAATAGCAGTTGTGTTCACAGACGTCATGCGTTTGCGAGTATCATACTTCTCTGCGTATTCGATCATGCGAAGCTGCCCACTGCACTTTTCCTGAAAAGGGAACCACACCAAGCTTCTCCCCGCTTCCAGTTTATCGCGCATATTCTCATCCCCAACACGGGGTTGAAAGTCAAAACAACCCGTATTTTTTTCTCTCTCCCCCGAAGGATCTCCCTCTGACTAGGGGCACCATTTGTGCAGTGATACTTGTACGGTAACTTTATTGCATGTTGGGTGTTGCTCTCATCAATGATTTCCGAGTCTTTATTATTATTGCACACAATCTCCCCGCCCCAGAGTGAGTTGGGAGCATTCTACTCGTAGGGTTTTTGACTCGGAGCCCGGTGATCACAGGGCAAACTGAGAGAACATCCCCAGGCTCCACCGGACCAACAACCAAGCTGGGCGGGTGACCAACGGGGACTAATTACAAGCAGTTTTCTTTCTCTCTAACCCTCGCCTTGACGATTTCCTTTACCGCCGGCCAAATGCCGGTGCCCGTAAAAATTCGCATGATTCAGCGGTGCGCTATGGAGTCCAAGGCTCCCCTCACACTGGGATGAGTAGCAAAAGCGGAGCCTCTTTCCCTCCTCCAAGATAAGGAAACAGGGGATCCCTTGGCCTTATTGTGTCATACTGAGAGGGGGAAGCCCAGCGGCAGCGCACAGGGTACAATTATTTGAGTTTCTGCGGTCCCGTATGTTAGAGGGGGACCAAGGGGATCGAGCCAATAGGACGGCACGGAGAACACTGACTCGCCACAGTTAGAAGACTCGCCACAGTTTAAACATACTCGAGTACAGAAGAGCGACGATTGGGCGTGTTTAGGAAATCCTCACCTGCATCAATCCGACCTTTGGCAGAATATCTCGAAAGGTGGAAATCTTTATGCCACCCTCTGAGTGTCTGAGATGCTGGTTAATAAGCAACTTTTGTTAATTAGACTACCGGTACTACAAATTCGCAGGTGTGAGAACATCAGACCATAGCTAATATTAACAATGGGATTGTGCTATTTACACACATCATGACCGAAGAATACGGTACTGGGGGAGCACCTTAGTAAGCTCTGTCTCGGGTGTGAGAGGGGTGGGAGAATCGAGTTCAGGGGATGGGGGTAGTCGTGTGCCGGTGCCCCTGTTTGCAGCCCTCGTGGTGGCCCCCATATCCCAGCCAATCCCTGAAACTCCCGGATGTTGCAGCGATCAACCAATCAATCCCCCCTTTAGGGTGCCTACGGGTATCGTCGGTTACTTGCGCATTCCAACCATACCTCCGAGCCGATGCACAAGTGAAATCCCAGATCCAGATCGCTCACATTAGTATCGTATCAACCTCCATCCTTGCACAAAATACAAGTCGCACCTCGCTACAACGAACGCCAACAGTTCAGGATTTTTCGTTCGTTGTAGCGAGGTTTTGGAGGAAAATTCAAGAAATTCCTGATAACGAGGTCTGTTTGTATAGGAGCAGGGGTGTAAATTCCTAGAGGATTCATTCGTAATAGCGAGGTTCCCTTATAAGAACTTCCGTTGTGGCGGGGTGTGACCGTAGCAGGGTGCGGAGTTGTGCAAAATCTCGTGAAATCCGCCTTAATCTCCGGGGTTTGGGTTGACAAACCGGGGGGGGGGCTCAGCGAACACTACGGTATTGTATGATACAGGAAAATTACCTTGGTGGGCGGCGATAGTTTTTTGGTCTGTTCCTTGAGCCTATTCGTTAGGCCTCTTGGATCAAGATTCAAGACACACTCGAGAACTCGTACTGCAATATGTCCTGATGTTTGTAAAACATAACTGCGGTACTCGTATCGGAGTGACGGCGCCCCCCGTGCATAAACCAAAGTTAGAAGTCAGTCAGAAGTTCGAAGCCTTGGCAACTATGCCCGTGGCAATGCCACAATGACACGAACTTCTTGCTACGGTATCCCTCTCAAATATTTGCCAAGATTTCCAACTTCCAACTCCGAACTTTCGCCCCAGCGCAGGGCGCTGTCACTCTACCGTACTCGTAGACCTTTCTTTGGAAAACCCACAGGAGATGCTTTGCGGCCGCCAACCAGCTGCTATCGGATGTGAGCCAAAAAAAATCGGCGGATCATGAGGGGACAAACCCGGCCCTATGCAATCTTTGCAAAAGAGCTGCGGGAAAAGAAATTAGGCCAGGGGTGTCACTGTCTCAGGATCAGAAATGGGCATCGCGATTGGATGAGCTTGCTTCCAGGTTTGTGAAATGGGCCGGGCGTGCATGGTGCATGGCGGTGCATGAGGTATCTGGAGCCTGGAGGGGTACAGTATCGAGAATGAATATCCTAAAGTGAGACATGGTGCCGGAGTGTGCCGTGACAGACAGGCGCGATAGGGTAGTAGGTTACTGTAGGTCTAATTCCTCAGCACATTTGCACTTTTTTCACCCGAAACAGCAGGCCGGTCTTTTTCTGACAATGTGGAGATATGGGAAAGGTTGGGCCTGACATCCTTTAACTACCCTAAAAACTCAGTAAATTAAATTGCGAATTTCAGTTAATGAGATTCCGGGGGCTATGAGCCCGACCGCTGATGGTACAAGTACTGTACAAGTAGATTTACTGAGTTTTTACGGCAAGTGCTAATATCGGGGCACTACTCCCCCAAGCACCCCGAACCGCTCACCTACGGTACCGTATTTTACACGTACCAGTGCTCCACTCGAGTATGGCCGCTATCTGCTATGGCTCACTCTCGACTACGCAAGGGGAGAGCACCGCAAACTCAGCCCTTGGTTGAGATAAAACTAGGGGCTGCCTCTGAGAGGCAACTGCAACCTCCTGCCTGTACTCGAGTACTGTATCTTACAAGTACTAGTACAAGTAGCATACCGTACGAGTAGTATATTTTTATCTGTAAAAGGACCGACCCCGGATGGTTGCAAAACTTCACAGTGCCTGCCCCGCTTCCCCCCCCAACTCCCTAGTATTCTATCAACGTTTTTTGAGATTCTCTCAGTCAGCCATCCTCTATAAACATCCTACCAAGATAAAGAAGATGTCTGGAGCTTGCGGAAATGTCAACAATGCCGACTCTTTTTCCGATTTGTGGAACCCCCCCACTGTGGCCGATGAGAGGTCTAAAATCCTAGCATGGTTATCTCCACTTGAGCCGCGGATGCGGCACCAGGCCGTTCGAACAAACCGGCTCTCCAGCGTGGGAGGCTGGCTCCTACAAACAGAGGTATTTCGAGATTGGTCCCATGTTTCTCACCAAGATAGATTCGATAGTGCGACCTTATTTTACTATGGAAAATCGGGAGTGGGAAAGACCTACATCACGTAAGACCTCTCTCAGAGGAAAACAAAGGAGGGTATTGCTAACCGGATACGATGTTAGTTCCTTGGTAGTAGATACCTTGTGCGGCCGGGCCAGCGAGGAAAACATTGCTGTTGCCTACTTCTACTTCGACCTCCCAGCCCAGAAGGAGCAGTCTCCGGCAAATGTGCTGGGCGCCCTGCTTAAACAGATGGTTAGTGGGTTAGGAGAGATTCCGGAAGAGGTTCTCAAGATATATCGCCGCCAGAAAGATATTATTGGTAGACGGGGACCACGGCTTCCTGAACTTGTAAAGATGCTCCAAACCGTCTCCTCCTCCTCCCAGCGCACATTTTTATGTGTTGATGCCCTGGATGAATGTGCGGGAGGGTGTCAGTTAGATGTTCTCAATTCATTACAAATGGTTCTCCGGGGGTCTCCGAGCACTCGATTATTCCTGACTGGAAATGCGCGCACCAGGGGTATGGTTAAGAAGTGTTTTCATGACAGAGTAACCGTTGCATGCATAGGCCCCAGCGGAGAGGACATCACCCAATATCTCCGCGCCAGACTTGATGAGGACACAACTCCGAATGCGATGGATAGAAGTCTGCGGGCAGAAATTCTAAAGATAATCCCGAAGAAGATTTCGGAAATGTACGTGGTGACAACGGAACTAGGGCCCTACCTTGAGTTGTCTGCTGACTGATATAGATCTAGTTTTCCCCTGGTTTCTCTAAGTATCGGGGCGATCCTACGGGAAACAACAATTTATCGCAGGCGGCAGAGGCTCAACGCAATGGTTAAGGGACTGGGCTTGGGAGATGCATACAGTGCAACGGTAGAACGGATAAAGGAACAGGGTGGGGCGAAAGCGGAACTTGGGATGGCCGCTCTCATGTGGGTCTCGCATTCGGAGCGGCCACTAACAGCGGACGAACTCTGCCACGCCCTTGCGGTCAGAATAGGATCAGCGGATCTCGATCCCGATAATGTCCCTTCTGTAGAGGCATTGTCAGAGTGTTGTCAAGGGCTTATTGCGATGGATAAGGAGGCCTCCACTATCCGCTTGGTTCACTCAACTCTCCAATACTACCTCTCCAGTCATCCCGGCCTTTTCGATAGGGCTCACTCGACAATCGCAGAAACCTGCTTGGCCTATCTAAATTTTCAGCGGTTTAAGCCCCCCCCGATCAGTAACCTTCCTGACTCTTTTCTCGGATATTCCTCTATATACTGGGGAGTCCATGCGAAAAGGGAACTCTCGGGCTGCGCTAAATCGCTTGCGCTGGAGCTACTTGGCGATTACAATGACCACATATCTGCTAGGTTGCTATTGGAACACGTATCGGGTACCGGTCGTTTCTATTATAGCAAGGGCTTTCCCTCGTTCACTGGACTACACTGTGCATCCTTCTTTGGAATTGTCGAGGTTGTGGCTACCTTGGTAGGGATCAATGGTTGTGATGTCAACCAAATAGATTGCGTGGGTAATACACCGCTCATATGGGCTGCCGGAAATGGGCATGAGGGAGTAGTAAAGCTACTACTAAAACAGGACGATATCAAGCCCGATGGGCCAGACGGATATGGCCGAACAGCGCTCTCGTGGGCTGCTGAGAGTGGGAATGAAGCAGTGGCGGGCCTTTTATTGAGACGGGGTGATGTCAACCCTAACAAGCCAGACTATAGGGGCCAAACGCCACTCCTGTGGGCCGCCGAGAATGGGCATGGGGGGGTGGTGGACATGCTTTTGAGATGGGATGATGTCAACCCTGACAAGCCAAATGATGGGGGCCGAGCACCTCTCTCGTGTGCCGCTGAGAATGGGCATGAGGGAGTGATGAACCTCCTATTGGGGCGGAACGATGTTGACCCTGACCGACCGGGTTTTGATGGCCGAGCACCACTTTCGTGGGCTGCTGGGGCTGGGCGTGAGGGGGCGGTGAAGCTACTCCTGCGAAGGCGCGATGTCAATCCCGACCAGCCAGACTACGAGGGCCTGGCGCCACTCTCGTGGGCTGTTAAAAATGGGCACGAGGGGGTAGTTAAGCTGCTACTGGAGAGGGATGGTGTCGACCCTAACCGGCCGGACGCGATACTTGGCCATACGCCGCTCTTGTGGGCTGCTAGGAATGGGTATGAGGGGGTAGTGAGGCTGCTCTTGAAAAGGGATGGTGTCGACCCCAACCGACCGGACGCGATACTTGGCCATACGCCGCTCTTGTGGGCTGCTAGGAATGGGTATGAGGGGGTAGTGAGGCTACTCTTGAAAAGGGATGATGTAGACCCTGACCGAGAGGGCTTTGATGGCCGAACCCCACTTTCGGGGGCTGCTTGGAGCGGCCATGAGGGAATCGTAAAATTGCTGTTTGGCCGAGGGGGTGTGGGCCCCGACAGGCCAGATACCGGAGGCCAGACCCCACTTTCGGGAGCTGCTCGGAACGGCCATGAGGGGGCAGTCAAGCTGCTTCTAGAAAGGAACGATGTCAATCCCGACCGGTCAGATACAGAGGGCCAGACGCCACTTTGGGGGGCTGCCCGGAACGGTCATGAGGGAATAGTGAAGCTGCTCCTGGCAAGGAACGATGTCAATCCCGACCGGCCGGATAAAGAGGGCCAGACGCCACTTTGGGGGGCTGCTTGGAACGGTCATCAGGGAGTAGTGAAGCTGCTCCTAGAAAGGAACGATGTCAATCCCGACCGGCCGGATAAAGAGGGCCAGACGCCACTTTGGAGGGCTGCTTGGAACGGCCATGAGGGAGTAGTGAAGCTGCTCTTGGAAAGCAACGACGTTATCCCCAGTCGACCAGACGCAGAGGGCCAGACACCACTTTCGGGGGCTGACCGGAATGGTCATGAAGGAGTAGTGAGGCTGCTACTGGGCCGGGAACATGTTGGCCGACTAGGCTTTAATGGCCGAGCTAAGAGAGTGCATGAGCGAGTAGTTAATCTACTACAGAAACGGAAGGATGTTACCCCTGACGGGCCGGTCAATCCTAGCCATCCACCACCGCCCCCCTACGCCGCCCGCCGCAAGCGCGTAAAGCTGGTGGCATTTTGATATGGTATGATACTATTTCTATGATACGGGACCCCGCGACCCCCCCACTGCGACCTAGGGCTGAGGAGACCTAAGCCCCGTCACCGTCCTAGAACATGAATATCGGCTATTATCGCGGCGACCTCATGCTTTGGGCGTCCTCCTGCCACAGTCGCCATCCCTCCCTCCACGGATTCTTCAAACCCGGCCCTGGAGATCCCGTCCCACCGTAATTTGTCGAAGGAAACCCGCGGAAATGTGGATTATATACCCTTCCAAAATCCTCTAGGTATTTGTAGTATATTGTTAGAATGGCTGTTTATGGGCCTCTGTTCATAGAATTTAGTGTAGGGGATATAGTGCTGTTTTAGTCGAAAAATTTAATCTAGATTATAATATGATAGCTTGAATTTCCATTATACATGGTTATTGCTCCCCGATCCCGGCTCTCCTTCCTGTTCTCTTAGGCCGGGGGGGGGGGCTCAGCCAGGCAGCGCCCTCAGCGAGGCCTGGCATTAAAAGAAGCGCACGTTCAGTACGAATCAACCAAAACTATGATAGTTACCTATAAGTTAGTCCTACAATTTAATCCTTTCTCCCTCTCAGTACTACTACATCATGCTTTCTCCATTTCACTCTTCCCCAATCCCTCAATCTCTTCATCCACTCCCCCACGATTCTATATCCTCTCAGGCCACCACTCCTCATCTTAACATCCCATTTCTCTTCTCTCTCCTCCTCAAAACCACTCTCCTTTCCTCTCTCTTACTTTTTCTCTCCTTACGGCCCTCACTATCCATCTCGTTTCCGGGTGTGAAAGCTTTATCTTTGATACATGTACCGGTACTACTTGTATCTTCTCCCAGCACTTCCTGCCAGTTGATGCCGTATTTTACCCAAGGACGTTGGGTGTTTTGGACCAAAGGGCCAACGGCGGAGTGAAAATATTGAAGTGGATTTGACGGAGGGGCATGAGATTTTAATAAAGTTGAAAGGGAAAAAGAGAAGACGGAAGGTTTTGTTAGAATTTAGTAATTCAAACCATGGTGGCGCCTCCATGCTTGCCCAGCCCAACGGCATTGCAATCCTGGGGTTAGGAGAGGAGCCCAAATGAGATTAGTGCGACTGCCATGGCGTTCCACAAAAGTCTGTCGAGCTCTGGTCTGGTCAGACGAAATTAAGTGTGTGTAACGCAACCGGATAGGCCAGGTATGCTGATTTCTGGTGAAGGAAAAAAGTCTGTCGAGCTCTTGGTACGGTGGCTGGGGCAAAACCCCTCTCTCTGAGTTGTCAAAAAACCCTGGAGCTAATCGAGGCACAGTGTGAAGCTATGACATACACTACTTCAGGATCTAACTAGCTTTTTTACAAGTAAAAAGATTTTGTTTACGGTATTACGCTGGATCGTACTCGCAATGTCGAAGCTTTTTTTAAAGAACTGCTGTTGTAGGCCACACAAGTTCAAGAAAAAGAGCCAAATTTTGCGGTATGCAATAGCAGTCCCTTTTAAAAACCTTTCGGCACTGCCGGTGCATAAGTCACTTTGCTGTGTGAGAAGGCCCTATGCCTACTACCCCTTGCACCTTGCCGTGGCTGCGAGCATCCGAGATTGCCCCGCTTCTCCTCCAATCCAGCCGGTAGTAATTCAGCTGGCCCACCCTACCGGCTCTCAAGAGTTTATCCTCTGCCGCATTCCTCAGCGAAACACGGAAGATGAATTTCTTTTCAAGGAATCTAGGCTCTTTTAATACGGTTAATATCCACACACGAGACAAACATACGGAAATCCTAGCATGGCTCTCTCCGCTCGAGCCGCGGATACGACACAACGATATTAGCTCGGGCCGGGTTCCTAATGTGGGAGACTGGTTCTTGCGAGCAAACGAATTTCGAGACTGGCGCGGTACTCCCTACCAAGATGAATCCAGGAATACGACCTTCTTTTGCTACGGCAATCCAGGGGTCGGGAAGACCTACATCACGTAAGAGAGGCGACCTATGAGGAAAAACTAACAATGTTGCTAACGAGCCGCGATTTTAGTTCCCGAGTGGTGGATACTCTGGGCGACCGGGCCGGCGAGAAAAATATTACTGTTGCTTGCTTCTATTTCGACTTGGCTGCCCAGAAGGAGCAGTCTCCAACTGACATGCTAGGTGCCCTGCTTAGACAGGCAGTTAATGGATTAACAGAGATTCCAAGAGAGGTAGTAGAGATGTACTACAACCATAAAAAGGTCGCAGGCGGTCGGGGGCCACAGCTTTCCGAAATCCTGAAGATGCTCCAAATCGTCTCCACCTTACAGCGCATGTTCATATGTGTCGACGCTCTGGATGAATGTGTGGCTGAGCATCGACAGGTAATTCTCGAATCATTACGGGAAATTCTCAAGAAGTCGCCGGAAACCCGGTTATTCCTAACTGGAAGATCGTATATCCGGGGTGAGGTTCAGCTTCTTCTTGCTGAAACGGTGACGTTCATGGACATCAAACCAAACAAAGGTGACGTCATCACATTTATCCTTGCTAAACTGGAGAAGGACACCAGCAAAGGTGCGATGAATACTAGCCTAAAGGGAGATATCTTAACTAAGGTTCCTGAGATGTTTTCGGAAATGTATGTATGAGCGAATGCACTGGGAAATTGGCCTTAGAAACCCACTAATAGATATATGTCTAGCTTTCTGCTGGTGTCTCTGGTAGTGGAGGCAGTTTTAAAAGAACAGAGGGTTTCTACTAGGCGAGAGAGGCTTAAGGCAATGACAAGTGGCTCGATGGGTGCCTACGATGGAATGCTGAGCCGAGTAAAGGCGCAAGGCGAGATTAAAGAGGAAATCGGGATGGCCGCCCTCATGTGGGTCTCGCATTCGGAGCGGCCACTAAGAGTGGATGAGCTCTGTCACGCCCTTGCGGTCAAAATAGGATCAGCGGTTCTCGATCCCGAAAATGTTCCTTCAATAGAGACATTGTCGGACTGTTGTCAAGGGCTTCTTGCAGTGGACAAGGAGGCCTCCACTGTCCGCTTGGTTCACTCAACTCTCCAATACTACCTCTCCAATCATCCGGATTTTGTTGGCAGAGCTCACTCGGCAATCGCAGAAACCTGCTTGACCTATCTAAATTTTCAGCAGTTCAAGGGCCCCCCGACCAGCAATCTCTCTGACCCCGCGCGAACACCCCTCCTTGGGTACTCTTCTATTTACTGGGGAGCCCACGCGAAGAGGAAACTCTCGGGCTGCGCTAAATTGCTTGCGCTCCAGCTATTTAGCGATTACGGCGACCACATATCCGCTAAATTGCTCTTGAAGCACGTATCGAATCCTGGTCGCTTTGACGATAAGAAGGACTTATCCTCATTTACTGGATTACACTGTGCATCCCTCTTTGGAGTTATTGACATTGTGGCTGAGTTGATGGAGATGAATGGCCGTGATATTGACCAAAAAGATTGCGTGGGTAATACACCGCTTATGTGGGCTATTCAAAATGGGCATGAGGGGGTAGTAGAGCTTCTTCAGGAACGGGAAGATGTCACTCCCAATATACCATGTAGATCCAGCCATACACCACCCCTCCGTGCCACAAACCACAAGCGCAAAAGAGCAGAGGAGCCTTCACCAGAATCCGCCCCGAAAACGCCCACGGGCAACCTACGGCGGAAGAGACATAAGCCCACATGCGGTCTTTGAACGTGAATATCTACCGCTGGGGAAACGCCCCTGTGGATATCTTCATTACTCCGGTCACCACCCTTTCCCCCCTTCAAGCCTTTTTCTGCTTCCGAGTAGTTACATTTTCCCACGGACATCGGCGCCCCTCCCTCTAGACTATTCCGCAACACTGGCTTCGGAAATCTTCCCTTGCTACGACCGAAGGAAACCCTGTCTTAGTATTTGAGCGGTAAGGGGAAGGAGAATGGATAGGAAAATAATATTAGGTACGCAAGTAAGTGTGTGTTTTAACTTCAGCTAGCTAACAGGGCAGCAGCTGTGATATGTTAGATGAACAGCACTTGCGGATACTGTAGGCTTTCATTCTCGCTTAGAAACATCTCGCAACTAAAGGGAAACATCGGCATCCAATCATGCTCTCGGCCCTTCACATCTTTCCACATCCTCCTATAAGGCTGGGTGGGGTTCTACTCTCCCGCACAATCACTCCCGACACACTCCAACTCCCTAGCAATTTCTATCGCTCCCCTGCCCCTGCCGGGAATATTCCAACACGCCACGAGTTTGTAGGGGCGCTTGCTTCAAGTTCCCCCGGTATATGCGAGCGTAGTCGGGGCAGTGTCTATGAGTATTTATTCCTAGATTTCGCGAGGGGGAGGGTAGAATGCTATTGTATTGAGAAGATCCTGTTTATAGATTAGACTTTCATCTATTTTATTTAACATTGTGGTCTGCCTCTGGTTTTCGCTTTCCCCCGTGCACTTATATCTCAGTCCTTTTATTCATTTCATTCATTCTTAAATGATGGGCATAGTAGATTCATGTTAGAAAAAGCGGGAGTATAGACACCGCGAACGAGCAACCGCACAACGGTTAGTTTCAATTAGATTCTCGAGTTGACTGTTCCTATCCTAGATCACTATATGAAGAGCCAGGGTTTGGGTTTCCTGCACATACTTTCACCGGCTCTAAGGTGTCATAAATCTCTAAGCAATTAGACCAATCACTATTTCATTGGAGTCGCCTCCTCTGGTAAGCCTAGGGAGTGTTTGGCACGGCAACCTTTGACTGGTAAACCCACTCAAACCACAGCTCCAGTGGGGTTTCCGCTCAAACTACAGTTTGTGTGAGTTGGTGTGTTTGGCTGCGCTCTGTTTCTAGATGGTGGTTTCCGGAGTTTGGGAAATGTTGCTTGGGAACAATGTTTTGTAGGTTAATATTGGGTTGATGAATACCATTTTTAATAAAAGTTTTGCTCACTATCATCATATTATTAAACAAGCCTCTTCGACTGATTACTGATTCTCTGTTTGTTTTTTTCCACTCAAGCTTTCACAACTTAGTGAGGCGGTTGGAAACGCTTACCACTCAGACGCCGCCGTGCTGAACACCGCCTCAGAGGGGTTTCCTCGGCTCTTTATGTTGATGACTGGAGGGGCCAAGCAGCTCGCAATTTGCTTTGCTTTCTCCACACCCCTTTTCCAAGAGTGGGGGGTCTTCGGCCACATGCATATGGTCCTGTTGTTTGAGTTTCTCCCGTATGGGATGGGGACGGGCACGGGCACATGAGAACAGTACTGCACACTAACGGTGACATACCGTATCACAAAAATAAATAAACCCCCCCCACCTCTGCCGGAGGTCACACAGAAACAGCCGGAGTCGAAGCGTAAAGTAATATAGGACTGATCAATGAAAGAAAGAGAGAGAGACGATTGCTATCTTGCTTGCTTGCCTACAGGGGCGCTTGAGACTGCCGTGCTTATAGTAGTGCGCAGTATGAATATACATCAATATGACCACTGCCATTTCCTAGATCCGCATGTCCCAAGTTGCCTGACAACCGGTCGAACATATTCGTGCCAAATCATCACACTGACTCGGAGGTAATACTTCCAACCCCCCCCAAATCCTGCCGAGTGATGTGACATGACTATCATTCCTCTTGCTCGTTCACCCCCTTCCGCCCCCCCCCCCCCAAAAAAAAAGTAACAATAATAATAATGTCTACTAGCTAAAAGTTTAATAGGCTCTAAACCCACTAGTCAGGTATTGTGAACAAAGGAGAGGACCCAGCAAATGGGGGAGGATCTACCTTCCGTATCTCCAAAAGTCGTTCCTACTGCCTATCAGAAATTTGGTGGGCGAGGCAAGAGAGCGAAGCGAAAGTAAAGACGGGTCGACTGAGAGAACAGTGTAGTTTGTAGAGGAAGGACAAGAATTGACCGATGTCTCTTCTGCATTGCTACTTGGGTGCCAGCGCACGGTATTTATATACCTGTAAGAGGTATCTATAATATACAGAGCCAACTAGTATCTTGGCTCCACTGGCACTATTGCTTGCTAGAAATACTTTTGTCACATTGAAGCCATTTTTCCAACACGACCGATGGGTTTATTTATCGTTGTGCTCGGCTTATTTTTTTTGAAAGAATAAAAGAGAAAGAAAAAAAAGGATGTGTAGGTTAGGAGTATACTATATGACGCTTGCAACATAGGAAGGTGGAATGGAAAACGCTGGATGGGGTGGATATCGGGGTGATATAATATTTGTTTGCTGAGGCCACTGGTGTGATGTGCTGAAGATATCCCCGGAAGACTACCAGGGCACACTACGATAGGGTGCCAGGGTGTCCGCTGCTATTTTCGGGCTGGGCATGTCTCTGGGCCTTTTTTTCCAGTCTGCGTAACTATTAGTAAAGTCTTAAGAACAGCTCTTAAATAAGACGGCCGTAAAGGAGTTGTTTTTACCCTGTTGTTTACCAAAAATTGGTGGAGTTTACACCAACGCTAAGAGAAATTTTTCAACCCACACCAAATTTTGTACTATTCTTAGTAGAACTTCAGTGTTCTGACAGTGCTGCAACCTACCGTACATGATTCGCCACAAAAATAAGAACAGTTCTTGTTACGACCGTCTTAACAGAACCTCCCTATTGCACCTGTGGTGAGATGGCCCCCCAGCGAGATTGGTTCGCAAACACCATATTGTCACAACTGGCTTGGCATGGGTTTTATGAAGGAAAATCTCGCCACAGGTGCAATCGATACAAGTGGGAAAAAAAAGCTAGCAATCTTGGGTGCCCAGGGCTTTTAGGTTGACAGAAAATAACCTGTTTCCCTGCCATCTAAGTCTCCTTGCGAAAACTCTCTACCGGTATTGATGTGGTAGACCCAGGCGGTTGGTTGTCTGTTCTTGGCACAAATCTCGGGGAGATTTGTTGGGCGGTCCTGAGGTATGCATGAGGCTCCACAAAAGACCCCCGCTTCTCTCGGCTCTCAGGAATCCCATCAGTCGACTGACTCCATCATCCATCATTTACAACACCCTAGGCAGCAAAAACGGAAATGTCTCAATCTTTCAGTTATAGTAATACCATCAACTGTACCACTATTGATGAACGGTCTCAACTCTTGACCTGGTTATCCCCACTGGAGCCCGGTTTACGCCACCTCGACATCCGGGAGCGCCGGGTTGAAAATGTAGGGGAATGGCTCTTAGAAACTGAGGAATTTAAGCGCTGGTACGCTGGTAGTGGGGGAGGGGAATCTGACGACGCAGTTTTGTTTTGCCATGGGGATATAGGGGTCGGCAAGACTTATATTAGGTAAGAAGGACGAACCTCGAGGAATGAAAGGAAAAGGGCAGGTGCTGACAAGCCGCATGTTAGCTCATTGGTGATAGACTGGTTGTGCGATGAGATTAGAGGTCTAAATCTCGCTATCTCATGTTTTTACTTTGATTTTTCGGCCCAAAAAGAGCAGTCTACGATCAGTGTGCTAGGTTCCTTGCTGAAGCAGATGGTTGGCGGGATGGAAAGGGCTCCAGAGGAAATATCGCGGGCCTTTCAAGAACACAAAGACGCCCTTGGTGGACGCAGGCCGCAACTCTTTGACATCGTCAAGATGTTACGGGCTATCACGTCCTCGCACCCCACTTTTATCTGCATTGACGCCTTGGACGAATGTGCGGGAGGGGACCGAGCCAAGCTCCTTGGTTCGCTGAAAGAAATCCTTGAGAATTCCCCGGGCACTCGAATATTCATGACCGGAAGGCCACATATTCGGGCTGAGATTGAAAAGTATCTAGCTGGACGAGTGATAAGTGTATCTGTAGGTCCCACCAGAGGCGATATCATCACATATCTTCGCGTTAGACTGGGCGAGGACGGAATCCCAGACGCCATGGACAAGAGTCTGGAGGCCGACATTCTGAATAAGATTCCCGAAAGTATATCGAAAATGTACGCAGGGGCGATGACACCAGGAATCCAACAACATATTATCCACTAACAGATATGCCTAGGTTTATACTTGTTTCCTTAAATATCGACGCAATCTTGCAAGAATCGACAATACATCAGAGAAGGGAAAGGCTCAACCGAATAACAGACGGATTGGGATTGGGAGATGTCTACGGTGCGACGATAGACCGGATAAAGGCGCAGGGCGGGGTGAGGGCGGAACTTGGGATAGCCGCTCTCATGTGGGTCTCGCATTCGGAGCGGCCACTAACAGCGGACGAACTCTGTCACGCCCTTGCGGTCGAAATAGGATCAGCGGATCTTGATCCCAGAAATGTTCCTTCAATAGGGACCTTGTTAAGCTGTTGCCAAGGGCTTCTTACGGTGGATGGGGAGGCTTCTGCTGTCCGCTTGATTCATTCGACCCTCCAAGAGTACCTTTCTGCCCTTCCCGGAATTTCCCACAAAACTCACTCCACAATCGCGGAAACCTGCTTAACCTATCTAAATATTCAGTGGCTCAAGGGCCTCCCGACTAGTGGCCTCCCCGACCCCGTACGGGCGCCCTTTCTCGGATACTCCTCAATATACTGGGGAACCCACGCCAAAAGGGAACTCTCGGACCGCGCTAAATCACTTGCCCTGAAACTATTCGGCGATTACGATCATCACATATCCGTTAAATTGCTCTTGAAGCACGTGTCGGATCCCGATCATTTTGACGATGGCAAGGATTTTTCCTCGTTCACTGGACTACACTGTGCATCCTTCTTTGGAATTGTCGGAGTTGTGGCTGAGCTGGTAAGGATCGGTGGTTGTGATGTCAACCAAACAGATTGTGTGGGTAATACACCACTCATATGGGCTGCCGAGAATGGACATGAGGGAGTAGTAAAGCTGCTACTAGAACAGAAAAATGTCAAACCTGATGGACCAGACGAATACGGCCGAACGCCGCTCTCGCGGGTCGCTGAGAATGGGCATGAGGGAACGGCAAGCCTTTTCTTGACACGAGATGATGTCAATCCTAACAAGCCAGACTATAGGGGCCAAACACCGCTTTTGTGGGCCGCTGGTAATGGGCATGAGGGGGTGGTGAGCCTCCTATTGGGACGGGATGATGTCAACCCTGACCGGCCAAACGATAGGGGCCAAACACCTCTCTCGCGGGCCGCTGAGAATGGGTATCAGGGAGTTGCGAGCCTTCTATTAGGACGGGGTGATGTCAATCCTGACCGACCTGGTTTCGATGGCCGGGCACCGCTTTCGTGGGCTGCTGGGAATGGGTGTGAAGGAGTGGTGAAGTTACTCTTGGAAAGGCGCGATGTCAACCCCGACCGACCAGACTACGAGGGCCTGGCGCCACTCTCATGGGCTGTTAAGAGTGGGCAGGAGGGGGTAGTGAGGCTACTACTGGCGAGGAGCGATGTCAACCCCGACCGGCCGGACAAGATATTTGGCCAAACACCACTTTCGTCAGCTGTTGAAAATGGACACGAGGGGGTAGTGAGACTCCTATTGGAAAGGAGCGATGTCGACCCCGACCGGCCGGATACAATACTTGGCCATACACCGCTTTTGTGGGCTGCTGGGAATGGGTATGAGGGCGTAGTGAGGCTGCTCCTGGAAAGGAATGATGTCGGCCCTGACCGACAGGGCTCCGATGGCCGAACCCCACTCGCGGGAGCTGCTTGGAATGGCCATGGGCGAGTAGTGGAACTGCTGCTGGAAAGGAACGATGTGAATCCCGACCGACCAGACACAGAAGGCCAGACACCACTTTCGGGGGCTGCCCGGAACGGCCATGAGGGGGTAGTGGAGTTGCTTCTAGAAAGGAACGATGTCAATCCCGACCGGCCGGATATAGAGGGTCGGACGCCCCTTTCGGAAGCTGCCCGGAACGGTCATGAGGGAGTGGTGAAGCTGCTCCTAGAAAGGAACGATGTCAATCCCGACCAACCGGATACAGAGGGCCGGACACCCCTTTCGGAGGCTGCCCAGAACGGTCATGAGGGGGTGGTAAAGCTGCTCCTGAAGAGGAGTAATCTCAATCCCGACCAGCCAGATAGAGAGGGCAAGACGCCACTTTGGGGGGCTGCCCGCAATGGCCATGAGGGAGTAATGAGGCTGCTACTGGGCCGGGAAGATGTCGACCCTGACCGGCTGGACTCTGATAGCCGAGCACTTCTGGGTGCTGTTGAGGAGGGGCACAAGGGAGTAGCTAACCTGCTACAGAAACGGAGAGATGTCACCCCTGACAAACCAGGTAGATCTAGCCATACGCCACCGCCTCCCTACACTAGCCGCAAGCGCATAAGGCTAGCATAATACCGTGATGCCATTTTTATGCAGGGTGGTCATTTTTGGGCATCTGTTCATGGAATTTAGCGTGGGGGTAAGTGCTGTTTTGGTTGCAAGGTTTGGTCTGGGCTATGACTTGAATTTTCCTTGTACATGCTTGTACTTGCCCCAGGCAAGAAGTATTCGAAAGCAGGGGTTCGTAAAATATATAGTAAAAAATCCGTGCATATCACAAATTCACCACTCGTATTTCCGGATACTTGTTGCCTGGGACAAGTACTCACCTGCCTTTGTCAAGAATACCTCCGCAGGCCGCATGTTTGGTGAGGACCTCAGCAAAATATCGGCTGGAGGAGGTATTCTTGGCACATGGATATTGCTTTCCAGGCCCGGTTCTCCTTTGTGTTTTCTTAATGCTATCCACTTCCCTTTCCTCTGGAAGCGGCTACCGGTACCCTAGTTGATGTGATTCAAAGAAAAGCCCCCACTGATACAGTACCTAAAGAAAATAGCATGATGGCATCATGCATAACTAGAATATTATTATCGGAATAGTATCCTGTCGATAATAAGCCAATATCCCCAAGAGCTGAACCATTGACATGTCAACGATCTCGGGGTTTCCCTTCTTTTTTATTTCTTTCCCTTTGACCTTTTGTGCCTTACTCTAAATGACCCTACCGGTATCCCTGCGTCATCAACTCTGCTGTTGCGTTTTCCATCTGTGTGATTGCAACTTGCCACTTCCGTTTATTTTTCACGTGACTAATAAGCTATCGGTCGCGCTTGCTCTCGGGGCTATATATGAGTACAGTAGGTTGTAGTGAGGGAGGCGATAGGGGGGGAGTGTGTAGCCCCCTTTACCATACAATGGTTTCTGCTTAAATATTGAATCCGTCGTGGTTCGAAAGTTCAAGGTGGTCTAGTTGACAGCTCTCACCTAATCAAAAAGGTCGGAAAAAAATATCGACAGGGCCAGGTGGTAGTTAGGAGACAGGTTGGTTCAGTGGAAAAATTCTTGTCATGAGGGACACTAGAAATCCGGATTAAAGAAGCTGTTGTCTAGTGTCTGGAACATGAGCATGTAGATGACAAGATTGCCACCATGCAGCTCAATCTATTCATTTATTTGAGTCTCTTAAAAGCACTACTGGCATTCTAGAAGCCCTGATTCCTTTCCCTCTAGTCTCAATTTGTCCTTATACAATCTCAATAGAATTTGCAGAAACATGGACAATCACTCGGCTCGACTGCTCCGGTTTATGTAGGAAATGGCAGTGTTGGAAATGATCCACGGTCGGCCGAGTTCTTTACGTGGTAGACGCGATAAAGTGTTTGCAGACCGCTTAATGGGTAGAGATACTGTGGACAGAGCTTCACTGAGAGTGAAGGCAAGAATGAGAATCAAAGGGAAAATGAGAGTTGTGTTAAGAGCAGTTCTGTTGGTTTAGTTTACTGTGTGGAACTTGTTGAGTTAAGAGAGAAAGAAGAAACGAGAACAGAGTGTAAGGAAGACAAGTGAGCGCATAGCTGGTTGCAACCAAGCTAGAAGTATGACTAAGCTTCGGTGAACAACCCAAGATATCCAACACTTCCCCCTCACCGAAGCCAGGCCAATTCCATCACGAGCCCGCAAGATATAAGAAACACTATAATACTGCATATCCAACCTAGGACTTCACTGAGTGCCATTAAAACCCCTCCTACAGATTGTCTCGGAGGGGAAAGGTACACTCTCAGTCAATTTCCACCATCACTGTAAAGCAAATTGTAGACAAAAAGAAAACAAAAAACAAAACAAAAACTAATGATACAACATCTAGGTCTTATCTATCATGCGCGCCACCAGACCGCATTCCCAGTTGCTCCAGAAATTGCCGATGCTTAACCTCCACTAAAGCTTTGGTTAAACCATCGGCAGCATTGTGCTCGCCTGGAACGAAGGTGAAGTTGACAATACCGGCTCGCTGAACTTCGCGTGCTTTGAAGAGTCGAATATCGAAGTGCTTGTTCCTTGCTGTTATTCCTTCAGACTTGACTGTCTGAAGAGCACGTTCGCTATCTGTGAAGATTGTAGTTGGTGCAGACAAGGTTCCTGTATAACCAGGAGTAGAGGTATCAGGATGATCAAGCCAATGCGTGGGACTCGGAGGAGGATAAACAGCGGATGCCGGTGGGAGTTGTGTAGTTTTGATATCATAAAGCAGTTGTCTCAGCCAGAGTACTTCCTTAACAGCCTCAATGAAAGCAGAGTATTCGGATTCTAAGGTAGAGGTAGCAATAATAGATTGCTTTCGAGATTGCCAAGAGATCGGACCACCCAGAAGGAACAGGAAGGAACCAATTGATCGTCGATCCTGGGTGTTGTTTGCCCAATCTGCATCCGTGTAGCCAGTAAGCTCCAACATTCCGCACAAGGAAACCGGATAAACGAGTACTAGGTCCTTAGTTCCTCGAAGGTCTCTCAGGACTCGCTTGGCTGCAGTTAGGTGAACTGTGTGGGGATTATGACTATAGCAGCTAAGTGCAAATACTGCATATGAGATATCAGGACGACTTCCTAGTGCGGCATACATCAGGGCTCCAATTATTTGGAGATATAGATGCTGATCAGCCGGATGGTCATTACTGAATTCGTAGAGCTGTGTATTCCTGGCTAGTGGGGTGGAGACAGGATTGGCCTTCTCCATTTGAAAGCGTCGTAGAATTGACTCAAGGTAACTCTGCTGGGACAGAGTGTAAGACCCATCCGCTAGCTTGGAGATTTCCATTCCAAGAAACCTCTTGATCTTACCCAAGTCAGTCATCTTATAAACGGATCGAAGCTGTAGTTTGATATCAGTTGCAGCCTTGGGATCTGAGTAGGCAAGTAGGATATCATCCACGTAGAGAAGGATAAGCAAGGAAGGCTTGTGATATAGGTTTGGTTCCGCAGTTGATTCTTCAAATCCAAGAGATGTGAGCAGACTATCAATAGCCTTATACCAAAGCCTTGGGGCCTGTCGGAGACCATATAAGGCCTTACGAAGTCGGACGATAGGAAATTGGATGCTAGGCTCAATCTTCTCCACTCCAGCTGGCAGCTCCATATAAATATCATCCCGATCGATAGGTGGATTTAAGAAAGCTGTAATGACATCAATATGGTCAATATTCCAGCCATATGCAGTCGCAACTGCAAGTACCAGGCGTAAGGTAGCTAGCCGACTGACAGGAGCGTATGTTGCATCATAGTCAACACCTTCACGCTGCTCATATCCCTTGATGACTAATCTGGCCTTGAAGCGGGTGGAGCCATCTGCATTTGCCTTTGTTCTGAAAACCCACTTGGATCCGATTGGGTGTATCGGTTGGGTATCCTTTGAAAGCTGATTGACTGGTATCCAGGTCGAGTTTTCAATCAGAGAGCCCAGTTCCGATTTCATGGCCTCTATCCACTCATGCTGATAAAGGCTGTCCATTGCCTCCACATAAGAGACAGGGTCATCAATATGAATACCATCAAGCCATCGGTTGACCTGTGCAGCAAACACATTAGCTGCCTGACTAGCAGCTAGTCTTCGTTTTGCTGCATCTTCTGCCATCATTTCCTCAACCCGTCTCTGTATGTCAGCATTCCGAGTATCTTTCCTTCGATAGGGACGCCTTGGTCGCTTTGGCGGAGCCATTGGCAAACCCTGACTACTACTATTAGAAGCACAACCATCGTCACCAGGTGTTCCACCCTGGGAGCTACCAAGAGGGAGAGTATTGTCACCAGGCGTTAAACCCTGGGAGCCAGCGAGAGAGAGAGTAGTGTCACCAGGCGTACCACCCTGGGAGCGAGAGAGAGAGAGACTATTGTCACCAGGCGCTTTACCCTGGGAGCCAGAGAGAGAGAGAGTAGTGTCACCAGGCGTACCACCCTGGGAGCGAGAGAGAGAAAGACTATCGTCACCAGGCGTTTTACCCTGGGAGCCAGAGAGAGAGAGAGTAGTGTCACCAGGCGTACCACCCTGGGAGCGAGAGAGAGAAAGACTATCGTCACCAGGCGTTTCACCCTGGGAGCCAGAGAGAGAGAGAGTAGTGTCACCAGGCGTACCACCCTGGGAGCGAGAGAGAGAAAGACCATTGTCACCAGGCGTTTCACCCTGGGAGCCAGAGAGAGAGTGTGTAGTGTCACCAGGCGTACCACCCTGGGAGCGAGAGAGAGAGAGACTATCGTCACCAGGCATTTTACCCTGGGAGCCAGAGAAAGAGAGAGTAGTGTCACCAGGCGTACCACCCTGGGAGCAAGAGAGAGAGAGGGAGCATTGTCATCTGGTATTACACCAAGAGATACAGAGCGAGAGAGATTGGGGAGATCAGTTGAGAGTGAACCCAAAGAGTCAGAAGGTATATTGTTATCTGACAGTATACCCGGGGAGCTAGAGCCTGAGAAAGCGATGTCAACCTCTTGTAGAAAGTCGGACGGAAGTGTCCGAGAGTTAGTAGACTTTGAATCCTGGCCCATAGCATTTTGCTCTTCCACAAATATAACATCAGAGCTGTGAAAAGAACGTCCTGAACCGCTGTTCGCATTGAAGTCCCATAGCCTCCAGGCCTTTTCTGTCGGAGTATATCCAATCAACATACAGAGTTTGGAACGTGGTTGGAATTTGAGCTCAGATTTGGAACTAAAGACCTCATCCGGAATCCGATGATATGCCACACAGCCAATTCTCCTGAGATGTGCAATTGATGCTTCCTTGCCCTCATGTAAAACAGCATATGGTGTCTGATTGTTTAAGGAAGTAGATGGACTCCGACGATGAAGGTAAACAGCCGTTGCAACAACTTCTGCCCAGAAGGAAACAGGCAGATTCGCGTCAATCAAAATTGACCGAGTCCGTGTATTAATTGTCTGAATCATACGTTCAGCCACACCGTTTTTGTGTTGTGTGTACGGAGGTGATGGTTCAAATGATATGCCATTTGTTCTCAGAAGTCCCTTGAACATTTCATTATCATATTCCCCACGGCCATTGTCACAACGAAAGCGTGTTACAGGCCATTGTGGATAATGAGACCTAATAAACGCCAGTGTTTCCTGCAGGCAGAGGGTTGACTCCGTAGATCTCTTGGTCTTTAAAAAGTAGACAAATGTCCAACGAGTATAATCATCAACAAAGATTAGATAGTACTTTGCGCCGGAATGTGATGCGGGAAGAGGACCACAGCTATCGGAATGAAGTAGAGAAAAAGGTCGCTCGGCCCGAAGTGCTGGAACCTGGCTTCGGGTGCGTCTCTGCTTCGCTAAAATACAGGTTGAACAGTGGGTAAAGTGGGGTTCGATCGTGAGACCAAGTTTTTGAAGTGCGGCAGGATTAAGATGTGCCAGCCGTCGGTGCCAAAGTGTGAAGTCTGGTGGGTCAGACCTTGATGATGTTGTAAGAAGCACTTGAGATGCCAATTGACTGTTTCTCAAGCCCTCCACCGCATGATCCCTATAGTGCTCTATAGGTTCCTCTAAAATATACAAGCCTTCGGCTAAGTGGCCTTGCATTACCATATGTCTTGAGTGACAAGTATCGGCTTCCCGCCAAACCTTGCAGCTTTGGGAAACAAACTCCACCATGAGCCCATGCCGGGCAAGTTGCCCGATCGAAATAAGTGAAAGTCTGAACTCCGGAACATAGAGTGCTTCTACTGTGAGGCCACAAAGCGATACACTTCCTGATTGATGAGTAGTAACTGCAGAATGATTTCCAAGACGGATTGTGATCGATTTCGACATTTCTTGAAGCGAGAGAAAGCAGGATCTTGTGTTGCATATATGATGCGAAGCTCCGGAATCGAAAGCCCAGTGAAATAGAGAGAGCTGGCTAATAAAAAAAAAGTCCGTACTAGAAATACATCCACCACCCCCTCCTGCCAGGTACTGGTCGGCTAGTCAGAAGTGGGTTTGAAGGGTAGCAGAGGTTGAACCCTCTCCACCGGGTTCTTCAACCTGACTAGTAGCAGTAGTGGCAGATCTACCCTCTCCAAGCTTGATCCACGTTGAGTACGCATTGCGGCCTTTAGCTGCTTGTGTTTGCGAGAGGTTCGTATATGGACATAACCTTGTTCCATGTCCTGCCTCACAACAGGCAAAGCAAGAAAGCCCAGCTAGACTATCCTGCGACCGATCAAAATAGGAAGCCTTCTTAGTACACTGCTGTGCCTTGTGGCCTATTTCACTACAGGAATGGCACCAGCCAGGAAATGGAGTCTGGTATGGGGCTGGTCGTCTGCTAAAGCCGCGATACCCTCCACGATAGGTACCGTGCATGCTCCTATAGCGGTTGGTTCCTGACAGCAGGACATCTCCAGAGACGAGAGATGAGTTGGTAGAAATTGCACCGTCAATGCGTGCCTTGGCCATTTCTGCATGAAGCACCTTTCGAATAACATCTTCCATTGTGTAGCTGCTTTCCCGCTCAAGGATGATTTCAATAAGGGTATTGTAGGCTGATGGGAGGGAAGTTAATAGTTGATCCTTAAAGGTTTCTTCATCGATAGCCTGTTCCGAGCCAACAAGCTGTTGCTGGAGATCGTGAAGCTTTGAAATAAATTCACTCAAAGGCTTTCCGGAAGCAGGACGACAGTCACGAAACTGTTTACGAAGTGCTAACCTTCCATTAACAGAAGTAGCACTGTTAAGCCGCTCCTTAAGCACATCCCACATGGCCTTTGCACTCTTACAACCCGTAAGATACCGTTTGGCTGATTCCGAGCAGCTAGCGTGAATTGCACCAATCGCTTTGGCCTCTAGGGAGTCGAACTCCAAAGCTGAGCCTGCATTATCAACGGTAGACACTGGGGTGGCCACAGAACCCATCACGATTCCATAGACTTTAATAGCCTTAAGGTGTATAACGATTCCTGCTTGCCATTTATTGTAGTTCAAATGGTCAAGCAACGGAATTGGACCCGCATGCTTGGAGAGAAAGGAACCCTCCTTGTTGCTCATCTTTCAAGAGGGTAACAAGGTCGGAAGTACCCGCAAATAGAGGATAGAAGGTGAAGATACGAAGAGAGGAAGAAATGTGGAGAAATGGTAAAGTTTGCCGAACGGTTGTGATTCGTTAGCGCAGTGGATAAGGTTCGCAGGTATGCGACAAACCCGGGCTCATAACCTGTTGGAAATGATCCACGGTCGGCCGAGTTCTTTACGTGGTAGACGCGATAAAGTGTTTGCAGACCGCTTAATGGGTAGAGATACTGTGGACAGAGCTTCACTGAGAGTGAAGGCAAGAATGAGAATCAAAGGGAAAATGAGAGTTGTGTTAAGAGCAGTTCTGTTGGTTTAGTTTACTGTGTGGAACTTGTTGAGTTAAGAGAGAAAGAAGAAACGAGAACAGAGTGTAAGGAAGACAAGTGAGCGCATAGCTGGTTGCAACCAAGCTAGAAGTATGACTAAGCTTCGGTGAACAACCCAAGATATCCAACAGGCAGTTTAATGGCCGTACTTGATGCGGGATGTGCCCGCACTCTGTGGCCGCTGAGGCATACGTACCCACTAGTCGGAGGACGCTCAAGCTCTGAATTTTTTTTCACCCCCATTGTTTTTCTTTCCTTCTCACCTTTGCTCGCTTCACACCTTCCTTCCCGTGCACAACTTTCCTCAAGCCTTTCCTTTCATCAGGTTATCATGATCTTCATCTCCACTTAAGTGGTTTCAGTCCACTGCGTAAAATCCTCACCATAAATCATCACCTCCGCAGCCCAGATTTTCAAAAGTTTAATTTCATCACGCATCAGAACAGCTCCCCCATTTTCCACCTTTACTTGCTGATCGGGGCTCCTAATCTTTGTCTCGCCACCCAAAGTTTTCCGACCCTTTTGATCCACCCCCAGTACTGTACTCTAGATGTGAGCTTAGGGACTAACTTTATGAAGCTGATCAATGATCCCTCTTGCAATTCAAGTCTTTATAGAATTCCTAGTCCCGTCTCTTTGGGCCCATATGCTTAAACCATCTTGCCTAAAAATATCCAGATGCTGTGGGGACGGAATAGGGACGGAAATGTGCGCTCCCTCATTTTGTATCACATTTATAGCTAATTTCTGATAGAGTTCATGGGGTGACTATTGCTAGAAGTGTTTGTGGAGATGACTGTTCCGGAGAGGCATAAAGCGCCTTTTTCTGCTCCTCCATCACTCCTAGAGACATTGGCATCAACGGGAAGGGTGGATGCGAACGTTTTTCCAGGGACACGGCCACGGCCACGGCGACAATTTATTTGCTTTCTTTCCCCTCTCTTTTGTCCTCTTCCCCGTGCCTGTGATCCGAAGTATACGAGCAGGAGCCCGGTGACCCCCCTCCCACCCACTTGACCATATGCGTGGGCAAAGACCTCGATTGCCTACCTTTTCCTGCTCCTGGTTGCTAGCGAGTGAAGCTTGGCTGACTTCTGTGTTCCCTGCTGATCCGGTTTCATTCCTGCAGATAGTTAGTGATCACAAAATGTATCGCATTCCTTGGTGTGCGTGTTTGGCAGGGGCAGACCACCGTTCGAATCACAAGTAATCACCCGCATGCACTACCGCAGTGTAGTGATGTCGAATATGATAGATGGAATCCCATCTGATAGTAGTTAGGGTGCGATAGTTAGTTTGGGTCATGGCCGGTTTAGGGATTGTGATTGTTGTTTTGTGGGGTTTTCCCGTTGTGTGGGTTTTTCCTGTTTTGTGTGTTGACCTACCTTATATAAGGAATTATTTGTATGAAGCTCGTGGGGATTCTGAGGGACACCCTTTTCTGGCTGGAGTATTGCCACTAGTCTTTATTGTAATAATGAATCATGGAGTCCTTTTTTTAAGTAGATATGGTAAGAACTTGAATAATTGAACCTTGCTCTAGTTAACCTAGCATGGGTGGAGAGGGGTGTCGACTCCCTCCACATCTGGGTCACACTTGGCTCATTTCCGTCCCAACTTCTCTGACTGTTTTGGGGGGCAATGTGAAATAGAGGCTAACACGCTATCACATTGTAAGCAACCGATACTGGATGGCAAGTTGCAGCTGTAATGCAATGCCGGCAAGCAGCATTTTTATTCCTTATTTTCGTAATTTCTTAAATCGATTTAAGGTGCCGGTGCAGCACTGCTCAAGTATAGAGCTAGAACTCTCCGGAGCCACAACCGCTACATTTGGTGGCAAATAAAAGCTCAAAGGAAACACAAACAGAAGAGAAGTAAGAGAAACAGACGCCAACAAAACCAAGAGAGGTCATCGTACAAGGATGTTAGTGCTCCTAAAACGGGACTTTGGTACATGTACATCCCCTGAACTCAGGTAAGTGAGGTTGGAACTCGGGCTCAGTTCCCTGCTGTACTCGAGTGCACTTACTTTCGTATTTAACGGGTTAAACATTGTTCTAACAACTGACTTCTGAGTATGATAGAATGATGCGGGTGTTTTTTTGTAGGGACTGTGGCGTGGGGGCGGTTGCTGCCTAATAGTTATGTGTATTTCGCGATGTTCTACTGTAATGTCTCGACTAACTGTAGTGTTCGATCCGTACAGGCCTCGCAAGCCCTTAGGGACTCAGGGTCCTAGGGAGTGTTAAGATGGTTTTACTTAGTGCTGGATTGTTCCCAAAGAGGAAATTCTCCAAGTGACCAGGAGGACAGAGACCTATGGGAGGGTATGTGGCGGGGTAGCTTGTCCGAAGGATTGGACTTGTTGACTGGGCCTTTCGGGTAGGTCTTTGCCAGGTTTAGTCCTTCGTCTTCTCATCTTAGCTGCAGGAAGAGGTAGGGGTGAACGCAAGTGAGACGAATTCGAGATTAACCTGTGGAAATTTGGTCAGCGTAACTATGGAAAGAGCCCTGGGAAGAGTTAGGCGAATGCGGGTAGTTCCCAGCACGGACACTGTATGAATTCCGCTCTCTCACTGGCCAAGTGACCCGGGAGCCAATGAGAACAAGTTCGCCACTAATCCTTAACAACTGTGCCTCGCCGTAGCTGCGAGCACTGGTTTCACGATTCGAGCCTCATCAAAGGTTCCCCGCTTTTTTCCTCAATACGGCCTGCAGTAACTCTGCTGGCTCACCCCGGGGGCTCTGAATGGTTCATCCTCCGCAGCATTCTTCAGAGAAAACAGAAGATGTCTTTCTTGAACAATGTAGACTCTTTTAACACGATTTTCCATGTTCACCCGCCCGACACGAGAACGGAAATCCTAACATGGCTATCTCCACTCGAGCAGCGGATACGGCACGGAGAGATTCAATCATGCTGGGTTCCTAAAGTGGGAGATTGGCTCCTACATGCGGACGCATTTCGAGGTTGGTCCGATGTTTCCCGCCAAGATGATTCTGATAGTGCGACCTTGTTTTGTTACGGAGGCCCGGGAATCGGAAAGACGTATATCACGTAAGAGAGAGCGAACTCTGGGAGGAGGAGCAAAGACCGGAATTGCTGACAAGCTGCGATGTTAGTTCCATGGTAATAGATACCTTGGGCGATAAGTTCAGTGGCCAAAATGTTATCGTCGCCTGCTTCTACTTCGACTTTGCTGTCCAGAAGGAGCAGTCTCCAACAGAAATGCTAGGTTCTTTGCTCAAACAGATAGTTAATGGATTCCCGGAGATTCCCAGAGAGGTGGTCAAGGAGTATTGCAAGCTCAAAAAAGTCATAGGCGGTCGGAGGCCACAGCTTTCTGAAATACTAACAATGCTCCAAACCGTCTCCACATCACAGCGCGTTTTCATATGTGTTGACGCTCTGGACGAATGTGCGGCAGAGCATCGACAGGTGGTTCTCAGATCATTACGAGAAATCCTCAAGAATTCGCCGGGCACCCGGCTATTCCTGACTGGAAGATCGTATATCCGGGGCGAGGTTCAGAGCCTTCTTGCTGAAACCGCGACATTCATGGACATAAAACCCAACAAATGCGACATTATCACATATATCCTCGCTAAGCTGGAAGAGGACACTAATAAAGGCGCAATGAGTCCAAGCCTAAGGACAGACATCCTAACTAAGGTTCCCACAATGGTTTCGGGAATGTACGTAAGAGCAAAAACACTAGGGAATCCACCATAACAGTCTGCTGATAGATATATGTCTAGATTCCTACTGGTGTCCTTGATGATGGAGGCAATTTTAAGAGAACAGAGGACCTCTACCAGGCGAGAGAGGCTTAAAGGGGTGGCGAGTGCTTTGAGGGGCACCTACGATAGAATGCTATATCGGGTAAAGGCGCAGGGTGAGATTAAAGAGAAAATTGGGATGGCTGCCCTCATGTGGGTCTCGCATTCGGAGCGGTCACTGAGAGTGAGCGAGCTCTGTCATGCCCTTGCGGTCGAAATAGGATCAGTGGATCTCGATCCCGAAAACGTTCCTTCAATAGAGACATTGTTGAACTGTTGCCAAGGACTTCTTGTGGTGGATAAGGAAGCCTGTACTGTCCGCTTGATTCATTCAACCCTCCATGAGTACCTTTCAACTTGTCCCAACCTTTTCGATAGAGCTCACTCGACAATCGCGGAAACCTGTTTGACCTATCTAAATTTCCAGTGGCTCAAGGGCCTCCCGACCAGCGACCTCTCCGATCCCGTGCGAACACCCTTTCTCGGATACTCTTCGATACACTGGGGAACCCACGCCAAAAGGGAACTCTCGGACTGCGCTAAATCTCTTGCGCTGAAGTTGTTCGACGATTATGATGGCCACATATCTGTTAAATTGCTCTTGAAGCACGTCTCGAATCCCGATCATTTCAGTGGTATCAAGGGCTTTTCCTCGTTCACTGGACTACACTGTGCATCCTTCTTTGGAATTTTTGAGGTTGTGGCTGAGCTGGTGAAGAGGAATGGTTATGATCTCAACCAAAGAGATTGTGTGGGTAATACACCCTGCAAATGGGCTACTCAGAATAGGCATGAGAGAGTAGTAAAGCTTCTACAGGAACGGAATGATGTCGCTTCTGGTGCACCATACCGATCCAGCCATACACCACCCCCTCACCCGGCCAGCCGCAAACGTAAAGAAGTAGAGACGCCCGGATCACCAGAATCCAATTCCCCAATAACCCCAAAGCGCCCTAGGGTCGAAGAGAGATAAGACCTTTTGCCATCTTCGAACATGAACGTCCGCCGTTGTGGCTACGCCCTAAGGATATCTTCGTTATTCTAGTCACCACCTTTCTCCGCTTATGCATTTTTGCACCTCTAAGAGTAATATCACCTTCCTGCGGGCACTAGCCTCCCTACCTCTAGCCCGTTCTGCAAGCCTGGCCTCGAAAATCCCTTTTCGCTATGGCCGGCCGAAGAGGATCCTGTGTCAATGTTTGAACCGCAAGGGGAAAGAAGATGAGTTGGAAAATAATATTAGGTACGCAAGTATATAAGTGGTGTTAACTTCAACTATCTAAGAGGACAGCAGGTGGGATATATAGATAAGCGATACCTCAAAGTACTTCCCGATACCCGGCTCTCATTCTCACCTAGGGGCATCCCACAACAGGAAGGGAACATCTGTCATCCGATCATGTCCCCGGCCCTCACATCCCCTCACATCCTCACATGAGCCCGGATGAACCTTTGCTCCTGTGGAAACACTCCCGGAACGCTCCAAGTTCTCAACATTTCCTCTTATTCGTCTGCTTTTCTCTGGAACGTTCCAATGTAGGGAGTGCTTGTCTCGAGTTCCATGAGCACTTGCGAGTCTTGCCGAGTCAGCATTTATAAACATTTATTCCTAGACTCTACAGCGGGGGAGAGGATAGAGCGCTATTGTATTGAGAAGGTTCACTTCACAGACAAGACTTTCATCCGTTGTATTTAACATCGCGGTTTGTCGCTGGTTTTCGCCCCCCCTTCTCGTCCACTTTTCGTTTATTAGCCCATCTGCTCTCTTTTTTCCTCTCCCCTGGGTGGCCGATGCGGACTCGTGTTAAAAAAGGGAGTAGACATTGGAAGCGGGGAATCGCGCGAAAGTTAATTCTAATCAGGTTCTCAAGTTTACAATCCCTATTCTAGCTCACCATGGTGAAGGGTCGACACCTCGAGATTTCAATGGACGCGCTTTCGCCTATTGCCTAAGGCGCCATAGAAGCCCGGGTAATTGGGCTAAGCGCTATGCCACTGGAATCACTTCTTCTGAAAAGCATTGACCCTTTTACGGCTTTTCATGTCCCTCAGAGGAGTCGAGCGGCTCGACTTTTACTATATATTTTTCGTCCCCTTTCCGGGGGTAGGGAATCCTTGGCTATCGTACGTACGTAGTACATGGTCCAGTTTGCTGGAGTTTCTATGGTATTGGGCGGGGGTGGGGACATGAGGGCAGTGGACCCACAGCAGCATACCATATCGCAAGAGCAATCCTTTCAGAAAGAATGAAAGAAAGTGAAATCTCAAGTCAACCCTTATAGCATCTCGTATTACTATCGTCAACTATAACAGGACAACAATAGCCAATATATACAAGCGCCCTAGTCTAGCGCAGCCTCTCGAACCCTGAGATTCTGACATCCCATCCTTGTTCTCAAACCAGTCCTCATTCTAGACATTCCTACCATTTCCTCATTCTTGTGACAATGACCATTTCCATCGCAACGCTCATACTAATATCATGCCAATATCAACTACCTCCATCCAAACTGCAATATGCTCTGTCTAGACTGCAGAAAGTGTTGGAAATCATGCCTTCTCCGGATCTGACCAGGTTGTCTCGTAGTACACATTCAGTGTGTGGAGGCCTAGATGGGAACTTCACTAGTCTGCCTTTCTAGGGAATTAGTCTGCGCGGCATTGGATGGATTATCTAGTGCGACTGCTAATTCATGTAGTATATTTAGCCCTCCGCTCCTGCGGGAAATAGGAATTGGGCCCTTCGGGTTTTTTTGAACCTTCCAATCAAGATATTTATAGTGAAAAGAGCCTGTATTCTGCCGAGTGATATGACATGACCGTGATAAATCATGCTCATCCTTACTCCTCCTGAAAATAGCAATTCGCGAGACAAAACAAGCGCTAAACGCACCAGCCGAGTGTTGTGAATAAAACGGAAGACGCAGCAAGTGAGGAAAAATCTACTTCCTGCACCTCCGGAATCTGTTCCCGCGATGTTCTCGACCAATGAGTTTATTTATTTTTGTTTTTATTCTTGAGGCTCTGTTCGGCATGCCAAAAGAAATTGGGAATTTTTTCATGGTTTAAATATATCAAAACTGGGCCCCCTTCAGAAAGTCGGAAAAATTGATTTTTTTCATAAAAAAAACCCCCCAGAACCGAAAATGGCATATTTCCTAATATTTAAAGTATGATAGCTTTAGTTTAAAGAAAAAATGGATACCCTAGTCCAATAATAGATGCTCGTGCACTCATGCTGTCCAAAGGAAAATGGAGTTGGATGCTTCCCTGTTGAGCAGGACTCGAGTATAATCTTGTGTGACTTGGGTGTTAGGTTGATGGGCTACTGGTACCGTTGCTTATTATATATAGTAGGGGTTTTCAAAGTTAAAAAAGTTGACGAAAAGTAGCTTACTATGGCGTTTCAGGTAAGCTTGGCCTACACAAAAACAGTTAATTCACTACAACTCTACCTCACCACACAATACATTTTTCTCAGGTAGAGACGGAGGTCAAGATGTCGGTAATGAGCCAAGATCACCGCTCAAGTTTTGGTAAAGAGAGAATACTTCAATGCAGATTAAGCACCCAAGCTTTATCATCAGCCGCCAACAAGCAAAAGGTACTATCCGATCACTTCCGGTTGAAGGCGTTCTTTTGGTGGGGAATAGGAACTTCTGAAGGAAAGCTAATTCATTTCCCTTTTTCATGATTTTACAGCCAATGTCAAGCGAGATAAAAATCAAAGAAAAACAACAATGAAAATTGATGAAAAGGGGGGATGCGGATGGTTGTGAATTGATGATGCTCTCTCCTCCGCTTTTCCTCCTCAAATACCCCTTCTCCTATGGACCTAAGCTTACAAAACAACAGTATCAAACATTCACAATGGTTTCTGTGTTCCAGCATATTTCTCTCCATGGTCACCCACATGACCGACAGTACCTCAACTTCTTTACAGGATGGCAAAAATGTTCAGTGAGGTATGTTCAAAATGTGAACGCCAGGGGCACAATCTATTCTATGTGGATAATACTGCGCAAGTGCGAGGGGGGTTGCGAGGCACGCTTGGTGAGGAGTAGAGAGCAGATTTGGTAGGAGTTCTGGTTCTT
>Ga0307513_10000439_pt1 | contig 60062 bp, 57 predicted proteins | sample 15_EM_MG_FD_202174 | JGI IMG/M metagenome (GOLD analysis project Ga0307513, IMG submission 202174) | Populus trichocarpa ectomycorrhiza microbial communities from riparian zone in the Pacific Northwest, United States - 15_EM | ecosystem: Host-associated > Plants > Roots > Unclassified | place...
AGTTAGGAGCCGCGCTAGTTATGCACGACTTTGCACACTATACCTCTTTGGAAGAAAGATCCTTGCAAACCTCACTAGGACAAATGGGGAAGGCAAATCTTGGCTGAGAAGCACGAGTACTAGGGGGGGTTAGGCGAAAGAAACTCTAAAAATTACTTAGTAAGTTAACCTCCGATTGCTCGCTTGCTCGCAATCTTGGGCACTCTCAAGATAGTGCCTCACAGCTCAACGGAAGATATCAGCTCAACGGAAGATTCAGTTTGTACTGTACAGTAGAAGCTAGAATCAACATTTGACGTCGTTCCGAGTAAACATAATCGGTGGGATGAATGGAGAAAAGAGAGCAGCAACATAAACTACCCCCCGACGCGAGTTTAGTACCCTGAAGCATCAGATCTCACCTGTAGATCACTCTTAGATCTCAGAGTGAAAAAAGCGGCTCAAACATTTGAATGAAAAAATACCTTTTACTCACCCCCGAAACTATTAATTTACAGTATGATGCCGGTTACCGATACCAAACGCAGCACGGTATCGGCTGTTGACAGGCCCGTACTGCACGATGTTGGCAACAAAAGTCTTCGGCACCCCCCAATTTTAGACCAAACATGGGCATTCTAGCTTCACAAAATCTTAGCCTTGTTGATTACAAAAAAATTCAAAATCTGCCAGAGCCTTTAGAGCGACATAGATATTATCATCTATAAGTAGCAAACTCTGTTGGTTAACGCCCATGGTGCACCCCGAGGAGAATGATAATGAGCAAAAGGTACCACTAATCTTGCACCAGTTTCCCATACAAAAGTTACATTGCAACAATACCGGTATCAAATCTCTCATCCCCCACACTGGAGTTGGAGAATTCTCATAATCTCTACCTAGAAAATCGAGGGAATTGCATACCCCATACTACTTTCAAACAAGTCGTGAGCGCTTAAAATCAGCAATTTTTGTGTAAAATGGGAGGCGCTGACTTGCTTTCGATTCTAAGATCCTACAGTAGCACCCACCTTATGATCCAAAAACAGCCGAGAATATATAGGCTCTTTAGTAAAGTTATTGTCCCGCTTCTGGTCACTTTCCTGAAGCGGGCAGCCTGACCTTGTGCAGTTTGGCTTCTAAGCTAGTAGACTACTCGCCGGAAGTAGAGCTTATCTCTATCACCTCATTACCCCAGGCCAATCATCGTCTAGCCCGGAGTAGACAATCCCCCGCTCTAAGTACTTGAGAAACTGTAATGCCTCTATGAGAAACCGAAACAAACATTCTAACTTCTCCTTGCCACTTTTTTTTTTTGAACTTAGGCTAGCATATATTGTGCGTGAACAAAGTTAACTGATCACCAGGGTGAGAGTGGCAACCCAGCGCTTCCGGGCCCCCACAAAAATCATTACCACTAAACAGGCACACCACAATACCTTCTCTTTTTCTACTAAGGTTGATGGGTGGTATACTAAGTACTGATTACTGCCATGTATTTAAATTATTTTTACCTTGTTGACAATATCACGGCGAAAATTATGAGGGTTCGTTGATCGGTAAAATTTGTCCACGCACAATGCTGTATCATGTGCAAACCATCCTAGTATGATGAAAAAGCGAAAATAGAATCTATGATAATAAGAAATGATCTTTCTTTCTCAAGGAATCTGGCCCTGGAGTACTGTATGAAATGAGAGGACGTTGCCCACAACAAGTATTGTTTTAAGACCCTAACACAGAATACAGAATACGGCCTCTTTTTAGATATTGTGATCTTCCAATTGCATTGGCCCTGATTCAGCATGAGTAGTTTCCGATATTTAATATAATAATATTATCATACCCCTTCCGTTGGGCTCCCACTCAGTGTGAAAAGCCCTTGAAATACCTTCCCAGCTGCGGGGGCCTACAAAACTAGCGGGAGGGGGTGGGCTGGGGGCGGTAGATTGAGGGGTGAGGGTAAAGCATATTGTAAATTGTGAACAAGAAAGGGTAGCGGGAGCAAAAAACTAGATTTCTTTGATATTAATAAGGAGAAAGGTTTATCTCACAATCTGTAAATAAGCCTGTGTTGGAGGACGGGTGGCAGAAAGGGAAAATAAAAGTTTGAGAAGAGGAAAATAAACCAAACTCTGAATCACGGACCATAAAAGCTTCTCTGTTGATTGCGGAGGTTCGCCTACTCTCATGGGAAGGATGTGTCCTGTTGGAGCCTAAAGAGAGCACTAAAGAATGAAGAGGTGAAAGTCCGATCGCAATAGGCTCCAAGTGTAGTAGAAAATAGAAGAGCGGTGGGGTAGGTGGTTGCTCGGTCCATCCGCTAGCTAAGGACAAGTCAGGAGATATATATCCAGCTGGCCAACAACTACAAAACTCCCGAGACTCAGCGAACTCTAAAGAAGCGCACTAAGCTGACAAACCCGGGTCCCTAGCAATATTAAGCAATCCGAGAAAATCCCAATATCTCACGATCCTCCGTGATCCTTAGGGTCTATGCTCTGTCCTTACCCGTGAATGCTGAATGGTATGGGGTGTGAAGGAAGCTTCATGGGGCCAGGCGCCCAACACCTAATGCCAGATGGTAATTCCTATCAACAAAATCAAAAACCAATACCCTATGCCTAGCCGCATGGGATATGAAAGCAACAATTTACAGGTAAATGACTAGTGACCGCACACCTTAAAACCAATATCTCCTAGCCAACAACATATCCTCATATTCGCACAACTGCACAGCCACATAAATACGTAACCGCAATGCCCTATAGGCAATCCAACATGTCTATATGTGACTTATATCTGTATTTGTGAAGCTTCTATCCACATCCTCTCTAATACAAAAGAGTTGCTGTCTGGGCTACACAATAAGGCATGCGCAGAGCTGAACACAGATGAGTTATGCGTGAGATGAGTTAACCTAATGGGGGTGAAAAGATTAGAGAAAAACAAAGAGGAGTACATACAGGGAAGACAGTAGAAAAGTGCTAATGGACTACGGATGTATATAAAATAGTTAAGATAAAACCCGAGCGATAAAATAAAGAGCACGGAGGGGGATGGACTATTATAGTTGAGGGGAGGGAATGAGAAAACGGGAAATTCCAGGTGAATGACCCAATCTGATTTGGCACCTGCGGGGCTTGTTAGTTCGCGCGTAGAAGATCATGTGTGCAGAGGGCCTAGAATTGCGTTTGGTCAAATTTGTTTCATAGCCGGGGGAGGGCACGTCGAGTCGGAGGAGGGAGAAGAGTCGGGTTTTATCTTGGATATTAGGACCTCCGGTTCCTTTTGAAGGGGGGTTTAGATACCTCGGGCGACTCGGGGGAGAAGGGCTTTGTTAGTTGTGGCATTGCTGCATATCGGGGGGTGGAATCTGCCCGATTCCACAGAAGCCCCACAATTCTGGTATCCCAATTCCGCGCAGCCAGCGAGAGCGGTGGTGGCGGTATTCATCGTCAGCTGCCTCTAGATTGAGGTCGTTCTAGTAGTATCCTTGCGATCCCCTCATGCCCATACTCAGCAGCAAATCAGAGCGGGGTTCGGGCACCATATTCAGGTGTGTTGGGGCTGACATCCTGGGCTCTCAGTATTCTCACAATCCCTTCATGAGGATTCTCCGCAGCAGATGAGAGCGGTGTTCGGCCATCTTTATCGGATGCCTGGGGATTGACCTCGCCCCGTTCTAGCAGTATCCTTACTGTCCTCGCATTCCCATTCCCGGCAGCCTGAGAGAGCGGCGTTAGGCCATATTTGCCAGTTGAATCAGGATTGGCGTCATTCCCCACTCCCTACCCTTCACTTAGCTCCCCGTTACTTTCTTCCCTTAACCGGGGCAATCTTGGGCACCTTGACCGCTTAATACAAAATTCCTTGCGTTCACCTAGCCTACTCCGCTTCGCTCAGTTAAACCTTCACTCCCCATCTCGTAGTGCCCCTGATGTGGCTGTGTTCCGTCCAGTTTTGGTATCATTCGGATGGAATAGTCAAAGCGGGGATACTGGCCATGGGATCCGGGGAATATTTGTCCTCTGAGAAAGAAACTAAGGGCGTTGAAGGTAGAGTACAGATATACACCGGACCGCCGTCGTCCCTCGCTCTAACAATATCACGAGAGAATACTATCATTAGATGCTGGTTGTTTTTTTTTTCTTTCACCAAAGACAAAGTATCAAGCGCCCGAAATATCAATTTTCCAAAAAAGAAGCAGTTAGAAGATCAAGGAGAAAGAGTATTATCGGCCAGCTCCTAGGTAAAGTGGCTTAGGAGGCTGGTCGGCTAATTTAAAACTGGGATTTTCATGAGTTCGAATCCGGGGGGTAGTGGAGTAGTCGAGCATTGAAAAGTGCTCGGCGAACCATGTTTTTGCTGGGGTGTAGGTCTAGGGTTGGTAATGCCCTGGGGTAACTCGAGCCCTAATCCTAAACACTAACGAGTGATACACTATGATTAGAATTGTGCCCTTATCCCGAATTTCTTTCTCACTTTGTGGCGCCCTTCACCACACCGTGCCCTAACTTTGAGCTAAAACTTGGAAAGCTGATATGTGAGAGCTGCCACCCCCCACCTTTCCTTCCTTCCTTCCTTCCTTCCTTCCTTCCTTCCTTCCTTCCTTCCACCCCTCCTCGTCTCTGGAACTTCTATACTCAACACCTTTTCTTCTGAACACTACACTACGACTACTGTCATTCTAATTTGCTGTCTCACGGCTGCTTTTCCCTCCCCATCATGCTGCCGAATGTGGTATATCTACTTCCCACAAAGGTATGTACGTAAATAGTTGCTTCCTGGACCATCCGGGGTCCCCGTATGCGTTGGTGTTGTCCTTGCTTAGACTTCTGCTAACGTCATGCGGACCTGTATTGTCACCTTAGGGGACTCGAAGTTCAACTCTGTTGCCACTCTACCAGGGGCGGCGCGCTGGGTTAGTATGGGACGTCTCCCAGTTAGAAGGGTATTGTTGATTCTAGTCGGCGGGGCGGCCTGAGTGTAGGATGGCCGTCTTTGGGCAGGACGGCGGGCCCTACAGGATGAGACATTTTAGTTCAGGGCAGGGGGGTGGACGGCAGGGGACTATTGAGGACGGCCGGGGACGGTGGGGGACTACGGGGGACTGCAGGGAACTGTTGAAACATACTTCGGGCACTACCGTGGTGTCACTCGTGCTTTGCTTTTTCCCCTTTCATCAAACCTTATCTCACACCTGGGCCCCCGGCACTATTGAGGACACCTCCCTGCGTTTCTCTCATTTCTCTTTTTCTTGTTCTTGTTATTGTTATTGTTCGCTCGACCTACTCGTCTCGCTCCCAAATAGTAGACAGTCAGGGCTTTTTGCCCTTCCCTTTGAGATAAACTAGAGTGTTCCGTTTTCTCAAACAATCAATCACTTCTTCATATCTCGTATCATCGTTCCATTCAATATTTCCACGACAAGAACTGAAATCCGAAGTCAACCCTTATAGCGTCCTGTATTGCTCTCGCTAATCATAACAACAACAGCGGTCAATATATACAAGTTTCCTAGTCCAGCGCAGCCTCCAGATGCGCAGCATTCCAACATTCCATACTCGCTCTCATGCCAGCCTACGTTCCAGAGATACCTGCCATTCTGTCATTCCAGACATGAGAGTCATTTACATTGCCATTCCCATACCAATACCAACCGTCTCAATAGTGACTCCATTCCCTTGAAAAACCACCACCGACAACAGGAACGGCCGGGGACTGCAAGAGTGATGTCTCATGATGTGAAAACAATTCGTTTAGGGGTGTATGATTTCAGCGTGGCTAGTACAGGATGTCCAAGCGCTATCGTAGGACTATAGTCCCCTATATCCCGCCCGGTCCCCACCTTCCCAAGCGTAGCCCGTCCTAGTCCCCCCTAAAAAAAGACGGGCTAGAGCCGTAGCCCGTCCCGTCCTCCCCCGAAAACTGACGGACTGGGCGGTTGGGAACACTGGAGACAGTGAACTAGGGAGCAAAATTTCTTATCAGGGCGGGCGCGCTCGAGGCATTTAGTCTCTTCGGACAAAGTCCGCCAATTTATCGTAGTGTTTGACCTACGATGGCTGGCCGCACGGTAATCTCGGCATCCTTATCCGCGAGTATCATAGCACAAGTGCTGTATACTCGGGGGTGGGCGTGGGTGATCCGACAGACAGGGGTAAGAAAATGGATGCTGATACGTACGTTTTCTGACCCCTGTCTGTCCGATCGCACCCCCACGCGACCCCACAAAACTTTTGATACCATACTAAACCGTGTTAAATTCAGTGTTCCGAACCACCCAGGGCCCCACAGGGACAGCTGGGATAATGCTAAGAAGACGGGACTGGACTGGACAGCTAGCCCTTGTCCTCTGTAGGGTAAATTACTCTGGGGACTCCCGGGCTAGGCTGGGACCGCCGTGCCCTACATGCTAGGCCTTTATTAGTATAGTGAGACAAACGGGAAAGCGGCTGCTAAGCCGGAGGGGGGATGGCAGGACCGCCCGGATTGAGCCGGGGATTATGGGCGTATGAAAAGACTGCAGGTTGTGGGGGGTTCACAGACCGCAGGTATTAGGAATGGCAGCCGGGAACATGTGGAAGAGTAAATGAGGGGGACGGCCGGGGATGGCTGAGAATTACGTGGGGCTGCCAACACACTATGAGTGATATATGATGATGCCATGAAACCAATATAATAAACGATATGCTTACAAGAAGAAGGTTAAATAGGTTATCAGGTGCTCTGAGTGTCAAGATAGGACTGAACCGGTCATTCTGCTACGAGCCTTATTTTCTCCTTAAAATACTTCCATAAGTCTTTGGCTTTGACTGTAGTCACTGTCAGTGTTCCCAACAGGCCTATGGGAATTCTCTAGGTCCTGGCCTGGCCCGAGCATGTAGGCTTGATAAGGCTTGAGCCTGGGCGAGCCGGGCCCATATATAGGCCGTATAGGCTTGGCACCGGCTGCCTGATAGACCGCCCTACATGGCCTAGGCCAGCTTACTCTTAGAGAGCTACGATGCAGTGTCCACGGCAAGAACTCACAATTAATGCTCTCCGATTACTAAGTAGCATTGAAAATACATGAACAATTTCGCTTTATTAGCAAAAATACTAGATACAGTAGTTAATTAATCAATTAAATTAATTGTAGAAAAAATCGAGGACACGGAAATTGAAAGAGGTGGGGGGATCAGGAGATCCTTAAAGCGATATGTTCCCAAAGCTAATCACCGGGCCTATAGGCCCCTATCAGGCCTGATGGGCTTTCGCAGGCCGCTCGAATTCGGCCTATATCAGCCTAGGCCATCTCCGGAGTGGCCTGGCTTACGGCCTATAGGTTGGCCTATGAGCGGCCTGGCCCGTTGGGAACACTGGCCAACATGCCAGGGAGAGCCCCCGGATCAGTGCGGCGGAATTCCCTGATTGTTACTGAGACTGGAACATTTCGGGGAGGCAACCGGTCAGACAGACCCACCGTGTAATAGCAGGTCGGAATTCCTGGGCTGAAGTTCCTAGTTGCTCTTGAAAAAGTCTGGTAGGTAGCTACCACAAAGAAGGATCCTGGTTTGTGTTGGGCTGCGAGCATTTCTCGATCAGCGTCGCGCACACATTCGGCAAACCTGAATGCCGGTATAACATGCGGGCCGTCTTCCGGTCTCCAGTCATTCCCGGGGAATCCGTGAGGGTCGGCTGAAGAAAGTGAGAGGTTAGGGAGACAAACTTCCGATACCACAAGAGCACAAAGTAAGGAAATTTAAAAAAAGATCAGAGAGAGATTCATACGATTTCCAGAACGATCTGTGATTCTCTCCAGCTCCTTAGCCGGAGAGTCATCCTTGTAGGTATATTTTCGGGTGTAGTCACATTCCAATTCTAGGCGTATGCAGTGCTATCCAAGATCAGAACCTAATTTTCTAGTTTGTCAATGAGGAGAGGGGCAGTGTTCCCAAGCGTCCAGTCCGTCCGTCTTCGGGGCCGGACGGGACGGACGGCAGTACAGTACCTGAAAGGGCGCCCGGGACGGACCGGTATCTTGGCGTCCATCCAGGCCACAGCCCGGGACAGACTGGCGGGGACTACAGGTGCCTCAGGTGGCGCAATTTTCCGGGTAACTCCGGATGATGGGCGGGCCCTGTAGGTGACTGGTGGGCCCTACAGGTGATTGGCGAGGACTGCAGATGACGGGTGAGGACTACAGGTACGATTCGGGAGTTACCGATCCTTGGAGGACTGTAGGGCCCTACAGTCACCCTCTTAGACGGTAGTAGTCCCTCCCAAAGGATAGACGCTCTTGCCCTACCAGCTTGAGACAGACGCCCGGGACGCCCGGGACTGCAGTCCTGGCGGTGTCTACAGGGTGGACGGGACGCTTGGGAACACTGGAGAGGGATGAATCGGAGGAGTTACCCCGCATTTAGGATGAACTTCATCGCATTTAACTTTCCGACGCTGTATAATAAATGTTAGTTGCGTCCATTTCAATCATTGAGGAACGACTTTCGTCATATCATACCCGGCATACCCTAAAAGATATAAAAAATTGTCAGAATTCCAAGCGAAAAGGATGAGAAGGACGCGTACCAGCAGCCTTTCCTCGACCTAGGCGCGAGGGTGGGGGCGAGGGCGGGGACGGGGGCGGGCGCGAGGGGGTTGACGTAGAATACCGGGTGACCTGTTACCACAAATGCTAGGGATGGTAAATCGGTGGAATGGAGGACCGTCGGGGGGGGTTGGGGGAAAGCTTTCTTTTCTTTCGCAGAGGGTGTACTTGACTGCTGATTAAAGACTTCAAGGCCCTGGCCATAATCTTCCAACCCTTGGATCACTCCCGCAGAAAAGTCCTGAAAATTTTCGCCTCCCGCTGCCTGAGGGATCTCCGGCAGCTGTTGAAATCCATTTTCGCTCAGAGGACAGTTTAGCGATGACCAAATACCGCCATACTCTGAAGGGTCTAGACCATCGTTCGAGTTACTGAATCCAGCTTCAGGAATGTCGGGCCACCATGAATTATGAACACAATTTAGGGCATGTATGAGAGGTTGGGAAGGCACAACACTTGTGCTCGGCATTGTGTTGGGATATGCGGAACCCTCAGGACAGGTACCAGACCCAGGACCCGGGACACGGCATCCGTAATGCAGGAGGGGTAGTGGATGTCCCCCCCGCACTTCAACATTACTGCTTGACGCATAGGAGCCCAGAGCTTGGCCGGAATCCGGAAGCCTTTGCTTGGGAGGTTGTCTAATAAAACTGGAAGCTTAGTAAACAAAGAAAGCAATATGCAAGATGTATACTGGTAGAGGACGGAGAAAGGGCACGGGACAAGACAGATCATTGACCGCTGTAACGAACGCACATTAGGGAAACCTCATGATGACGAAGGGAGACAATACCGAGAACTCGTTGCATTATTCATCTCGTGCTCAGGAACACGGCTTAAATAGCCTCGCGACAAATGCCACAATCAGTTCGAAACAAGGGAAAAAGGAACCAGTGTGCAGGTCGGACCGGGCTTCACTGAAGTCTAGGGTTGTTTGTAACAAAACAAAATGGGGAAATGGGGGGAGAGGCGCCGTGGGTTATGTATCAGTCTTCGTTAGCGAGCGGAGACCATTAATAGTGCATCTTCTCAGGGAGTGGCAGGTACGTATGTGTTACCTCCACATGGAAATGCCGTCGATGTAATCATTACTCTTCGAAAAAAGAAAAAGGAAAAAGGAAAAAAGACACCCCGGTACTAAACCACTATAGGTAGTGCGGAAATGTTCTATCCCCTGGAGACTCAGACTCTCCTCTCTGCTCACTCGAGTACCAGTAGGTTGTTCATAGTCTATATTAAAGTCTCGAATAGCCAGGTTGGGCCATCTAGGGAAACTCTGTGAATATATTATGCCTATATTTGGCCTTCACCCACTCGAATTACCTGCGGGAGACCACACAAAGAAAATACACCGATACAGGGGGTTTCCGAGTCATCGCCACTGAGCTATCTTGTGCGGAGGGGGTTATAGGGAGGCGTGAGAGAGTTGATTTACCCAAAAAGCCATTGCAGGAGGGGGGACAGGTGACTACCTTACCAAAACTATCATGGTCCTACGGAGCACGAGGTTCCATAAATTTCGAGGCTCCTACCCGGAATGGGGGGGTTTTTTTTTTGTTTGGATAAATGCCACGTTTAACTTTAGGGCCTGATCCCTAAAAAAAGTCTCCATTTCAGCGTGGTTTGCCTACTCGAGTATTGTATTTTCCCTAATACGGTGCATCCCCGCATGAAAGTTGTTTTCGAGTGAGGCTCCGTGATAGTGCTATGGCAGAGAAGCTTGGCTGTTGCTGGACTCTCTACGATAACTTACTGCTTTTTAAAAAAATTATTTAGAGGCTTGGGTGGCGGGATCCATCCCTGCGCCCACTGCGTGGTCTCCGGAAGTGGTGATAAAACTCATGTCCTTTTCCTTCCACATGTTGGTGTTTGGTTACCCTCACCCCATAATTCTAACTTGAGTGAGCGGTGAGGGAGGTGCGGTTGGGGGGCCAATGAGATAAGGAGAAATTCTAGGCGAGGGATCTAGTCTGAGTTTTGTCATTTTTTGCATTGCCGAGAGGGACTCAGAATTGTGTGTTTGGACTTGCGGATCCTTATAGAAGGGGGTTCAGATGGATCGGGGGAGCAGGGGTCTGTTGGCCTCAGGCCTGCTGCATAGCTGAGGGGTGGGACCAGCCCGGTCCCGTACCAACTTTTCAATTCTATCATACCCGTTCCGGGCAGCCCACGAGGCAGCTGTCTGGCAAGAGTGGTGGGCTGTGCTGGGGTTGACGTCGTCCCGTTCTAGCAGTATCCTCACGACCTCCTCATTCCCTTCCCCTGCAGCCAACGAGAGCGGTGTTCCACTATCTTTAGCAGGTGCATTGGGGTAGACCTCCTTCCAATCCGGTAATATCCTCACGACCCCCCGGTTTAGTAAGCTCCAGTGCGAGCAATTGTTACATCTGGTGAAGTGATGGATGGATGGGTGGGTGGAGAGGCACCGGTTAACTATGAAAATCGCTTACTCAAGTATAGAAGCGCGGTTTCATGTTCAGTGCTCCAGTCCTGAATGAATCTAGAGATTCGGCCATCCTACGCTCCATCCATCCATCCATCCAGTCTCGGTAAGCATCGCGAGGTCGAGATACCGCTCCTACAACAGCCACCGACGGATAAAAGGAAATATCCAAAGCAAATCGCTGTTTGGTATATAACACATACATTTCCTGTAAGAAACCAAAGAGTAATATAACAAATAACAAAAAATAACAAAAATTCAGAATGTATCTATCTGTAAGAAATAGTGATTAACCCCAACCCAACCCCCGTACTATTATGGAAAAGAAAGAAAGTGAGCACTAAGAGCTATATATTCGGTTGGCATTCCCGCTATAACTACAAAACTACGCCTTCACACCGAGGCCGAACGGTAGTGCCATAGACACGGGGCCCACAGCGAAATGGAATTGAAAGAGAAGAAGGCAATGTCCGCCAGGCTGTGGTATTATTGAATCTTGGGAGGGAGGTGGAAGTAATCTGGAGGGAGGGGGCAGTTAGCCGGGAGCATATGCGGGGTGCCTATGTGAATGCCTCTGAGCGCTGCATGGAGGTTTTTGAGGATTGTGCTATAGGAAAGATTTTGTATAGTCGGTGTTAGTGTTAAGTCGTGTTAGGGGACCATTGTTCGGCATAGCGGGATTGAGGTCTTCCCGTCCTGGCAGGAGCTTCGCTGCTCCATCACGCTAATTGGTCTCATTCGAGGTGTTGGAAATGATCCGCGGTCGGCCGAGTACTTTAAGCGGCGGAGAGGGAATAAAGTGTTTGCAGACAACTCGATGGGCAGGGATAGTGCGGACAGAACTTTACTGAGGGTGAAAACAAGAGACCCAAGGTCAAAATGAGAGTCGTGTTAAGAGCAGTTTCGTTAGTTTAGTTTATTGAGTGGAGTTGAGAGAAGAGAAGTGAAACGAAAACAGAGCGCAAAGGAGACAAGCGGGCCCCATAGCCGATGGCAACCAAGCTAAACGTATGACAAGCTTCGGCGAACCACCCAAGATATCAACAAGAGGCTTTCCAAGTCTTGACACCGGGAAGGGTTTAGAAGTACCAGATGAATGAAGGAATTTTTTTTCGGCCTTGTTATTATACTCGTTGTTCTATAGTTGTTTCTGTTAAGATATTATCAGAACACGAGATTCTAGGAGGCTAACCCCAAATTTCGAGCAGAGAGCGAGATACGAGTGATAGTATATGATACACCACCGAGACAAGTGTGGGACGAAATACCCTACCCTATGATACTATACGGGTCAGGACGAAGGCTCGCGAGATACACTACAACACTTCGAGTCATCCAGAATAAACAATTTCTACTATCGACCTACGTTAGCTACTAACCAACTAAGTTACCGGTATCCTAAATAGGTCAGATATCAAAACAGCAACACCCCGTCAAGGCGGCTCAACACAAAATCGAAACGAATAAGAGAGCAAAAGTAGCTAAGCCAAACAAAGTACAATAGAACCCCCCCCCCAAACCTATTGGGACCCTCCATCCTCCGAAGCAAAACAATAGCCCTCCCATTCTCCAAACAAGGAGAAATTTATCTACTCTTCGTGATCGCTTGGTTATCCTGCCCGAGGAGACGGACTTAGAGGGTCGCCCCCTACGTCCCTACCCTGTTGCGACCCCACCCCAGATTGCGCCGGCACCTTCATGTTCGGATGGATCAGTTCCCTCGGCTTTGGCCTTTTTAGTAAACTCTTTTTCCCTCTTCCTTGCTCGTGTAGCCATCTCGGTGATGACCTCCTCATCCTCGGGTTCTGTTGTAGCCTTGGAGAAGGCAAGATCACACTCATCCCAATTTGCAAGAATTTCTTCCTATTGTATTTCCTCGTCTTAAGGACGGCCTGGTTTTTGGTCGGCGCCGCGCGGCCCCTCTCACCAGTGATCTTGAAGATGACGATGTACTTTCCTAGCTCCAGCCCGAGTTCTGCGTTCACACTTCGGGAAATGTCGACGTTTGATCGCGAGCGGGTGATGTATTCTGTCTCACCTTCCTTCTGGACACGGAAGTGGAGGTTGAAAGAATAATGTCTTGCGAGACCGTGGAAGTAGCGGTGCTCGAGTCGGGAGACGATGATTACGGGGCCCTTTGTGATGAGGTTGGCTTCGAACCGGGTGGGACAGTATTCCTTGCCTACGGCACTAGTACTTGGATCTAGCGGTTTGTGAGGGTCCATCTAGGGTCGAAAAGGCGGGTACGATCGACCCGACTCAATTTGTGAAAGACGTCATTTTCTGCTGTTGTTAGCCAGAGAAAACCCCCAAGAAGATAGGTTTTAGTTTACATGGCATCCAAAAGACACCGTCGTCTTGGAAGCGACGCCGCAAGAGTGTCATCCATTCAGCTGTCCACTTTTTCGAACCATCGCTCCACTCGGCAGATCCTCATAGGTTTCTAAGACAATTAATATCTGATTGACATTTCGAGCATAAGGGTCATACCTAATAAAGACAAATCGCTCCCTTTTCACCTCTCCTTAAGGACCCAATAGGCATGTCCCGAAATAATTCCGGATCGCTCTGCCGCTGCACTGCCCAACATACCAGCTGCAAACAAGGAATCCCTCCTTACCTGAAGAAGTTCTTCCTTCCAGAACCTAGCTTTATCCAGGGTGCCACAAGTATATGATTCACTTGTAACACCCCCGTTTTAGTCTTCAACCCCCTCACTACTCCGTATGTCAGGCAGCCCACTATTACCATGCTAGGAACAGGAGAAGAGTGAAAGCTTACCCAGTCCAGCCTCCATCAATCGAACCGTAATCGCCATGAGCCTTAGCGCACGCCTTCTCCAGCAAAGGCAGCTAAGTCTCGCTCTTATCCTCACGCTTGGCAAACAATAATGCCTTAGACCCTGTGGCAAAAGTCTGTTTACAATCCTTTTCCTTTCCACTTAATTGTGCTTGCACATGCCGCTCGGCATCATGGCACTCCCGGGTCCTCAGGTATCGCTGGCCATCGAGGATAGTTGATATCCACTAGCCATCTAGTAAGCCTCCATTAGTTGAAGTGATCGGATGATTCAGGTTAAGGCCACAATACCGCGCATAAAGATAAATCCATAAACACCCACCTCTACAACATACCAGTAAGTTAGCAAGAAGTGCATACCGGTAGGCAAGATTAAGTAGGGTTAGTGGGAATCATACGTTCAGCCCTTGCAACACAAATCTTAAGGTCAGACACGTTTGTGGTTGCTGTCACTGCCGCTAAGAGCCAGTAGTCACCAGTCTAACCAGTTAGATCCACAGCCGGTAAGTTTTCGGCATACAGCACTCACAACTCCCTAACGGTGTTTGGGGAAGAATGCTTTGTTCTGTTGATGATGCTCTGGAGAGGGATAGTTGGTTTGGTGGGGGATTTGCGAGTGGCGAAACCTGTAGCCCTCGAGCGGAGGGCCGGTGTTTGATGCACCGCCGTTAGAAGCCAGGCTGGATTGTTGAAGATGGTCCTTTGCCTTACATAACTCTAGTTTAGTGGTAATCTTACTGACTGGTATTCACTACGACATAATTAGAGAATTTCAGTGCCTTCTCGTTTCTAGGGGGGGTGGGATATAGTTTTCAATCATGGCATGGCCTTAGGGAGGGAGAGACCGCACTAAGAAAATACGCATATACCCGGGGGTTTCCGAGTACCCGGCAAAATTAAAGCTTTTGCATGATAATATTATGATACATTCCACCTCCATTGGACACTAGTGTACTATATGCTCATGGTAGGAAAGGGGGAAGAAAAGGGTTCAAGATCCTGAGGGGTAATGAGCAACATACTAGATTCGGCAGGGGGGGGGAGACCCCCCCATCGCTCACCAAAATCCGGAAGGAAAAGGACATGAGTTTTATCAAAAAAACCACTTCCGGAGACCACGTAGTGGGCGTAGGGATGGATCCCGCCACCCAAACCTCTAAATAAATAAATTTATTAAAAAAAGCAGTATCGTAGAGAGTCCAGCAGCAAAAACAGCCAGGCCTTCCGGGTGATAGCGCAATCACAGAGTCTCACTCGAAAACAACCCTCATGCGGGCATGCACCGTATTAGGGAAAATACAATACTCGAGTGGAGCAAACCACGCTAAAATGGAGACCTTTATTTTAAGGATCAGGCCACCAGAACTCTCCCTAAAGTTAAACGTGGCATTTATCCAAACCAAAAAAACCCAAAAAAAACCCAAAAAAAAACTCCATTCTGGGTAGAACCTGGAAATTTACGGAACCTCGGGCTCCGCAGGACCATGATAGTTTTGGTAAGGTAGTCACCTATCACACCCACTTCCTGCAATAGCTTTTTGGGTGAATCAACTCTGTCTCTTCGGCGCGGCTGGTGACTTAAGCTCAGCAGAATTGGTGCCTTGACAAAGTATTCCCGACAAGCCCACAGCGCCGCATATTCTGCCCCACTACTCCGGATACAAATTTCTGAAGCCTATCAGGAGATGCAAGAGATAATTCCTTGCTGTGAACGGTGAATGCTCTCCTCTGGGCGTAAACAAAAAGGCGGGTGGGAAAGACTATTCATAACCATTGAGGAACCCACAACCCAACCCCCCTCCATGATGGTATCCAAATTACCCCGCCCTTCCAGGAAAACCTCATTACATCATACTCCCCTCACGCCTCTTGCAGCTTCTAATACCTCACACTTTACCGCTTGTGGGCTCGATCCTCACGGGTGTTCGGGAGGGAATGCCTTGTTCTGTTGATGAGGCTCTGGAGGGAGGTAGTTGGTTTGGGGGACCTGTAGCCCTCGAGCGGGGGACCGGTGTTTGGTGCACCGCCGTTGAGAGACCGGCTGGATTGTTGAGGATGGTCCTTTGTCTTGTGTACTCTAGTTTAGTGGTAATCTTACTGACTGGTATTCACTGGGGCGTAGTGAAATTCGGTACCTTCGGGATATATTCTTCAGTCCAGGCATTGCCGTAGGGTAATTAGCGGGAGAGTTGCGGGAGACCGCACAAAGAAAATACGCCTATACCGGGGGTTTCCGAGTCATCGCCGGAGGGGCTTATAAGGGGGAAACGTGAGAGACCCATGAAACCAAACTAACAGAAAAGGCCGGTATCGTGGCAGTTTTATTTAAGGAGAGGGTATAAGTTAGAGTTTACTACTACGATATCAGTTGGACTAGCGCGAACTCTGTAAGCACAAAGAGTGTAAAAAGAAAGCGAGAATCCCAGCAATAGCGGAAACGTATATTAGCCCTTGAACGGGAAAATTCAGATACCATAATATTATGTATAATCATCAATTACCCCTCCCGTATAAACCGCTCAAAATCAGTTCCCAACGCCTGACGAACCATCGGTGAGCGCTCATCAGCCAATGCCTGTTGAAGACCCAGACGCACGTCGCTCCACAAGCTTCCGTGCCCTTGCAGCTTGAGCATCTGCGTGGTGGCTTCCGCAGCCTTGATACGGATGTTCTCATTGCCTCGATCGGTGAGACACTGGTTGACCTGAGACCAAGCTTTACCGAGAATGTCGTTCCAGTCCTTCTCTCCCAGTGTAGTTGAGGAAAGACGACGGAGAACAGTTGTTATACCTTCAATTCCGCGTATTTTAAGATCGTAATTGGCGCCCGCTAGCTTGGCTTGGATAAACTCCAGGGCCTTTAAGGCATCGGTACGGGTTTTTGCTCCTGTAGTGGATTTTAATATGGAGTTAGACGGGGTAGGTATGAGGTCAAACCTTTAGAACCAGGGTCTGGCCTGAAAGCTTGGCAAAGTGTAACCAGGCCATTTGCTAAAGTAGTCTCCTCTCTGCGCCGACAAATGTCAGTTAGTCGCCCAGTGCGCGGGCAGATGCGTTCACAGAGAGTAAATAAGCTTACATAGTTTTCAGAGAACGGCCGCCGGCGACGTCAACATCCATCGTATCCTCAGACTCGTCTTTAATCGAATCTATAACAATATCGTATGCCTCCTCGAAAAGGTTCAAGGCTGCAAAACCGTTGACAAAGTCACCCAGACTCTTTAGCGCGATGCTTCTATACGCAGCATTTTTACGTTTTGCCTCTCTCAACACAATCTACTCGTATATAGTTAATTATTGAAGCAATGGAGAAAACACTGGTCTCGCACGTACCGTTGATAGTTCTCGCAATTTAGCTTGGTCCTTCTCGAAATATTGGACGGCATTCACGCCGAGAGCAACAAGAGCATCAAGAACAGCCTCCTTCCCATCCCAACTCTTTCCCGAAGTTGCCGATACCAATACAGGCCATAACAGGTCCACCTGATCGGTCGTAACGTCCTTGCCGATTGATTTACATGCATCAGCCAAGCATAACGCTGCTGTTTGCTTGAGCGCCCATCGCGGAGAGGAAAGATGGGTCTGCGCTAGTGGAATGATCTCCCTGAGATAAAGTTTGACTGCGCCTGTCCCACCGGTGTTTTCCGTCCAGGCTTTTGTGAATATTTCAGCTACGGGGGCGTGTGGGTCATGCTTCCCGACAAAAATAAAGGGTAATATGTCCACAACCAGAGAATTAAACCGATCCGTAGCGCTAATGCAGTTAGAAATGAGGATACTAAGGGACGATCGGATACGCACTTTTTACACAAGGCGTAAACCACTTCACCAGCTAGTGCCCTAGACCCTTCGTCTTCGCCCTCAAAATATAGCTTTCTAGAATATCCCACAAGGCCCAATATTTTTTCGTCGCTAGCTAACCGACAGAGATAGCCTGCAGCATTAGCATAGCTTGCCATCACTGTCTCATTGCGATCGCGTATCGAAGTCTGTACAGTTTTGAGGAGCTCATCCGCAAAGGGCTTGGTGATGAACCCGTGTCGGACCACCAGGGTCACGATAATGCGGCTGCATCCTACCTAATAATTACCTAGTGGTAAGTGATATAGAACAGCTAAGACACGGAGGCAACATACCTTAGATGGCAAGCCTAATGCTTTCCTTATGGTCTTCTGGAATCCAAGTACGAAGGTCTTCATAGTGTCCTTATCCAATAGATCCAAGGATCGCTCAATGGCATCCATCATTGGTGACCCCCGAACCTGGGCTAGTCTAATACGGTCAATCTGCATCGCGTATTAGCCAAATTTCCTACGGTAGAGGCTAGAACGCACATCGCCACCAGTGGTATTGTACTTATCTGCATTTAAATGCAAATAATTGACCACTTCCGGCTCAAGGGAACTCAAGAGCTGCACAAATTTATCCACAAGGTCTGAAATATAAGGAAGAAGTGCCGGCCCTCCAGTCTTCACAAGTTGGAGAAGAGCTCCTAGTTTTAACAAATACCATTAGCTCATTCTTAACGCAGAAGAATGGACCCCAAGGCTGTAATCATAGTAAATCACTCGACTCTCTGAGGAAGGGAGGTTCTAAGCTTACGTAATGCAAACAACTGGACTTCCTTGGCCTCCGCCTCCAACCCTCTTCCGCCCATCAAGAATGGCATAACACTCTCTAAAATAGCCTCGGCCTCTTTCCGACTCCCCCCTGAGGCCACATCGACATTGTGAACCATCGTTTGTGTCAACCCTCTGCAAAGCTTCATCGCGGCGATCCGAACACTTTCCTTAACGTCATCAAGAACTCGGAACGATGTGCTCCAGATTTTCTCCAAGTACGGTTTGTACTCCTCAATTTTCTTTCCTTGAACGAGCTCTCCAAGAGCATTGCAGCTCGCCTCCCTAGTCCTCCATTCTCTCCCTACGGCACATTTGAGCAGGTCTTCGATTATATTGCTGAATTGTACCTCCAATACATTTTTCTCATCACTCCCGACCAGGGCCTTCCAGATGTCTTCCATGCTGCGAGCGACATTGGGGTTAGGATCGAAGCGGTACCGATAAAGTTTTGGGTATAATTTAGGGTTGTGCTTCAGGACGTCAGAAGAGGAAAGAATACTTCCTAGTCCGAAGCGACCGAAGGCTGCCCGTGAGGACCATAGAGAATTATGGCGAGCAAGTGACATAAATTTGTACACCAAACTCGGATCACCAACTTCGGAAGCAAGGGACATAATCTGTACCAAATGTGTCAGTCAAGGCCGCAAGCTAGTACAAAAGAACCAAATATGTAGAGGACGAACATCTTTGTAGGTAGAGATACTCCCATCCCCAGTCGGTAATGCCCCGGGCTGGAACAGCTCGGTTTCCGCCGAAACATTTCCGGTCAAGGTACGAGTCTTCTCACCCGTGAAAGATAAAACGAGATTTCGGACAAGATCATCTTTGGTTTCCTTGTCGCCCTTTTCGTAAACCATTGTTAGTCCTCTCGCTGCGGTCTCCTGTACAAGCTCTATTTCAACCGCCAAAACCACTCGTTAGATATCTAGAGTACTTGGGAAAATGGCACAAGCATACCGTCTCTGTCCACCAAATATCCCCTAAACCCCTTTTGCATTTCTCCAAGCCTGGACTTCACCTGTTGCTCTTCTCCGCAGTATTCCAACAGGCACAGCACCCAGACACACACAGCCTTCCTCAAACTAGGCTTTGTATCAGACATCATGCCAACCACCGTTTTCAGAACTTCCCCGAGCCTCTCCTCAGCCTGGCCCTCGGTAGGTTTTGTGTTTTCATATCCTGCAATATCCACCTTTCCGCGAACAGATTTGCTCTGCCACCCCCCGGCGAGGCAGGCAATGGCTTCACCGGCAGCAAAATTAACCTCAACCTGTCTGTTCTCATGGAAAGCGAAAAGAGCTTGCAGAAGCTCGTCGACAATAGGTTTATGGGACGAAGGAAACACAACCGCGAAGTGCCCAATCGCAAGAACCGCTTTTTCTTTCCCTTTCTTGCCAAGCTCGGTTAGGCGATCCAGGATTCTGGTGTAGGTGTTTTGAAAATAGTCCCCGTGAACAACTGCGAATATGGAGATCTCCGAGAAAGACCGGACGGCAGCATCAAGGATCGTTTGATCTTTTGTTTCTAGAAGTGCATTGACAATAACATCTACCGATTTGTGTACTAGCTCCTTTGGCAAGGAGTTAAGACGCCCACGAAGCTTCAGTCTCGACAGGAGAAACCCCAATGTTAGTATCCCACCATGAACCTTCCCACCTTCTGCCCCGAAGGTCTTATCTAGGCCCTGGGCACAAGCGACCAGCTCCTCCGTCATAGATACTAATAAACTCTCTTCCAGAGATTCGTGACTCCCAACAATACCCAAAGCTCTAGAAGTGACCACCCTGCCTTCACTCTTTGTTCCTATTAAGGCAGCCTTTTTCAATGATTCAAGCTTTTGCACTGAGTTCTTCCACGATCTTTCGGGGACAACGCCCACGAGATCCACCCAGACATCTCTAACACCATCCAAGCCCGAACCATCCCAAACCATACCAAGCCACGCTACTTCCATGAACCTACTGAGCATGCAACTATTTTCCTCTTCTAATTTACTAAAGTAAGTTCGGATTTTGTTTCTTACACCTTCGTCGCGCTCAACGGCTGCATCCAATTTTCTCTCCCAGTCTTCGTCCACGACTACATATTCGTTGCTGAGGGCTTCCATAAGTCCTACCCTCCGACAAAAGGAGACGGCTGTTGTAAAGACCTCCGGGGGCATCAAACCGGCGACAAGGCTCTCTTGGGCGGTCCAGGTAGTGGCATTTTTCTGCGAGTGAGGGAAAAAGTGACCAATAAGCTCCGAGAAAATTGGGAAGGCATATTTATTCGGCCCCTCATCCCCAGGAACACTGATTTCCATGGAATCTTCGTCCACTGCCGCGGGGTGATTTTCCTCCGGATTTAGAAGGCGATAGTAATACGGATGCAGACCTATGAAACATGATTAGCATTCTTGGTGAATGTGAATTTCTCGTCTCCAATTATACTTAGATGGAAATTTCTAAGAACGGAGTAGGATGTGAGACTATCTTTCTCACCCCCCTATGTATATACCTTTTTTAGCCTCCTCTACGACCTCACCTCTCTCCCCCTTCCGTCCAAGAGCCAATAAATTCCCCCACCGTCCTTCCACATTCCTAAACTCCAAGATGCGATTGGCGTATCTGACCGCCGAAAATCTCGTACTTCTTCCTTTATCCGCAATAATTTGTTCGATTATTAGTTCCTCTAGGCCCTCCTCCGTTTCTTTATCGAGTCGTTGTTTTGCTATAGTGGGTAACAATGTCGCTAGCGCTCCCTCAACACTAACAGCCACACTCCCAGCAGGCTCATCTCTTAACCTCCCAAACAAAAATTTCAAAATTCTCCAATCTTTCTCTACCACCATTCCAGGGGCTCTCTTCGCCAATAGCCCAAGGCTTTCATACCCATAACCTCTCAGGTCATCTCCGCCGGCCCCTCCCCCGCCTTCTTGGCTTGTAGACAGTAGCCAGTATCTAACCTTCTCCACAACATCAATCGCAACGGTCTCCATAACCTCTGCCCCACCCATTCTGGATGTCCAATTCACAAAGGCGAAGACAGCTTGCCTTAGCCGAACGTAGTCTGTCTCGAGGCCACTCTCCACAATCTTAACAATTTGATCCCCCCATTGCTCTCCAATAGCTTCCGTCGATTTCGCCAACAGCCCAACAACACGGGCTTGAAGTACAACCTTCACAGGTGGTATGGCATCGCCTGGGCTACCAAAGTAAAGTTGGTACAGTTCCCGAACTATTTCCCCGTCATCTAAGGACACTGACGGCAGTGAGCGTTTGAAGACATCTTCTGCAGGCCCTGCAACCGCCGAGTTTGTATCAGAAGCCGCGACAAGACTAGGGAAAAACCTCTCCTGGTCCGCAAACGCCCCCGATGCGAGAAATTTAAGCACAGCCTTTTTTATATCCGTCAAGACCGCAAATGGGTTGAAAGTCTCTTTCTTTCCACCTAGGGTCAGAAAGTCGAACTCTGCCGCCGAAATTCCCGGGCAATTTAGTCGTCCCGGAGTGCTGCCACTAGCGAAAGCTGATAAATTAAGCAGCATTAATCTCTTAAACCAGCCCGCCACCCAAACGGCATCTTCATTACCAGTACATTCATCAAACCCCATTTTAGTTCTCAGAGCAAGATCCTCCTGGGTTCCCCTATCCGGGGGCTCGAAATGGACTAGCACTTTCAATAAAATATTGAATAGAGAGCGTTGATGAATAACATTGTCGTGTTTTGATATATCTTTGAGCAGAGGCGGAAGCAGCTCCAACCGCTCCAGGACAGGTAATCGCCCAACACCAGTCTGGATATACATCAAATCGAAGTTACGCACAAGCGGGTAACGCCCTCCGACCTCAGGGTCCTTGAATTGTTTAAGAAGAGCGGCGACAGGTAAGATTATTGTGACAGGCCTAATCCGGGTATTAACGTGCTGACATATCGATATCACCTTTATGGTTATCGTCAGCATCATCCTAAGCAGCGAACCGGGAGGAAAGCGAATCCAACCTTATTCCGAACAGAGGCATGCGGGCTCGCAAGCTTCAATACCAAAGGTGGCAAGTAAAGACCCAACAAACGTTGAAGCTTTTCATCAGTATCAGCAAGCGCAATCTTAAGCTCGACGTTGTTGACCAGCCTCAGTTCTTTAGATTCGTCCACATCCGAGGAAGCCATTTTCAAAGCAGTATCAAAGGGATGAATACGAAAGAGGAGAAGGATGAAAAAGGGATGAAAAGGACGAAACGGCCAAACGAATCGAGCTCCGTCTACTAAATAGAAGGGAATCTCATAGAAAGACAAGGTTCGGGATTCAATCGGAGATACATAACGCCGGCAATGAGTCTTGATTACGTACTTACGCGCCTTCCCGGCCAAATCACGTGCTACTAGTAAACAATTACTAACCCTAACACATCAAATCACTCGGTCAGGGTGCGGCCGACAGTACAAGTACCAAAGTGATGCATGAGCTTTTTTTTGGCTGAGCTCAACTTGGCCTAAAGTGAAAGAGTCCGGATAAGCAGTACGATACCAGTATTAGTCCTCTTCTACGCGCAATAAAATTCTGAAGAACCAAGTCCAAGCTATCACTAGAGCACTGCTCACGCCCACAGCCAGGCCCTCGGGCCGGTAGGGACAATCACAATTTCCTTTGCAAATATATCATAGATAAATTATTTAACGAGGTTAAAGCGGACTCTTCCCAAGACCCATACCCATACCCTCAGAAAAAGACGAGGCCTTCCGAATACATATCATAATATAATGTATGCACCTACGCCGTCCCCTAGCTATTCTACACCGCGGCCAACTACGGCAATGACAAACCTCTTATGTGCTGAGAGGGTTCAGGGCTACTCCCGGTCCAAAAGCACCCGGAGGTCGTGGCACGGTTTGGGCTTGGGGGCACCAAGATTTCCTAATAGTTTTGGAATGGGCAAGTGCTAAGCGGCAACAGGAAGGGGGAATGTGTTACCAGACCGCGGGTATTTCACTCCTAAGCTGGCCTGCGCGAAGAACGAGGGGGTGAGGTTGGGGTTGCTCATGTCCGGAGGGTGGTGTGGTTTGTGGCGGATACAAAAAGATTTCCCCCGGGAGAGGGGTGTATGTGAAGGAAGATATGAAAAGAATAAGAGGTGGGAGAGGCTGCACATACATTAACTCGTTAAAGCTCTAGGTTTCTGTCATGATGGTATCTGTGGTGGTATAGTCGCCACTTACTATCATGCTTATGGTAGCTCCTCGAAATAAAAGGATATCATATGATACATCGGAATGCAAAAAGAAAACAGCATCACCCTCTCCGCACAAGTGCTCAAAGCGCCACACCCTCCTCCGCTCCATCTCGCCAGTCACAGCCGATGGGGGATATCCTCTACTTGTGGGCTCTTTTAACACCAACTTAGTATCACTAGGGTCACATATTCCGGGACCCAATTCGTAGAAAACTGAGCCGGCCCATTAGCCACGGCTTGACGGTTTGCTTCCTTCCACTCCAAAGGCTGTCGAAAGTAGCTTGAACCTAAGAATGCTTTCGCAGCGCATTACCGCACGCTAGAGAGACGAGTATTGTTCTTGGGGTGATATGTCTAGTGTACGATTGGGAAGGTGGTAATGTTTTGTTTGTGCACTTTGCTATGGCTTTATTGTATTTTGAAAAAAGAAGAGACAAACGAAGCCTTCACAGCCACCAGTTTCTGTACCCACGTGCTGAGGTATCGCAGAAGGAGGATCTGGTCTTCGGAAGAAGGATGGCCGAGGAAGGGAAGTTCTGCGGGTGGTGTTTGGGGCTGACTCCATATGCGGTATCGTGGAGTTTTTTTCGCCCGGCACTCGCACAGCCAAGGAGTGATATTTTGACTTTGAAGAACGGGGTGACGGCACAGGCACCAAAAGCCTCAATGAATCATGATTATCGGTACCGATGTTCGTGAAGGAGGGAGCGCAGCAGGGATTGGACAACTCGAGTACCGTACCCCTCAGGTTGCCCTCGGAATGAACCGAGAAAACCTAACCCTTAGTCCCGGACATGAATGTCCCCACCACGCGAGAGAAAAAAGTTTACTTGAACAGCACCCGACATTTCCATCGGCCGGTTGCTCTCCCACAACCAACCAACAAAGCAAGCACCTCAATTCCCGCGCCTCTCTCCCCTTTCCACTCGTTAGGATGGGCCTCGCAGCCCCCCGCAAGTATTTCCCCGTCCATAATCTCTCAATCCGCCCCACAACCGCTAACCAACCGACAGCAAAACTAAAATTTCCGCCGACCCCCGGAACACCCACTGGGCCAGTAACACCACTAATTTCGGTCATCGGATACTTAAATCCCACGGTTGGGCTCCCGGTTCTACCCTTGGCGATTCCTCCTCCTCTTACCATACCAGTGGACACATCACCAAGGCGTCGAACACGGGCGTGAAGATTGTGCTCAAGGGGGATAATCTTGGTATTGGATGCAAAGGTGGTGTCAGAGATGATGAGTGCACGGGGTTGGACTCGTTCCAGGATTTGCTTGGTCGGTTGAATGGGGAGGAGGAAGAGGTTGAGAAGAGGGTTCAACGGAGGAAGGTGGAGCTCGTGAGCGGAAGATACGGGATGAAGTTTGTGCGGGGGGAGACATACGTCAGCAGCGACATTAGTAAGCTGCTTGAGAATATCGGAAAGATGGAGGAGGCGGAAACTGCGAGGGGGGAGAAGAGAGAGGAGCGAAGGAGAAAGAAGAACGAGAGGAAGGCAGCCAAATCTTCCAAGGCAGAGCAGGAGGACGAAGTAGAGGAGAGCCCTGCATCACCACTCGCTGAAGAGTTGGCCAATAAGGAGGAAAAAAGAAAGAAGAAGGAGAAAAAGCCTAAAAAGTCCGGATCATCTACACCAGCCTTCACCTCCTCTTCAGACTCAGAGGCCAAGCCTAAGAAGCGAAAACGTGGAGACGATGCTAAAAAATCCAAAAAGAGCAAGAAGGATAAAAGGGATAAGAAAGAAAAGGGAGACGAAAGGGGGCGATCTAAAGAATCTTCCGACATAGAAACACCCGCTTTGATATCTGGCACTGTTATCCCTACAGCTCTAACAGGAAGACATGCGATTCGGCATAGATACATCGCCGCCAAGAGAAATGCAGTGATGGATACGAGAGCTCTGAATGAGGTTTGTTTTGAAATCTTCTGTTTGTCGGTTTATCAGGCTGTGTGTGTGGGTCATGCTGATGTTTGTTGTAGATCTTGATGATAAAAGCGTGATTTTATGTTTTTTAGTACCATACAGGTAGACAGGCACGGTGGGGTATGATAATTAAGGGTACATTTGTAGATAAAAATAAAGGCGCTTTTTGTTTCTGTAATGTGCCTTGGGCCACCTGCTCACTCTGGGACTGTGAAAGCACGAGGGTGATAGATATTTCTTGTCCGCGCGCTAACTGACATTTGGGCCTTTCGTGACTGCAGTACATAACTCAACCCGCAGGCGGCTCCATACTGGCATCACGAGTAAATAATCAGTTTGTCATCCATAGTTACCCCCCAATGGGGGGACCCATATAAATCCTGAAGACTCAAAACAACTTCAAGGCCCTCTCGCATGCACCGCACAATATGTTAGACCGACAGGATGTGACGATCCTAACCAAGGACGCCATTGCGCCCTCAAACACTACAAGTAATACGGTGTGTACGAGTACTTGTACTACTCACAGATTGCCACCCCTCCCGTTATTGTTGGTTAGGATTCCCAATCTCATTTCAGACTACAGTCTTTCATGGGGTCGTGACGAATATCAGGAGGTGACGAACAGGGATCCGTAGCAGGTATTTTTTTGTTACCCTCCTTTGACGAATTCGATTTTTTGTTGCCAAATACCTCTGTTCGTCACCTCCTGATATTCGTCACGACCCCATGAGAGACTGTATAGCAGGACAGGATGGTCTGCCGGCAGGGGCCGCCAGTAGGTGTCAGGATCCACGCGCAAAAAGTCTGGTGCGCTTGTCAAATTCAGGGGTTCTTAGCTCAGTTGCCTTGGATGTGTTTTTCGTTCTTCTTTCAACGATTGAAGACGATTTGTGACTTAGCATGCGGTGTTTGAATTATTTTTCTTTTGGGATCAGGTCCCCCTTTCTCCTATAATGTCGACCGATACGGATACTGCGAGCCTATTTGGGCATTACCAGAATGCCGGATTTCCGCTGTATCATAAACATGGACTGTAGACGCAGCCGCACACTTAGGGACAGTGGCGCATGTGCAAGGGAATGGCATCGGCGGGAGGAGGAAGCGAGATGTAACATAATTTAAATGGAAGGCTCGGAGAAGGAGTCTGGGGTGAGGTGTGATTCTGATAAGGCAGTGGGATCGCCAGGAGAGAAGCAGGCGGATGGTGAAGATGCTGCAGGCTGTAAGATACGGACTCATCTGTGAAATGCCTCACGCAGATAACATCACTAACTCATCAGGAACGATTGGAATGATCCCTATCATCACGTGTTACACCAGCCAAGTTGGGAGCTTAAAGCTGGAATACGTAAGAACTTAGGTCTTGGCGTGACGACCATAAAATTATTTGCCCCCCAACAAATCCTCTATTCCTAGGCTTCCCGCAATCGGCCATCTCGTCCTTCCCCCCTACATTCACTCTCGAGTAACCCTCATCGTAATCTTTTCAACCAACCCACACGGGCCTCTCAACCTTCTAGCTCTCTTATCCATCTTTTTCTCCACCCTGACTTTACTTTGACCACAAGCAAACCATCAAATCCACCGCATCTCCCTATTTCGAGTTCAAACAGAAGGCACCGTAAGTGTTGCCCCTCACTGCTGAACCCCACGTTGTTGTTTGATCCTCGCCGCCATCGCGCGTCTTTTTACTGTCTTCTCCACTTTACCAAACCCAGTCCGACCTGCTGATTCTTTTCCTTCCTTCTTGCAACAGGATAACCCTCGGTTCATCTCTTTTGAAACGAGATTCATCTCTAGCTACAAACAAGCGCAGTCCCGATGGACGAATTAATTGCCCAGTTTACAGCTATCACTGATGCTCCCCCCCGTAAGGCTGAGACTTACCTCAAGGTTTCGGATGGTGATCTTCAGCAAGCGATACAGTTATACTTCGACACTGGCGGAGCTGACATGGAGTCTGGACCTTCTACGCAAAGCGCCCCTCCACCACCGCCGCCCCCTCCTGTGTTGTCTTCAAGGCATACCCTAGACGATGACTCTATTCAAATTGACGATGATGATGGCATGGACGGCGATGACGATGACGATGATGACTTGAGAGAAGCATTACTAGCTAGCGAGCCTACCACTGCCGCTTCTGGTAGTGGGTCTGGGTCTGGTATTAATCCAGCATATGATGAGGACGAAGCTATCGCTAGGAGGTTGCAGGAGGAATTTTACGGAGGGGCTGGGGGTGCCGTCAGCGGCGGCGAGAATGGCATTAGAGCTCCGATTGCAAGAACCAGGGACACACTTATCGGTGGCGATGACTATGGATATACTGAGACCACGGCTCAGAGGAGGTTGAGAGCAGGTAGATCCTTCTTGTAACGACACTCCTAGGTTTATGGAGACGTACTGATTTTGTGATTTTTAGCCGTCTCAGCTGGTCGACGTGAAAGAAGTGTCCCAAACGTTTGGGCCTCCGAAAGTGCAGACCATGGTGGGGTACTTTCGGGGGCTGCTGGAGGGCCTTCGGAATCTTCGTCCAGGCCCAGTAAGCTGGCAGAGATCTTCCGACCTCCATTTGAAATTATGACAAATCTATCTTTTCAGGACGCGCGAGATGAAGCGAAGGAGGTGGAGAAGTGGATTCTTGTCAACATTCAAGATAACTCTCTTTTTCCCTGCCAGGCTTTGAATCGAGACATCTGGAAAGCAACTGAGGTGAAAGCTACCGTCAAGGAGAACTTTGTTTTCCTACAGATGGATCGTGCGGGGAGGGATGGGAAAGATTATCTTAGACTATACATGGCCAACGCAGTCGATGATGTAGCGCTTTTCGCATCTGGAACTAAAGCCGAGGACGTATTTCCACACATTGCGATCATTGACCCCCGAACCGGCGAGCAGGTGAAAGTCTGGGCTGATGTGCCGAAAAAACCCCTCGAGTTTGTCATGGTCCTGCACGAATTTCTCGATCGATACTCCCTGAAAGTTGACGCCAAGAACCCTGTCCAGCGAATGACTAAGACCAAATCTAGTGTGGCCGACATGACAGAGGATGAAATGATGCAGCTAGCAATGCAAAATTCGCTCGGCGGCACTAGTACTCCTCCAGGTGCGACTTCCGACCCCGATAATCTCACTAAGACTGGTGGATCATCCTCCGATGTCGGCGACTTGATGGAATTCGAAGATGCCCAGGAAAACCTGGTCGACACGTCTGAAAAACAAGAATCTGTGTTTTGGAGAATTCGCGGGGATAAACACCATGCAGAACCGCTGAATGGTCCAGACGTCACGCGTATACAGTTCAAGATGTCAGATGGCTCACGTGTGGTTCGCAAGTTTCTGTTGAAAGATCGTGTGGAGCGGTTGTTTGAGTATGTCAAAGCGGACTTGCTTCCCGAGCACCAAGAGAAGAGGAAATCCGCCGCCGACGATAAAGAGGACCCGTTGGTGGGGAAAGAGTTTGAACTGGTTTCTCTAGGCAAAAAACTCATTGATCACCTTGAAGAGACCATCGATGAGGCTGGCTTGAAGATGGGGACCGTTATGGTGGAGGTTGTTGATTGATTAATTTATTGATCGGGGACCGGTATGGGGGTGTATTCGATAGACTTTTCTTTTGCTTTCTTTTTGGTGGATATTCCTCCTATTTCTCTTATCCCCCTTATTGCAGAGCTTACTCTCACTTCTTACTTAGCTTTTACTGGGGAGTTTTGTTGGGTGGCTGGCGCACGGATATCTTACAGGGATGTGTGATGCGTGAAGGGATGGATGGAATAAGAACGGGCAGGGGTGTGCTGTATCTAATTAGTCCCGGACGATCACGTTGTATGCGTAAACGTTCGTTATCCCCCTTTGCGCTGGTGGAGTGGGCGGTGATTTATATGATGTGCTTGCCATGACTGGGATTATCTGCTTAGACTACTGGAAATGAATTCCCCTTGTTGTATTTGCTTAGTCGCTTCAATCGGCCTAACTTTTGCAGCGGGTGGCCTGGTTGTCTTTGCTTGGGTGATATTGATATTAATCTTACTATTAATATTATTATAATAATATGAGAGCTACTCGGGTATTGACGGAATATAAGCATGCTGGACTAGGCTAGGCAAATACCGTGGACGGGTAGATACTGTGCGCAAGATGAGAATGATTATACTGTAGTTAAAGCACCGTGGCTATTAAATTTGGTTCCTTCCTTCGTTGCTTGCCTAGAGGCTCAGGCTGCAGGAGGTCCGCGAATAAGGCTATTTCCTCACTCTTTTTAGCCGGTCCCTCCCCTAACGTCCGCTGACCCCCATAGCCCTTAGCCTAATGGCGGGCACGGGAGTACAAGCACAGAAAGAAAGATGCAAACGAGTGAGTCACTATGCATCACCTGACTTCCTTCCCCCTGCCCTGGCAACTCCGCACTAGCACCTCGACTGGCCGGTTTGTGAAACTCGGTCTCTCATTCTCAGCCTACCGGTTCGGGTTGCTTAATGCGGTACGTGGGTGGAGGAGATGCAGCCGGCCAATGATTTCATGCCGTTCGTGGAAAAAAAAACTTGGTTCTATGATACCTGCAGGATAGTGGAAGAGTTGGCGTTGAAGGCGAAAAGGGGCCAGTTCGGGATGTGCTTTGTTGGTGCGATATTCCTTGAGTACCTTATTTATCTGTTTGGCTATCTGGTTGACACTGTATAAGGTAGGATTTATTGCATTCGGATATGCGGACTATGGTGTAGCAGTTTCAAACCCGCGTATGGTACCTGAATTGTTCCGGTTGGCTGCGATACCCCCGGAACAAAAGGTACAATAACGATTGAAGGGAAGACTAGAGTGCGAAACAGTGAAGGCGAAACCATCGCGGATCAAGCACGATCGAGCGTATGAAAAAACATACGATCGACATACTAATTGGCTAGATCAGAGACGTACAGACAAGAAGATATATCTATATACTGTACACATCTCTTAACAACGAACAACTCCGGAAGCCCCAGGAACTCTATAGAGAGTCATCCAAGAGCAAACGAATAATCCAGCACCATCCCAACCAGGGCACAGCGGTAGCGGAGAAACTAAACCTGGAGCCCAACAGCATTCACTCCCAGAGAGAGGAAAGAGCGAAAAAGAGACAACAGCTACCAGCAGCGGAATGGTACGGTAGCTAGTGTTAAGGAAACAAAACCATCCCCGGTAGACTATACTTCAAGATATACGATATGAAAACAACAGTCGATAACTACATGCCCCATAGGATGCACTGTAGGATGACGATATCCTCGCTACCCACCCTGGAGCAGGGAATGCCGGTGGGATACAGGGAAGGCTCGTGTTTTAAAATACCCGTTCAAAACCACTCTGGATTTGTAAGTTGTAGGTGTTTCAAGTCCTACTCCATCAATAATTCCAGCGATGGGACTATCTTATACTATCGTAGGCGTTAACGATATAACAGTCTGCTCTTTTTATTTCTTACTTTTGTGAAAGGATAGAGGGAGTGGGTGTGCAGGGCGCTGGATAGTTGTCTCGAGAATTTTCGGTAAGTTCTGCCTACCCCCCGGCGGTTGCTAGTAGCAATCGGTATTTCCACGATATCGAATGTCAATTACCTAGAGAGAAGTATCTTGAGAAGGGAAGAAATAAGGGAAGAAAAGACAATCCGGGGATGCCTGATCCGATTCGATGCGTATTTGTGGTTGCGGTGGCGTGAGGATGTCCAGTTTATCATCAACTACAACTAATCGTCGCGGTGAGGATTGATGAGCGGGAGGCGGGGAGGGGGGGATCGCACGATAGTCCTTTCGCAGATGCAGAGTAGTTCACTGGATGGATGGGTGGGTAGACGGATGGTGATAGAAGATGGAAAGAGGGGGGGAAGTGCGGATAATAACTGGAAAAGGTTACAGGCACTAGCGCAGCAGCGGGGAATTTTCCAGAACGAAGGATGGGAGGGGGATTGGCAAAGAAGGGAGGTTAGAGTTGCGATGATATGAAGTCAGGAAGGATATATATAAAGACCATCACTCCCAGGATGTCGGCCCCATTACAAGTATCAGAACTAGCTCGCCCGGATTACATATTTGGTCAGCTACCTCTACTCCCCTATACTTTTTGCACTTGATCCGCTGATTTGGTATTTCCGGGTGGCGCAGAGCTAATATGGTAACAGCAGATGTCGCTGCGCCAATTCCGCTCACTCCCGGGGCTCATAAGCCAGCCTTTCACCTTCCTTCCCGGAGGCCAGCCACCTCGAATACTCACATCAAATCACCATCCAACCCCGAGAAACACCTCGTATACAATGGACTCCCGAAGAGGCGCCCGATGGAAGAGCTAGCACTCCCGGACGTCGGCATGTCCCCGATTGCTGTAGTGCACATGACATACCAGGTCCTCAGTGACAAGCTATGGGAGAATTGCAGATTCACGAGCAGTCGGCAGCCCGTCAATCAGGAGGCATGAGCCCGAAGCAAGTCATCGTGGTCTGTAGCCCTATCAATTGGGTGACATGGTAATGGGTTTGGGTATGCGAAATTCGTCTAAGACGCATAGACTAGTCCCCAAACACTCCGTATTATCCCCGTATCCCCGATACCGCCGGCATCGAACTGACTCCGAATATAAATTATGAGATAGGGCACATCAATATCTCGGAGCAATTTGCCGATAATCCCAACCTTCCAGCAGCTCCGGTGGTCAATCGGCGCAAGGACAGTTACCCGTTCGTCTGCTTGTTAATGCTCAGCGACACACCCGATATGAAGGGAAGGGAAACCGCTCTTTAGACTGGCACAGGCGAGATCACGAAGGCTCGGGACTCCCAGATGGTATGATCAGATCCCCCCTCATAATTGTTGAGATGTTAATATTGCGATGAGCAGGGGTCCGCCGGAATGCTTTCGGGAAAACACATAACCCACATAGCTCTCCCGTTAACAAATTTGCGAGAAAGAACCGCAAGGACTAAGTCATTCCTGCCAAAAAGACCCAGCCTTTCAGAGGACTCCGTTCTTACTACTGTCCGTCCTGTTTTCTACCTCAGGGAATTGTATAATCAATGGACGGAACACCGGGTTGAAATTGCCAAAGAGCAGTATCGCCGCCTAGTGAAGAAAACGGGAGGACGAAAGCAGGTTGGCAGAGAATTTGACATCGAAGGGGTCAGAGCCCAGATCGAAGTATTGCGAGGACCAGCGATCAACTAGTTTGGAAAGAAGATTGGGTTAGTTACCGAAGGGTCGACAAGGGAGAAATTGACAAATAGGGGGGGGCCGTGTAAGAATATGAAGAGAGGGATTGATTTAATTGTTTGTTAGGTCAAGGGCCTTGGTGGGATTTGGAATCATCCATTTCTTCGGAGCGTCTCTTTTCGTCCTATTTCCACGATATTGCCGCACCCCCCTTTCTCTGCCTGTCTATACTTGTACTTAAATTCTCCTTCCATATCCTGTTGGAGTCACGTACCCAGCCCCACCATAAAAAATGCGGGCCCCCGCCTGAAGTATCATCCGTTTATATGCGATTCTACTCGAATGAACCCGAGAAGAGATGAACGGGGTCACGTTGGGATAAGCATACGTGCGGAGAACGTATGTGTCATAACCGAATGCAGCGCGGGTGTGGGATTGACTCTGACTGGTCCGGCATATGTTGATGGTGGTACAGGAAATGCAGACCAGAAGTGCGGGGAATGAGTGGCCGAGTGAGAAGCCGTGAACATCGGTAGCTGTTGAACCACTCGAGGAGCCTGGCTGCAGCCGTTTTTGGAAGCCACTCGAGTAAACCCCCGAAACCCCGCATTCCATCGGGATCCGTGCGGTCGTTAAGAAAGTGATCGAGAAGCGGTAAAGTGGCAACAGCTCTGACGCTCACCACTCCCCAGGTCGACAGCTACCCCGCCTGTCCAGAAAGATATGGTGCTCTAGCAGCACTCGTGCCAATGAAAATAGGGCGGGTGGCGACAGGTCTCCAGCAATTCAATACCGGCACGCGCCGAAAGCCCACAAGATGGATATCGATGGGGGTCGAGGATCCTCCAATCAAGGGAGTCCCCTAACCCTTCATCATCATCAATCACTCGGTTTTTGCGGACACCTGTAATAGGATGCGGAATACGTGATTAAACGCTTTTGGTCAAGTCAAAAACCGCCCTCTCGGCGGTCGATAGGAATGCCTTTTGTTTCCGTTGAGGGTGGCCGGGCTCAGGAGACGAGTCAGCGAAGAGCCATTATGGTGAGATGAGCGGTCAATATACGCGTCCCTCAAGGGTCTAGGAATCGTTCCCGAGCCTATAGTAGCCACTCTGTCTTAATGAGACGCCATTCTCTAGCAAAAAAATAATACCAGCGCGCAGGCAGGAGACGGGATAAACAGAAAACAGATACCGTGACTATAATAGGCAAACTGCTGGAAGTTGGAGGGGCAGCACAGAGCTCACCCATGGTTCAAGTTACTGATATGGTGCTGTACTTTATCAGCCGTAGGCGCTTTTAATATTTATGTGGAGAGTAGGGGTAGTGATGCGAGGCAGCACTGCATCCATGTCTCCAGACACTCGGGGCAATGGTGATAGAAGCTATTCGTCCGCAGAGACAATTTCCTCCGACCCGCGCTAGAAGTAACGCTCGTGATTAATTTTTAGAACAAAGATCAGAGGGCGTTCATGTTCTTGCGAGTCCTGTAAGCCGTCAAAAGTTTTCAAGCAATGTTCGGAAGGACATCTTCATCGAGAGGGTATTGGAATGGCGGGAAGAAGGCCGTAACATATTCTTCGATCAGGGTGACACGAATAAGAAGCATAAAGGAACTAACCTTATCTAATTCACGGCAAACCATTATTCAAAGCACCCTCCGGACCCAGAAGCACTTAAGCCTCCGAAGATTGCAGCATCGCCAAACTCACCCACACTGGCAAACCAATGATACCGGGGCGCCGGGGTTTGGTCCCTTACATTAGTGCCGAAGCGAGGAGATATGGTCTCAGAAGCAATTGGAGGAAGTGTGTAGCCCCCGGCCACTGTGTCATAACTTTCGTGGAAATATTAAGTCCATCGTGGTTCCAAATTTCGAAAAAGTCCACCGGTAGTAGACTGACATCTGCCAATTAAAAAATCGGAATGTGGGGTTAAACACCTTCCCTCCACGGCTCCTAGCACCATATCTTGCGGCGGTATTGATATCATAAACAAAAGTAGTGCTGGTACTGCATATCGACCAACTCCTTGATCTCCCTTCCAAGCACTCGCACTCAAAATTTCCCGTTCGTGCCCTTTGAGTACATATCACGTGTGTAACCACATCATTGATCCATACCGCAATTCAGCTCGTAATAAAATACACTAATGTTGCTCTATCTATAATATCGCACCCCCTGTAAGTTCCTCACATCACGCAGACCAATATGCCCGGACCAGCATTTCTCCGCGTGCGTGCCACAGGGCTGGAACTCATGATTGCCAAAGCCTACATTTATCTTGACATCCTGCTCATAAGTTACGGTAGTGGGAATAATTTGGAAAACCAAAGGAAAAGTACAAACGAAGGGGGAGAGTTGTCCAAAGGCGAGTGGATGGTATTTGGTTTGGGTCCCACGTCCTGAGGACATCCCAATGGATGCCTTTCGTACAGGTACTTGGAACGAATTTCCTACAATTCGGCTGTTGGAGAGGATTATGTTTATCTGCCCTTGCCTCAGGCTGGGGGAGTATGACCGCTAACCATTTTGAGAAAGCGTCCTGTTCCGTTGGTGCAAAATCTCTGGCGGTTTTCGTAGGGAGCGAAATAAGCTCGAAGGGGTACCAGCCTTGGTGCCTGATCCCTTCAAGTTTTGGTTTTATGACCCAAAAGCCTATGATTGGGGTAGTAGTTATGATACAAAAGTTTATGGAGCTGACGGGTGGCTCGTATTGAATAATGGTCAAGCCATATACCGGAAACTTGTACGCACGAGAGATAACTTCATTCAATGTCAGAGGGCCAGGAAAGGTTAACTATTTATATAGAGAAGCAGCAGCAACATATATCGGCAGTAGAGAAGAAGTTAAAGGAAACAATATGGAAGACAAGAGAAAACAAGTGAGAACAGAATTGCGTATCCAGTCGACCGATTGGGCGGTGACATGAGGGAAAAAGTCAAATATAGTAAGTCTAACTCGGAGAGTAGAGTAGGAAACCGGGCCTAAGGGAGAATGACCTGCTTTGTCGTACTCCAATGCGTAGAGAGTGCATATCTGAAAGCCTAATTCCGACAGCTTGCTTTGCGGTTTGTCGAGTGTTCTTTCTATGTCCCCATACCGGGTAACTCCCCTTCCTTCCTTTCCCTCCTCTCATTCCCTAACGACTTGACAATTGCCTTTCCATGCGTTTTGTGCAGGTGGTTTACAGGTGCAGCCTGCGATGAAAGGAAAACGGAAAACGTGACAAGGGATTCCAAGAGTTCTAATTAGAGGGTTTAGTGGATCGGGCCAATAGATTTCCATGTTTCTAACCCCTGTCATCCGATCCTTTTCTAACATAGGCTGTACCTGCTAGAAAGTCACTGAATAGCTAACCTAGGTCAACCTGCAAGATAGCTCCTGCCTCGTATGATACGAAAGCATTCTCCCACTTGCACTGTACAGGGGTGCTATAGATAGCTAATGGGGAGCGGGGAAGGGACCAAAAAACATTTTGATCAAGACTTTAATGTATTTTACAAGAATTCTCCTTTTTTTTAATTTTTTCTTTCTATTTGCTCATTCCTTTACTTTTTTGTTTTTTTTAACTTCTTTGCTATAAGGCTGAAAAGGGGTTATCTACGAATGGCAGGATAACTGCCGCGTTCAAGGCCTGTCAGACCCCTCTCCGGGTGGAACCGGGCAATCACCCAATCCCAATTGTGATCTGGGCAGTTAGGTTTGTTCGTTGGGGAATAGAGAAGAGAGAAAGGTCGAGTTGGGCTTCCCTTTCTCAACGCCAAGACTTCGTTCCAATCCGTTTATGCTGTAGGGCTTAGGTTATGACAACCACTCCTACAGCACGCTCGTCTTAGAGTGTGTAATGGAAGCGAAGGGTCCGGTAATTTGGTGGGATGTACCACCATACTGTACCGGTACTCGAGTACAGTAGATTGTGTATACTTGTAATATTGAGGGTGTGGTCATAACGCATGATAGTGGTGGTGAGGGACAAGTTGGAATTGCAATTATGATACCGGGAGGGGGGGAGTTATGCGGGGAGGGAGATCAAGCATTTCAATTATGATACTACCTTCCCTGAGTAAACCTCTCCCGGTTCTACTGCATAACCGATATCGATAAACTCATCCACCGACTCGTCAAGGGTTGGATTAGGCAGGACATCTCGGGGGCTTTGTCCTCCTCGCTTTACCCTCGCTGGGTTCAGTTATCAGATCGAAGGTGTCATGACTAATCAATGCTTTTTTAGATCAGAGCCTCCCCACGAAAAAAAAAAAAAGCAGGCATCTCCTACCCTACTGGCCCAAATCTTTACCACCCAAGCAGCAGGAAGCAGAAATTCTGCTGCCAGTCGCCATCCAACCATATCCCCTTTCACCCCACCCCACCGCTTCGAGACCGCCGCCAGAATCTTACCTTCACCAGCACCCTTTCTTCCCTCTCGTGTGTACCAGTGACTGTCCACGGACTGGCTGGCCCATTAATATTTGGGATTCTTTCGTTCGACTGTAGGCTCCTCTCTCTCCTTTTCCCGTCTGTTTTAGCTTCCTCCTACGCCTTCGTTCGCTCCCCTTTCTATTGTCCCCAATTTCCCCGACCCCACGCTCTCTATCCACTTGTTTCTTTGTTGCGCCTACTTTGTTTCTTGGCTGTGCGGCAACCAACCACGTACCGAACTGTACGACACAACTCTCTCCTCTCCGCTGGTCTGCTAGCTGTTCGCCAGCTCTGAGCTGTTTCTTCCTTCTCCTGATCTACCCTGTTAGGGCGGTGAGGTGGACCTTTTAGCCAGGGGTGAAGGGGGGGGAACAAATATTCCTTTCACAGGGTGTTCGGGGGTGGACGCACCACACGTATTCCCTCCCCAGTTTGCAGTTTCAGGACGCCACCTTCACCAGCTTCCCTGTCGTGTTCACCGTTGTCACTTTTTTGTTTCTACCTCTCTATCTTCCCCCGCCATTTGTTCATCCTTCGTTCTCGCTATTTTTGGCCTCCTCTCCACTTGAGTTTGAACTTTGACCATCGAATTACCGACTTTGGGTACTAACTACGGCGCTAGTTACAACCAGTGAATGGAGCTGGGAACTCTCACAAACTATTTAGGATCCGGCGGAAAGCAGAACCTCTTTTCACAAACGAGGAGCGTCTCGGAAAGCAGCCTTTGGTCGGAAAACCGTGCCAACGGGGTTGCTGATTCGATACAGGGAGGTGGCGGGATGGTTGTTGCTGGAGGTTTGCATGATGGGGCTGCCAGAGGTGGGCGGAGGGATCTGACGATCGAAACGAATCCCAAAAAGGACTTCAAAGACGATGTATGTTCGATCACGGCCTCGCCTACTGCAGGATTTGCAGGCTCCCGTTGCAATAAAGGTGCTGACTTGGGGGACTTGGGTTTACAGATCATCGACGACCTTAACAAAGACCTCCAGAAGCTACAGAAATGCGTCACGTGTGTCATCTGTCATGATATGCTCTTCGAGCCTTTCTCTCTACAATGCGGACATGTGTTTTGCTACACGGTATGTGACACTCCGGATGCCCTTTACACCTTTGGAGCCCTTCGCCAGGCTAACAATGATTTTATACAACCTAGTGCATGGTGGATTGGTTAGGGCTGTATAAAAAGAGAACTTGTCCGGAATGCCGAGCGGTTGTTAAAACCCAGCCAGCGCCAGCTTATTTGGTAATTCTTCGATCCGGGAGTCTCCAAACGAGAGCAGCAACTGACTATATTGGGATTGGATTAGATTCGAGATATGATCGAGACTTTCGTCCATAGGGCTGAATTGACGTCTCCGCATGGTACCGGTTCAGAGCTACGGAAGCAGCAGCGGGAGGCCCTGGCAGCCATAGAAAAGGATAGAGCTGCAGAGGGTAAGGAGAATGGCGGCTTATTCAAAGGCATGTTCAAGAAAAAAAAGCCGCGTGGGCTTCGTGGCTTCATGGATCCTACAGACGGAATTACGAGGTGTCCGAGCTGTAACTGGGAAGTAGAGGATGGCCTTTGCACTGGTTGTGGCGTGAGGGTTCTTGAACCAAGAGGCAATGTTTTCTCAGATTCGGACGAGGATGAATCCGACGAGTCTGACGATAATGACTCTGAGTCGGATTCGGACGGCCCTGATCTGAGCGATCGGTTTGGCCACGATCCGGAACAAGAGTTTGAGGATGAGGAAGACGGGGATGATGACGAAGAAGACGAGGATGATGATGATGATGACGATGACGACGACGATGATGACGAAGATGATGAAGAAGCCGATGAATGGCAAGACGAGGAGGATATCCCCGGGTATAATGTGGACTCTCCAGGAAACAATACCGGATATTCCGGCCCACATGGTATAAATCAGCCACGGGTACTTTTCCACCGGATTCACCAATTGGGGCCTAATAGAAATATTCCTACCTCCCAAAACGCAGGTCAAGAGTTTCGCAGGGCCAACGGGTTCAGCGTATTCCCTTCGAGCGAAACTGAAGAAGGCGGTAGGAGTGATGATACTGAAGGCAGTCTAGCAGATTTTGTGGAACACGACACACCCGAAAACCGTCGTCAATTACAACGGGGAAATGCAAGGAGTGGCAATACCAGCGCTATTCAGCAGATTATCATCGATTCATCTCCCATTCTTATCTCGTCTACCCCAGCCGCTCCCTCAAATGTTCCTCCGAGGCGTCGTGGAAGAAGGGTTGTCTTGGAAGACGAGGATGACAATGATTTATCGTTTTCCGGTGCTTCCCCCGGCCAGCCAAGGTTGAGAAATGTCAACGATTTTCCGACATGGCCGGAGGATGATGTTCAGCAATTCGGATATTCGCCGCTAGGGGAAGTGATGACCGCCAGCGAGAACGATGACGATACTTTCTCAAGCCCATCCGGTCATAGGCTCCAGCGTGGTGGACCACCTAGTAGTGGCGGAGGCGGCAGCGTTCCCAGTGTTCCAGAGGAAGATGAAGAATCGGGATCTGTTGGTGATGATGATAGCGAGGATGTAGATGGTGACACTGTCATGACTGGTACCCGGAGCCATGCAAGGAGGGGTGTCAATGGCATCAACGGGCAGAGAAGGACTCAGAATAGGGGTGGAAATCGCACCCGGCCCGTCGAAGTTCAGGATTCAGAAAGTGACTTGGATATCCAGCCAAGGCCCGCGAGACGGATTGGGAGGAGTAACACTTCATCTAGCAACCGTCAGACGCATGGTCGGAACGCTGCCGGGAATAACAGGTCGACCAATTCTCGCGGCAGGTTTAATCCTCGCTTGCAGGGTATATTTTCTGCTCACCATCAACAGCGAGAACAGACGCAGTATGATGCCTTGGCAAGATTCAGTGTTAGCCCGGCGAGAAGCATTACGCCCGTTCAGCGGCAGCACACAGGTGAATCTCGGAGAGCCTCAACTCCACTCAGAAGCGTGGAACAGAGCAACCCACCCGCATCGCCTTTGATTCGTTTGTCGAACGACCCCCCAACCCCGACATTCGCCCCTCAATCAATGTCATCGTCGCCTCTTTCCCCCAGGCAGGGCCCTCCTCAGAATTCCCGTCAAAGCCGTACCGGCGGACCCGGGCCCCCAGCGGAACATCAGATTATTAACAACAGTCGCCCCATCTTGAGTAATCCACCTTCGGATATGCAGCGGGCACCAGGAACAGGCACCATAACGATTTCTGCCCCCGGGCTGAGGGTCAGGGGTAGGAGTTCTAGACAACAACTACGGGGGACTTCGAGTAGGGTTGGACTTCGCGGTGGGAGTATTACACCCACACAATCGTTGACTACGGCCCTTGCCGCCCGCCGCCCCACTGTTAGTTTGGAACGAGATGCGATATTCGCTAGAGGGGCAGCTGCTATCGGAAGAAGGCAACAAGCTCCCCCGAGAGATACTGCGGGGGCACAACTAGGACGCAGAAATAGCCGGATCTCATTGAACCCAAATACCAACCAGCCTCAGAACCAGTCTGCCGTGGCAGAAACATCCAGGGTAGCAACCAGAAGCGGACAACAAGCGGGCTCGGCATCGGGACGGATCGGAGTTCCTATAGCTAACGGACCGGTTTCGCAACCAAGTGGGGGACCTCTCTGGGCTCTTAGTGGTGACGATAGATGATGAAATGTGATTGGAATAGTAATTCTTATTTTCACTGGTTTTGTCTACGGTATTTCCTTTATGCATTGGGCGGTCTTGGGAAGAAGGGGCTCGGGTTTACTAGTGGTTTTATCCTTCATTACTTACAAAAATACTTTTTCCCCTTCTCTTTTTTTCTCTTCTCATACAATCGTCCCGCCTACTCCTTAGCTACGTTCATACCTCTTTTTTCCCCACACTATCCATCATCTGATGCCTATAAAATGGTCCCTCCTTCTGTTACTCTCAGCGTGGAAACAAGGATGAAGGTGAGATTTAGTAAGGAGAAGGAGGGTGGATGTCGAGATAGGGAGCACGCAGTAGCCTTTTTTTTTCCCTTTCATTCTCGTCTTTGGCCTTTCTTCGATGGAGGTTGTAGCTACTTTTTCCTCTCATCCTTTTATGATGCTTCACGCGTTATGTAGGTACGATACCATGTGAGATGATTTGTCTGATAAGGAAGTTTTTTTCTCTCTCCAGGGTGCTTTTCTCTTTTGCCTGTGGTAATATTACGATGCCTTCTGACTACCATCATGGACGGTCGCTCTGGGTTTGATTCCGCTATTATAGCTTTTTTTACCATACTTATCGTTTGCCGCTTGCCATCTGCTGGCTAGAGTCTATATATTATGGAAAATGCGTCCATCTATCCGTTCAGAAAAATGATAACAATGAATAAAAATGTAGAAATTTTACAATCACGGACATAACCATACAATGCCTCATGGATCCATCCATCCATCCACCTACTCCTCATCCTCCTCATCCACAATGCCAGCAGCCCTCCTCTCCACCCTCATCAGCTCCCTCTTGCGCAGAGCAATCCTCTGCTGCGCGCCGCGCTTCTCCTCACGCAACTGCGTGTACACCCAAAACAGCCACATAATCTCGACGAAGCCCCAGCTAAACACGAGGCTATTCTTGACGGGATGGGTGGTGACGGTCCCCCGCGGGCCACGGTAGAGCCATGTGTACCCCGTCAGGAGGAAGAAGAATGTGAGGCGCACGGGTGCCTGCGCGTCCCAGTAGCCGCGCGAGACTTCCTCGGCGCAGGAAACGGCGACCAGGTCGCCCACCGAGTGGAGGATGAAGACGAGCCCTAGGAGGGAGGTTGCGAGGGGGTTTAGGTGGAAGGTTGACTTTGGATGTGGCTGTTGGGTGGGGTGGTGGGGTGAGGTGAGGTGAGGTTAGCGGTGGTGGTGGGTGGTGGGGTTGTGGGGTTTGTTTGGGGGGGGGGGGCGAGTGCGGGAATGGGAATGGGAATGGGAGTGGGGGTTTACCAGGCCTAGGGATTCGCCCATTATAAAGACAAAGTTCTGCTCCGCTATTATGCGGGGGTTTGTTATTAAGAGGTAGCCGATTGTTAGGTGTGCGGCTATGTACATTCGGATGAGGGTGTATGCGCTTAGGAGGGCCATGGTTTTTTGGTTGCGGGTATGGTTATCGCGGGGAGGAGGGAGGGAGGGAGGGAGGGAGGGAGGGTTTGGATTGTGGAGTAGTGCGCCGGGACCGGTGGGGTAGAGGGTAGAGGAGCTGTCGGTGGTAGAGGGTGGGAGGAGGAGGAGGAGGAGGGGCGATGTGTTGTTGTAGTGAGGTAACGGGCGGGCGGGCTTGGCAGCGGGAGTTTGCCGAGTGGCACTTTGGCTGTAATGAATGCCAAGGATCAAGGTGGCATAAGTTTTCCTTCACTAATTTTTACGATTGGAGTGTGGGGGTTCGGTATGGCGAAGTGTCCTCTGCGGTAAATTCGCTAGTGTAGCTGCGATGTGCTGTTGCTTAGAGCTGGAGATTCGTTACAGGGGGGTTCGTTATAGCTAGGTCAGACTGTGTTCTCTCGTATCATACATGTACTCGAGTACCAACTTTGTTATATGGAGCCGAATTCCCAACACTATTGTTGGTATCATATCATAACCGTGGCAGAGGTGTACTGTAAACTTTCGGAAATATCCATGCTGGGAACTTTGGTTTTCTTTTCTTCTCTCTGTCTAATTTTCTTTGCAATTGTTATATTATAAAACAAGATTTTGGGACTGTGGATACTACTTTCGAGCTATTTGAGCTTGGAATAGTCATTTCTCAAGGTGAAAGTGGCGAAGGTAGGACTGGTATATGCTGTATATATACGTTTTACATATCAGCGGTTGTTTGCTCGTGGTAAATTTCCTGGTGGGTTTGGAGGTTCTTCGTTTTAGAAGAGAATCCAACTTGGGATCTGGAATTATGGGCTTACAGATTTCGGTTGACATTTCACTCTTTGTTTCCTATATTTCATAGGCCATACTTTGGGGACCTTTGCCACACATTTTCCAATATTTTACGGACAAGTCCCGGGGCTCAACAAAAAAGGGGTAACTTTAAGCTTCGGGAAGATGGTTACCGATCATAAAGAATGTTCCGCTCCAGGTCACGTCACTTTTAATGATTTCCTCCAAGGATGATCCAGAGTTTACCCGGCTTATATAACTTGTGTAGCCACAGTAGAGGACCCTGAGTTGTGTGCCCAGGGGAAGAGTTCGCCCTACCACACATTTCTTTTTTTTTCTTTTTGGCTGGGTTCGGGGCCTTAGATGAACTTTTTTATGCCACCTGTTCTGTTCCGCCCCCGTCCCTGATTGAACCGCTACAGGACAGCTCACACACATTCACACCCCACCATACCACATACCCCCCCCCCGCCCCTGGATATTTTATCTGGAGACAAGATAAGGTAAATTCGTTTTTATTTTTTTCTAACGGAACAAGGAAAGGAAGGAAATAGGAAGATGACTACCCCGGCCGAACGCAAGAACCAGCAAGTCTGGGATTCGATCGAGGCGGGAGCATTGAAGCAGGCGTTGCAGCTATGTAATCGACGTTTGAAGAAGGGGGAGAAAGGGGATTACTTATTGGTGAGTTAGCCTGTGATCTCCCCCCCCTCTAGCTATTTTGAATTTGGTCAATTGATTAGTCGATTTCTCGTTATAGATTCTGAAAGCTCACACCCTAATCCTCCTATCCTCCCCCGCCGGCACCTCCGAAGCACTGCAGCTCGCGCAACAACTCTCCTCGAAAAACCCTGCAATCGATTCGATCGAATGCCTCCGCCTGCTAACCCGCGTATGGAACGGGCTGGGCGCCGCGCACACGGGCGAGATCTCGCAACTTTGGGAGCGCGCCGTAAAGTCCCGGCCAAAGGACGAGGCACTCGCGCGCGAATGGCTCTGGGGTACGGTTCGCAGTCTCGACTGGCGCGGCGCACAGAAGGCTGCGATGAGCCTGCAGAAGGGTTTCCCGGGTAGGCGTGAGTACTGGTTCTGGGCCGCTGTCACTTGCTTGCTGTTGCACAACTCGCTGCCGGAGACGGCGCCGGATAGGAAGCTCTTTGGCATGCTGGCGTACAAGATGATGGCCAAGAGTCGCGATGATACCCCGCTCGACACCACCGTCGTCCCGCCCAGGGCTATGCAGACTTCACAGGAGGTTACCCTCATGCTTGAGTTACTGTCGTATGTTTCGCCTCTCGCGGCGAATAAGGAAGCACTCGAGCTGCTGGATTCGGGGAACTTGGGTGTGGATTCGAAAATCGGGGCTGGTGACTGGTGGGGGCTTGCGAGGAAGCGGCTGGAGGTGTTGGAGGAGGCTAAGGATTGGAGAGTGCTTTGGGAAGTGTGCAGGGAGTTAGTGAAAGATAAGAAAAAGAAGGAGGATGAGGCAGCGCTTGCAGAGAACGGAGAGAAGACTAATGGGGAAGAGAATGCAATTGCGGGGAAGGATGGTGCTGCCCCAGCTGATGAGGCCGCTACAAAGGGCCGCGGCGATGACTGGTTGATTTGGGAGTGCTTTGTGAAGGCTGTTGGAGAACTATGGAATAGTGGGGAGAAGGAGCCGGGGAAGGCTGCGTTGGAGATAATCCTTGCTCACTGTAGTGCGTCTGCCACCGCGAGAAACCCCAACCTAGCGCTGGTCAAGTTTGCGTCGGTATTTCATGACGAGCATGGTGGGCCTGAGGGCACACCAACTCTGCTGGAAGCTTGCAAGGAATACTTCGCCAAGACTGGTACTAAGAGCGCCTGTTTCGAGGATCTGAAAGTGTATCTGGAGATGCTTGAGGAAACTGAGACTGAGGAATTTTTAAAGTTTGTTTCGGAACGTATCTCCGGCATGAGTGATGAGACAGAGGTACATCGGAGATCAATGTTTGGGCAAGATTTCGAGATGCTAACCCTGTCTGACAGAAGGGGCAGATTGAGCGGGTCGCTGCAGCAATCAATCATTACAAATTCATATATCTCCTAAACATATCACCGATGACACCTCCGTTGACTAGGGATGTTGTTTCGGTACTAAACGAATTTATTACCTCTACGCTAAAGATCTACACATCTAACCTCTCCCTTGGGCATAATTTACTTCCAACAGATACACAGTATGGTGACGACGCAGCGTTATTATCGGTAATGGGTCTGGTCCGGCTTTCTGCATTGTCGGACCCACCATCACAGATTCCTCTCTACCAGTCGGCAATCATTCTTAATACTCTTCTCCAAAAATCCAAACACAACTATCAAGCTCTTCTGTTACTAGTACGGGTATACCTCCTCCTGGGCGCAATCCCGCTGGCCATGGAGATCTATCCACGTTTGAACATCAAGCAAATTCAAAACGACACATTAGCTCACTTTCTCTTGACTCGAATCAGCGCGCTGCATCCTTCGTCCAACAAGACGGAGCCGCTGCTAAAGGATGCCCTCAAGATCTACGAGACCAGTCGCAGCCAAACTCCGGGTATGTTGGTGCTGGCTTACGAGCGCGGCAGCTACGCGCAAATGATGGGGTTCATAGAGTTCGCGGGTAGGGTCTCGGGGAGTGTGTGTCGAGGGATGTGGGAGATTGAGAAGCGAAGGTTAGCACGACTGCGTCCATCACTAGCCACGCAGCAGAAGAACGGAGAATTGATGCGCGACGACGACGAGAACATCTGGGACAACCGCGACTTTAGCGTCGTCATTTCCTGCGAGCGGTCCACGCAGCTACCTTTCGAAGAGACCTTCCGCGTAGGCGCTACTCCGGGCGAGAATTGGGCCAAGGGATTCTCGGCAGTGGAAAGACTCGTTGAGCACTTCCTCGCCCCAACCGCGGTCGACAATTCAATCCCGGAGCACGTCCTATCAGTCCTATCTCGCATCCTCACGGACAAAACGGCAATGGCAGAATTCACACCGGCGGAAGCGGAGTACCTTTCCATCATGCAACAAGTCGCGACCGCAACTACCACTACCGAACAGGGCTCCCTTAAGTCGGCACTATCAAAAATTCTCTCATCTCTACCTAAGCCTCCCCCGGCGACTGGCATAACTCCCCATGCATGGGTCTATCTTCACACAGCAAACGTAATCTTAGACCTCGTCGCGATCCTCCAAGCACACTTCATACCACACATCAAGCAAAAGAAATTCACGAACGAGTTATCCGCAGCCCTCGACGCGCTGAAGAAGGCCATTATTGCGAATGCGGCAGCTCTAGCGAAGGAAATCGGAGAAGAGGAAGAGGGTAGCGACAAGGAGCAGGAGCTGATCGACGGTGTGCTTGCGCTTGAGGGCGTGGGGAAAGAGCTGAGGATATGGGGGGTTGAGAGTGGGGTTGAGGGGGTTAGAGCTATTAGGAAGAGTTTGGCGGCCGCAATTGCGGGAGTTGGGAAGGGCAAGTGAGTATATGTTTCGGGGTTGCAAGTCCTCTGTTGGGATAGATTAGGTGGGGAAAAGCTTTTCGTAAAATAGGTTTTATTTCTTTCGTTTTTTTATGAAGATAGGTGGAAAGGAAAGAGGGTACACGAGCCATACATGACTTGAAACATCTTTTTATCTTGTTTTGCTGTATAATGGGGGCGTGAGGGACATGTGCATATCTAAGATATCCGTCGCTATGCTTTGCTTTCCCTTCCCTCCTATGATAAACAAAATAGGCAAACGTGCCCTAAGCACTGCAGACTAGCTCAAAAATAGTTATCGCTCACTGCGGTATGATACTATCATATATTATATACTGTGCTGCAGTGGATATATTGAATAGCACAATTTAGGATAGTGTAGTATAGTGCGGGATGATACTTGTAATATACCCCCCCCCCCTTCCGCTCACAGCTCCCGGGACCCAGTACCGCCCGCCATTTCCAACACCCTCCCAAGCATCTACTACTACTTCCAAACATACCCACGAAACTCCCCCGGAGTAACTTTAGCAAAGCACAAAGTCAAGTCAGGCCCGAGCACAGATTCAATCCCTGGTAAATTGGAAGCTATATATACCCTAGAATAGAATGGTTAGTCTAGCCTAGGTAGTAGTCGCTCGGTAAGATAGAACTCCCGATCGATTGAGAACACAGTGGTGGCAGTTCGGGTTCCAGCACTTGCCGATCTGCACTCGGCATTCTGCTATCGAGCATTTTGTATGTGAGTTTCGCCGGTGGGTAGCAGTTTTTGCTGTCATGTACACGCAGGTGTGTTCAGATGGATGGGTGACATTGTGTGATCGGGTGAGGCTAGGATATTATAGTAGTTTTGAAGGTTAGTGTGGTGGGATGTGCTTTCCCTGCTGTGCTTGTAGGGAGGGTAGAGGTGCGTTCTGAAGACATCCCCTGGTGGTGTGTTTTGTGGGATTGCCTGGGGGTGTTCTTGGATTGATTGATTGATTGATTGATTGATTGATTGATTGATTGATTGATTGATTGATTGGCAGGCCTCCGGCTGGCTTGGGAGGGGATGTGGTGGTTGGGGTGGTTAAGTTACCCAGAGTATCTCTAATTGTGCAATGCTACATACGCTAAGAGCCTGTTTGGTGGGAACGGTTCCGTTCCGTTCCCCCATAATTCAAATGTCCCTTTTCCTTCCGTTTAAAAACGGAGAGAATGCGAGTTTCAGAGCGGGAACGGTCGCCCAACGAAACGGTCCCATTTTTTGCCAAACAGGCTATAAACATCCAGAAGGATCCCCCCCCAACCCCACTTTTTCCTAGTTAGGGGAGGTAGAGGAATTGCCGTATAATGTGGTGAAAGTCGGATTGGAGCTAAAGCGAAACCGAGGCCACGAAGAAGGCAAATTCGCCACAGCTTAAACACATAGGCAGCAATGGTTGGACAGGTTCAAGAAGGTCCTTACCAGGCCCAATGCTTCCTGTACTTAGTACTCGAGTATCATAATATTATTATCATACTCGATTGAATTAATAGGGCCAACCCGACTTTCACCAGATGATACGGAATAAGCAGCGGAGAGAGGGCATGACGGAGTATTGTGGCGACGGAAATATGACTGTTTTTGGTGCAATGCTCTCACTTGTGCGTACTGGGTTTAGTTATTTTAGTTAGGTTTCTATAGGGTTAGTAAATGTGACTGTTCTGCAGAGTGTTGGTTGGGAACAGGAGTCCTGGAAAGTTATATAGGCTGCCTTTCCTTCACTTTGCAGCACTGACCATGCTGCTTTTGCAACTAAGATTGGGATAACGACGGGCACCTTCGGGGACACCGTGGCCACATTTATTGATTGCTTTCTCCCTTATTTCTTTTATTCTTTTCTACCTCTGCTAGTGGCAACCTATTTGGTCGACGGCCTGTGCTCACGAATCCCTCAAAGGGGTGGTTTTCTGTTTCCGCTAAGACGTCGATTCCTTACCTTTCCTCTGGGCGAGTAAAGCTTGCCAATCATTTGTTTTCTCTTTCTCGGCCCGGTTCCGAAGACAACGCCAACACAACTATGCCAATTAAGTGCAAACGAACGCCGCTCTCGTGGGCGGCTGGGGAAGGGAACGATGAAGTAGTGAAGATACTGCTGGAACGGGAAGGTGCCGACCCCAATATAACAGACAGAGATGGCCGAACACCACTCTCATGGGCTGCCTATCGTGGGTGTTATGGAGTAGTGGAGCTACTGCTGGGACGGAAAGATGTCAGCCCTAATGTAACAGACCGAGATGGCCGAACACCGCTCTCATGGGCGGCTGGGGAAGGGCACGATGAAGTAGTGAAGCTACTGCTGGCAAGGGGAGATATCAACCCTAATATAACAGACAGGGATGGCCGGACACCGCTCTCGTGGGCTGCCGGGGAAGGGCATGATGGAGTAGTAATGCTGCTGCTGGGACGGGAAGGTGTCGACCCCAACATGATAAACCGAGAGGGCCGAGCACCGCTCTCATGGGCGGCCTGTAATGGGCGCTATCGGGTAGTGGAGCTGCTGTTGGGGCGGAAAGACGTCAACCCGGATATGCCGGACTATGATGGCCGAACACCGCTCTTATTAGCTGTCATGATGGGACGTGATAGGGTAGTGGAGCTAATGCTGGAGCGTAAGGATGTCAACCCTAATATCGAGGATGATAGTGGCCGAACGCCGCTCTCGTCGGCGGCTGAGGATGGGTCTTCTGGAGTCGTGAAGCTACTGTTGGAACGAGAAGATATCACCCCAGATATCCAGGGGTATTATGGCCGAACACCTCTTGCGAGTGCGGCCAGGTCTGGATGTGGTGGAGTAGTGGAGCTACTGTTAGGATGCCAAAATGTCAACCCTAATATGACCGATAAGGATGGCCGGACACCACTCTCGTTGGCTGCCATGAATAGACATTATGGAGTAGTGCAACTACTGCTGGGGCATGAAGATGTCAATCCGGATATACCGGACAAGGGTGGCCGAACACCGCTCTTGTGGGCTGTCCTGGAAAGATGTGAACGAGTAGTAGAGCTGCTGCTGGATCGAGAAGATGTCAACCCCAATATGGTCGATGAGGCTAGCGGCCGAACACCGCTCTTGTGGGCCGCCTGGAATGCTGATGATCGGGTCGTGGGGCTACTGTTGGGACGGGAAGACATCATCCCCGATATCCCAGATTGTATGGGTCAAACACCTCTCGCAAGTGCTGCGTGGTTTGGGTTTGATGGAGTAGTGAAGCTACTGTTAAGATGTCAAAATGTCAACCCTAATATGGCTGATATGGTTGGCCGAACGCCCCTCTCGCAGGCTGCCATGAGTGCCAATGATGGGGTAGTCCAACTACTGCTAGAACAGGAGGGTGTCAACCCCAATATCCCGGACCGTGATGGCCGAACACCGCTCTCGTGGGCTGCCGAGAGAGGCCACTTTGGAGTAGTTCAACTACTGCTAAGACGTGAAGATGTGAACACCAATATACCGGACAATGATGGCCGAACGCCGCTCTCGTGGGCTTCTTCTTCCTTGAATGAGGCAGTGGTGAATCTGCTGCGAGCCCGCCAATCTGCGAACCCCAACCTGGTTTGACCCAAACACACCAAAATCTTTGCTATCACTCTTAAAAACTCATATGTATCGCTTTTTAATCATTTCCATAAATATGCACATATACCGCCCGCCACTTCCCTCCTCTCTAAACCGCCTTCGAATAATCCCTCGCTAGAGCGTCCAACGAGCGATCGGCGTCGCTGTGTTTTTTTTCTGCTCCTTCCCCTTCGCTTGCTTCGGGATCCCGCATTAATTTCACCCTTGCGCATCATCATCCCTAGGATCAAAGCTTCCCACCGAGCATATATATAGAGGCATTAGGACCCATGGGTACCAATTGTTAGTTGAGTAAGGGTTCCTAACTCCATCCTGGTAGAGCAAGGAAGTGGAGGGGGGAAGTGGTGGGGATGGCTAGCAGTTTTTGCTGTCGTATATTCTCAGGTCGATTCAGGGAATGGATGAGTGATATTGTATGATCGCTTGGGGAAGGGATAGTAGTCTTGAAGGTTAGTGCAGTGGCATGCACTTTCCTTGCTGTACTTATTCTGGAGAACTCTCTTTTGTGGTGCGTGGTTTGTGAGATTACTTGGGGGGGGCGTTTCTTTGAATTGATTGCTTGGCACCGCCTCCTGCCGGTCTTGGAGGGAATTTAGTGGTGGTTGAAGTGTACCTAGTTTTAAACACTATTCGCGTTATGCACAGCGGATCCGGGTTTCTAATTTGCCTGAAACGACAAAGCTTTTATTGTGCCGAACAATAGCAAGAGAAGATAGATACGAAGGAACTAGAAAGAAAGATAAAATATGAAATCGTATACGAAACGAATGACTCTGATGATGAACAGATGACCGGATGAACAGAACGTAAAAATGCGATGAGGAACTAACAACTAACAAAGGGAAGAACATGATCTCTTATATCCTTCTCGTAACAAAACCTTTCCTCCATGGCATGCTTCCTGCGCATGCCATATCCTTCTCCGGTTTTCTCCGACGGAGTCAACCTTTCTGCCTATTCAATGGAGTCGTATCCTCGGTGAAAACACATTCACCGAGGATGTAGTTAACCGGCCAGCCGAGGATCGAGTGTATAACCGCGGATGCCGTTGAGATTCCGCTATTGCAAGTGTTTGTGTTTCGGTGTTGGTTGATGTGTGTTTGATCGTGTCGCACTAAGTAAGTAGGGTCGTGGTCGGTGTTTTGATATGAAGCTAATGGTTGTTAAACAGTCTTCAAACGATGGCGTGTAACAGGTTGTTGTGTTCGATCCCAAGGCGCATGGGAATATATGCATGTGGTGAGCAGCAAATTTCCAACACCTAGAGTTATCGCTAGTTGCGCCAAGCACCCGGGACAATCGCCCCCTTCCCTCCTCCCCCCGGGTGATAAGCAGCGGAGATAGGGCATGACGGAGTACTGTGGAGATGGAAATATAGTTCCAGCCCTCTATACACAACACCTCGATTGGTGCAACGGGAGCCGCCTTGGCATAGTGTCTGCTCAAAAACAGGTGCAATTAACCCTTGAACCCTAACTAAATTAGAATAAAAAAACAAAAGAAGGACCCTGCTATCGTGGTTTGAACATCAACCTCTATGTACAACACCTCGATCGACGCAAAGGGGGACGCTTTGGCATAAAATTAACTGAAAACAACTGGACCGGAACCATACGACTTTTTTTTTGGTGTAGTGCCCTCAATTGTATGTGCCGAGTATCATAAGTTATTTTTGGCTATGTTTCTATAGGGTTAGTAAGTGTGACTGTTTTCCAGAGTGTTGGTTGGGAGGGTGTCCTAGAAGGATATATAAGTGGCATTTCCTGAGCTTCTTTTTTTGCAGCACTGACAGTGCTACTTTTGCAACTGAAATCGGGGCAACGACGGACGCCTTCGAGAGCATGGTGATCGCATTTATTGATTGATATCTCCCTTCTTTCTTTTCTTCTTTTCTTCTTTTTTACCTGAGCCAGTGGCAACCTATTTGGCCGACGGCCTGCGCTCACAAATCTCTCAAGGGGGTGGTTTTCTGTTTTCACGAAGGCGTCGATTGCTTACCTTTCCTCCGGGCGACTGAAGCCTGCCATTCATTCGTTTTTCTCTTTCCCAGCCCCGTTCCGAAGACAACGCCAACACCACTATGCCAATTAAGTGCAAACGAACACCGCTCTCGTGGGCAGCTGGGGAGGGGTACGGTGACGTGGTGAAGCTACTGCTGGAACGGGAACGTGTCGACCCCAATATAACAGACAGAGGTGGCCGAACACCGCTCTCGTGGGCTGCCTATCATGGGCGTTATGGAGTAGTGGAGCTACTGTTGGGACGGGAGGATGTCAACCCCAATATAACAGAGAGAGATGGCCGGACATCGCTCTCATTGGCAGCTATGCAGGGGCATGATAAAGTAGTGAAGCTACTGCTGGGACGGGAAGATGTCAACCCCGATATAACAGACAGGGGTGGCCGAACACCGCTCTTATTAGCTGCCATGAATAGCCATTGTGGAGTAGTGGGGCTACTGTTGGGACGGAAAGACGTTAATCCGGATATGCCAGACGACGGTGGCCGAACACCGCTCTTATTAGCTGTAATGATGGGACGTGATAGGGTAGTGGAGCTACTGCTGGAGCGTAAGGATGTCAACCCCAACATGGTAGATAATAGTGGCGAAACACCGCTCATGCGCGCTGCCAGTCATGGGTATGATCGGGTCGTAAAGCTACTGTTGGAAAGGGAGGACATCACCCCAGATATCCAAGGCAATTATTTGTGGCGAACGCCTCTTGCGAGTGCTGCCGAGTTGGGGCATGGTGGAGTAGTGAAGCTCCTGCTGGGATGCCAAAATGTCAACCCTAATATGACTGATAGGGGTGGCCGAACACTGCTCTCGTTGGCTGCCGCAAGAGGTAATGATGAGGTAGTACAACTACTACTAGGGCGTCAAGATGTCAATCCGGATATACCGGACAACGGTGGCCAAACACCGCTCTTACTAGCTGCCGGGATGGGACGTGATACAGTAGTGGAGCTACTGCTGGAGCGTAAGGATGTCAACCCCAATATGACAGATAATTGTGGCGAAACACCCCTCTTGTTCGCTGCCACGCATGGGTATGATCTAGTCGTAAAGCTACTGTTGGAACGGGAAGACATCACCCCAGATATCCAAGGCGGTTATTTTTGCCGAACGCCTCTTGCGGATGCTTCCGAGTCGGGGCATGATGGAATAGTGAAGCTCCTGCTGGGATGCCAAAATGTCAACCCTAATATGACCGATAAGGATGGCCGGACACCGCTCTCGTTGGCTGCCGCGAGAGGCAAGGATGAAGTAGTGCAACTACTGCTAGGGCGTCGAGATGTCAGTCCGGATATACTGGACAACGGTGGACGAACAGCGCTCTTGTGGGCTGCCGCAGGCGGCCATCGTGGGGTAGTTCAGTTACTGCTAGGACGCGAGGATCTCAACCCCAATATCGCCGATAACTTTGGCCGAACACCTCTCTTCTGGGTTGCGGCGAGTGGCCATCATGCAATAGTTGAACTACTTCTAAGACGGGAAGATGCCAACCCCAATATCCCGAACGATGATGGTCGAACACCGCTCTCGTTGGCTGCCGAGAGAGGCAATGATCAAGTAGTGAAACTACTGCTAGGACGTCAAGATGTCAATCCAGATACGCCGGACAATGATGGCCGAACACCACTCTCGTGGGCTGTCGGCAACGAAGTAGTGAAACTACTGCTAGGACGTGAAGATGTCAATCCGGATGTGCCGGACAACGGTGGCCTAACAGCGCTCTTGTGGGCTGCCAGGTTTGGGCGTGATAGAGTAGTGGAGCTACTGTTAAAATGTCAAAATGTCAACCCTAATATGACCGATGAGGTTGGTCGAACACCCCTCTCGTGGGCTGCCGCGAATGGCAAGGATGAAGTAGTGCGACTACTGCTAGGACGTGAAGATGTCAATCCGGATATACCGGACAACGGCGGCCGAACACCGCTCTTGTGGGCTGCTAGGCTTGGGTATAATGGAGTAGTGGAGCTACTGTTAAGCTATCAAAATGTCAACCCTAATATGACCGATGAGGGTGGCCGAACACCACTCTTGTGGGGTGCTGCGAGTGGCAACGATGAGGTAGTGCAACTGCTGCTAGCACGGGAAGATGTCAACCCCGATATCCCAGACGGTAATGGTCGAACACCGCTTTGGTGGGCTTCCCTCATCCGGAACGAGAGAGCGGTGAATCTACTGCAAGCCCGCCAATCTGCGAACCCCAACACGGGTTGACCCCAAGACAACAAAATCATTGCCATCACTCTTAAAAACGCATATGTATTTCTTTTTAATCATTTCCATAAATATGCACTTACTGTATATACCGCCCGCCACTTCCCTCCTCTCTGAACCGCCTTCGAATCCCTTCTCGGAGCGTCCGACAAGCTGTCGACATCCGTGTCTTTTTTTCTGTTCCTTCCCTTTCGCTTGCTTCCGGATTCCACCAAATTCTCCCTTGCGGGTCTTCATCCCCTAGAATCGAAGCTTCTCATCTAACATACACATACCGGTGTGAGCATTTATGGGTATTAATCGTTAGTTGAGTAGGGTTCCTAATTCCATCCTGATAGGGTAAGGAAGTGGTGGGGGGAAGTGGTGGGGGTGATTGGCGGTTTTTGCTCTAGTATATTCCTAGGTCGATTCAGATGTATGAGTACTATTGTATGATTGCTTGAGGCTGTGATAGTAGTATTGAAGGTTAGTGCAGTGGCATGCGCTTTCCCTGTTATGCTTGTAGGGTAGAGGTGCGCTCTGAAGACCTCCCCCTGCTGGTGTGTTTTATGGGATTGCCTGGGGGGTTCTTTGATTGGTTGATTGATTGATTGGCATGCTTCCGGCTGGTTTGGGAGGGGATGTGGTGGTGGTGGCCGTGGTGGTTGGGGTGGTTAAGTTACCTAGAGTACCGTTAGTTGGGCAATGCTACATACGCTAAGAGCCTATTTGGTGGGAACTGTTCCGTTCCGTTCCCCCATACAAATGTCCCTTTCCTTCCAATCTTTGCCAAACAGGTCCTAAGCATCAAGAAGGATCCCCCCCACCGCACCTTTTCCTAGTTAGGGGAGGTAGAGGAATTATAAGCAGCGGAGAGAGGGCATGACGGAGTATTGTGGCAACGGAAATATTATATGACTTTGTTTTTTTGTGAAATGCTCTCAATTGTACGTAGGATATTGGGATTTAATTATTTTTAGTTATTTCTATAGGGTTAGTAAAAAAAAAATGTGACTGTTCTGCAGAGGTGCTAGAAGGTTATATAGGAGACCTTTCCTGCGCTTCTCCTCAACCAAGGTCAGGGCAAGGGCGGACACTTTCTAGAACGCGGCAGCCACGTTTGTTGGTTGCTTTCTCCCTTCTTCCTTCTTTTGTCCTTTTCTACTTTTGCTAGTGGCTCTCTATTTGATCAACCCCCCGCAATCACGAATCCTCGAAGAGCTTGTTTTCTATTTCTTCAGAGGAGTCGATTACCTGCATTTCCTTCGAGATACTGAGTCTTGCCTATCCTTTGTTTTCGCTTTCCCGGCCCCGTTCCGCCCTTTGAGTGCTGAAGCTACAGTAGGAACGGGAACACAGCGCCAATATCACTATGCCAATTAAGTGCAAACGAACACCGCTCTCAAGGGCTGCTGGGGAGGGGCATGATAAAGTAGTGAAGCTACTGCTGGCACGGGAAGGTGTCGACCCCAATATAACAGACAGAGATGGCCGAACACCACTCTCATGGGCTGCCTCTCATGGGCGTTATGGAGTAGTGGAACTACTGTTGGGACAGAAAGACGTCAACCCGGATTTACCGGACAATCATGGCCAAACACCGCTCTCATTCGCTGCCGATATGGGACGTGATAGGGTAGTGGAGCTACTGCTGGAACATAAGGATGTCAACCCCAATATGGCAGATAATTGTGGCGAAACACCCCTCTTGTTCGCTGCCAGGCATGGGTATGATCGAGTCGTAAAGCTACTGCTGGAACGGGAAGACATCGCCCCAGATATCCAAGACTATTTTCGCGGAACACCTCTCGGGAGTGCTGCCGGGTCTGGGCATGATGGAGTAGTGAAGCTCCTGTTAAGATGCCAAAATGTCAACCCTAATGTGATCGATAGGGTTGGCGGAACACCGCTCTTGTGGGCTGTTGCGGGTGGCCATCGTGAAGTAGTTCGACTGCTGTTGGGACGTGAAGATCTCAACCCCAATATCGCCGATAACTTTGGCCGAACACCTCTCTTCTGGGTTGCGGCGAGTGGCCATCATGAAATAGTTGAACTACTTCTAAGACGGGAAGATGCCAACCCCAATATCCCGAACGATGATGGCCGAACACCGCTCTCGTTGGCTGCCGAGAGAGGCAATGATCAAGTAGTGAAACTACTGCTAGGACGTCAAGATGTCAATCCAGATACGCCGGACAATGATGGCCGAACACCACTCTCGTGGGCTGTCGGCAACGAAGTAGTGAAACTACTGCTAGGACGTGAAGATGTCAATCCGGATGTGCCGGACAACGGTGGCCTAACAGCGCTCTTGTGGGCTGCCAGGTTTGGGCGTGATAGAGTAGTGGAGCTACTGTTAAAATGTCAAAATGTCAACCCTAATATGACCGATGAGGTTGGTCGAACACCGCTCTCGTGGGCTGCCGGGGGAGGCCATTTTGGAGTAGTTCAACTACTGCTAAGACGTGAAGATGTCAACACCAATATCCCGGACATTTATGGCCGAACACCGCTCTCGTGGGCTTCTTCCTCCTTGAATGAGGAAGTGGTGAATCTACTGCGAGCCCGCAAATCTGAGAACCCTAACGCGGTTTAACCCCAACACAACAATATCTTTGCTATCGCTCTTAAAAACGCATATGTATTGATTTTTAATCATTTGTATAAATGTGCGCATGTATGCCGCCAACCGCTTCTCTCTCCTTAAACCGGCCTCAAATCACTCCCCGAAGCGTCCAACAAATCATTGGCATCCTTGTCTTTTGTTTCTGTTCCTTCCCTTTCGCTTGCTTCCGGATTCCACTTCAAATTCTTCCTTGTGGATCTTCATCCCCTAGGATCAGAGCTTCTCATCTAGCGTACACATAGCGGTATGAGGATTTATGAGAATTAACGGTTAGTTGGGTGGGGATTCCTAACTTCATCTTGATAGGGTAAGGAAGTGGTGGGGGGTAAGTGGTGGGGGGTGATTAGCGGTTTTTGCTATCGCATATACGCAGGTGGGTTCAGATGTATGGGTGATATTGTGTGATAAATTCGGGCTGGGATAGTATCATACCTTGAAAGTTAGTGCGGTGGCATGCACTTTCCTTACTGTGCTTGTAGAGTGGAGGAGGATCCTGGAGCACTCTCTTTTGTGATGCGTGGCTTGTGAGATTACCTGGGGGGCGTTTGTTTGACTTGATTGCTTGGCACTCCTCCGGCTGGTTTTGGGGAGAATGTAGTAGTGGCTGAGGTGATTAAGGGGCTGTTTGGCGTGTCAATTTTGGGATGGAAAACCGTCGTTTCGACTCAAACCATACGGGACTGTTTGGTAGACGTGAATTACAAACCATGGTTTGCAGCAACCAGCACCAAATTTTTGACAGTTTCTGACATAGGGTATGAGGTTCCTCCAACTATGGTTCCACAACCATGGTTTGTAGCTAGCCAAACTTCGCAAAATTTTCACGCCAAACAGCCCCTAAGTTACCTAGAGTATGGCTGATTGCGCAGTGCTACGCTAAACGCCCCGGATAACCCCCACTTTATTCAGTTAGGGGAGGTAGAGGAATTATAAGGAGCGGGCAGAGGGCATGACGGAGCACTGTGAGGACGGAGGTATGACTCTGTTTTTTGGTGTGTTCCCCCAATTGTATGTACCGAGTAAGTTATTTTTGGTTATGTTGCTATAGGGTTAGTAAATGTGACTGTTCTGCAGAGTGTTGGTTGGGACAGGAGTCCTGGAAAGTTGTATAAGCTGCCTTTCCTTCTCTTTTCAGCACTGACTGTGCTGCTTTTGCAACTAAGATTGGGATAACGACGGGCACCTTCGGGGACACCGTGGCCACATTTATTGATTGCTTTCTCCCTTCTTTCTTTTATTCTTTTCTACCTCTGCCAGTGGCAACCTATTTGATCGACGGCCTGTGCTCACGAATCCCTCAAAAGGGTGGTTTTCTGTTTCCGCTAAGACGTCGATTACTGACCATTCCTCCGGGAGAGTGAAGCTTGCCAATCATTTGTTTTCTCTTTCCCGGCCCCGTTCCGAGGACAACGCCAACACCACTATGCCAATTAAGTGTAAACGAACACCACTCTCGTGGGCGGCTGGGGAAGGGCACGATGAAGTAGTGAAGATACTGCTGGAACGGGAAGGTGTCGACCCCGATATAATAGACAGAGATCGCCGGACACCACTCTCATGGGCTGCGTATCGTGGGCGTTATGGAGTAGTGGAGCTACTTCTGGGACGGGAAGATGTCAACCCTAATATAACAGATCGAGATGGCCGAACACCGCTCTCGTGGGCGGCTGGGGAAGGGCACGATGAGGTAGTGAAGCTACTGCTGGCAAGGGAAGATATCAACCCTAATATAACAGACAGGGATGGCCGGACACCGCTCTCGTGGGCTGCCGAGGAAGGGCATGATGGAGTAGTAATGCTGCTGTTGGGACGGAAAGACGTCAACCCGGATGTGCCTGACTATGATGGCCGAACACCGCTTTTATTAGCTACCATGGAAGCACGCGATAGCGTAGCGGAGCTACTGCTGGGACGTGAGGATGTCAACCCCAATATGGAGGATGATAGTGGCCGAACGCCGCTTTCCTGGGCGGCTGAGCAAGGGTCTTATGGAGTCGTGAAGCTACTGTTGGAGCGGGATGATGTTAACCCTGATATTCCAGACAATGACGGCCGAACACCGTTCTGGTGGGCTGCCGTATATGGCCATGAGGGAGTGGTGAGGCTACTGTTAGGATGCCAAAATGTCAACCCTAATATGACCAATAAGGATGGCCGGACACCGCTCTTGTTGGCTGCCATGAATAGCCATCATGGAGTAGTGCAACTACTGCTGGGACGTGAAGATGTCAACCCCAATAGAGCCGATAATGTTGGCCGAACACCCCTCTCGTGGGCTGTCATGCAAGGATGTGAACCAGTAGTAGAGCTGCTGCTGGGACGAGAAGATGTCAACCCCAATATTGCCGATGACGCTAGCCAAACACCGCTCTCCTTGGCCGCCGCGAATCTGGATGGTCGACTCGTAAACCTACTGTTGGGACGGGAGGACATCATCCCCGATATCCCGGACAATACTGGCAAAACACCTCTCACAACTGCTGCGATGTGTGGGAATGATGGAGCAGTGAGGCTACTGTTAAGATGTCAAAATGTCAACCCTAATATCACCGATCAGTGTGGCCGAACGCCGCTCTGGTGGGCTGCTAGGTTTGGATATCGTGAAGTAGTTAATCTACTGCGAGCCCGCCAATCTGCGGACCCCAACGAGGTTTGACCCAACACATCAGAATCTCTGCTGTCGCTCTTAAAAACCCATACGTATTGCTTTTTAGAGATTTCCATAAATATGCACATATGTACTGCCAGCCGCTTCTCTCTCCTTTAAACCGGCATCGGATCCCTCCCCGGAGCGTCCAACAAGCCATCGGCATCCCTGCCTTTTGTTTCTGTTCCTTCCCTTTCGCTTGCTTCCGGATTCCACTTTAAATTCTCCCTTGCGAATCGTCATCCCCTAGGATCAGAGCTTCCCATCTAACATACACATATCGGTGTGAGCATTTATGGGTATCAACTGTTAGTTGAGTGAGGATTCCTAACTCCATCTTGATAGGGTAAGGAAGTGGTGGAAGGGAACCGGCGGGGGGGGGGGGGGGGGTGATTAGCGGTTTTTTCTAACGCAAATAAGTAGGTCGATAC
>Ga0307513_10000440_pt1 | contig 59916 bp, 37 predicted proteins | sample 15_EM_MG_FD_202174 | JGI IMG/M metagenome (GOLD analysis project Ga0307513, IMG submission 202174) | Populus trichocarpa ectomycorrhiza microbial communities from riparian zone in the Pacific Northwest, United States - 15_EM | ecosystem: Host-associated > Plants > Roots > Unclassified | place...
CCCATCCCCTCCCCCCTCCTCCCCCACCCCCCCCCCCCCCCCCCCCCCCCCCCCGCCCCCCCCCCCCCCCCCCCCCCCCCCCCCCCCATCTTGCTTTTAAACATAAGCCAGGATTATTAGAAACAAAATAATGAAGGGTAGCATGGTTAACCAAGGACTCAAAACATGAAATAAAAATTTACCTAATGGAAGATTGATATAATAGTTGACAGAACTACATAATTGTGAGTCCTCTTCAGCTTTTGGCTCCTGCAAACATGGTATACAAAATCATGCAACAAACAGCAAAGTCGATGTTACAGATAAGAAGGTGAAAGACACAGAAAATGAGCCTAACCTGCATCCAAAAAAAAAGCTTCCGATCATCTGTATTGAATTTCAAGATGTAAACTCTTCCCGAAACTTGATTAACCTGAATAAGCCAAGGAATCATGATAGTACCACAAATTATTAAAGACAAATATCCTCCAACTTACGAAAAATGAGAAAGAATTGAGTGTACCTTCTCAAAAACAGCCTCTTCAGGAAAAATAATCTGATCCTATCAATCAATGCGTCAAGAAAAAAGTACCAAGCTCCAACCACAAGAAATATCAACGAAGCAAACATATATATATATATATATATATAAAAAAAAGATACATCTTCCACAGCATTCAAATTCCTATCAAGCCACTGAAAATGAAGCAAACCCTCCTCACCCTGGCACAATTCAAAACTTGTGACTTCAAACAGGAAAACAAGATGCTAGAAAAACATAATATCTTGTACTAAACAAATGAAAATCTTTACATAGGCACGAACTATATGTAATACAAAAAAAAAAGGGTGCAGTTTACCCTTCCAACGCGAACTAGTCCTTTTCGCAAATCAGGAACAACCTTTTTTCCATCAAAAACCATTTTACCAGCACGAAACTCCAACATAATTTCCTACCAATGAAACAACAACAGCACCATAACATAACCTCATCAAGAAAACCACACTTATACATACAAAAACAGCAACTTAGGCTCTAATTGATAAGAAATAGAGATTTTAAGAAAGACCCACAATTTTAAAAGTGATTTTGTTTACCTGCATTGCTGGAATAGCTTCAGCTGATGAAGAAGCCGTCATTAATCTGTACTTGCTCTGTCAAGCTTCCTTTTTCAACGCTTAAAAAAAATCTCAAATTCCAAAATCAGAAACAATATCAATAAAAACAAAAGAAAACCAAGAACTGGAAAATTAGCTAAAAAGGCGTACCTGATGAATTATTTGAAAGATTTATAGAGAGAGAACTTGAGGATTTGAAGGGTATTTATTGTTTAGAGTTGTTGCTGTTAGGGATTTTGTTTAAGTTTTCTGTGTATTTTATACTTTTACCGGGGCTCGGTTGATTTTCAGATTACCAAAATGATACTCCGAGTTTGACAAATATCAAACAAACAAGGCTAGATGTTTGAGGCAAATATTCGTCTAAGCCCCTTATGTTGTGAATTTGGTGCTTTCACATGGCAATAGAAAAGTGTTGTTAATTGTGCTCACAATTAGATAGTGTTTGGTTATTATAGTAAGATAAAAGAGACAAATATAGTAAGAATAGAGATGAAAAAAATTGTGTTTGGTAGTGATATACAAGACGATGTAACTATTTATGTATCGTATTTGATTGATGGTGGACAAGAAAAAATAAAATATAAAAAATAATTATTTTATCCTAAATATGTATTATTATTAGACTTATATATTTTAAAAAATAATTAAATATTTTTTTTATATTGAGTGTTGAGATTGATAATAGTATAATAATTTTAGTTATAAAACCTAAGTCGACTCATGACACCGGGTAAAACTCGATCAAAACCAAATGACTTTTTTATATAAAAAAAGTTTTATTTGAAATGACATCGTTTTGATACTTAAAAAAATAAGGTCAACCTGGATTGATCCAGGCCTTCTCCCGGGTTGATCTCTAGATGAGATTTTAAAACTATAATAATAACTACTTTTATCATGTTCTTTTTATACCTTTTATTTGAAAGTATAAAATTCACTTTAAAATTGTATCACTAACTAAGTTATTTTTATATTTTTATTTTTATTTCTTCAACAAAATATATCTATGTGACCATAATCTCCACATTTTCTGACTAATCAAACATTATCCGAGAACAAAGTGATTTTTTATGTGTTCACCACACTCAATATGAGATACCTATGATCATCATCTATTCTCTCATTTGATTTGATTAGAAGGGGGTAAATAATTTTGTTCATGGTTCACACAATACATATATGACTTGACTTGGTTTTTTTCATTTTTTAGATTAATATAGATGTTCGGGTCAGTTTGAGCACACCTCGACTAATCTCACGAGCCCTGAACTTAACGATCAAGTAAGCTTCCAGTGACTCTAAGGTTTATGAAATTCGAACTGGTGATCTTTGGAGAGCAAATCCATAACCTGATTAGTTGAGCTACACTTATCAAGGTTAACTTGATTTTTTTAAAAAAAAGAATTGTTATTGAAAAATCACATACAATCACAACCTAAAATATTAAAAGCATGAAATAAATCAATCTTCATTCATAAATGGCAAAGGTAAAAATCTTTTGATAAAACTCAAAAACTATAAAACAAAGTCTAAAGTACAAATACAAAATTATATATGTGTTGACAAAAATAATTAAAAATAATAAATATATTAAGTTGGGTATAGATCTCATCCACCCTGTAACACTGGGGTAAAACTTATCATAATTAGATTGGAAGAAGATGATAAATATATGATGAATTGAGTGAAATTATTATCCCATAACTACCATAAGCTAGATTGTTAAAAACACACCCAATTGCACTTTTAAAAATATTTAAGGATTAAATTGAGTTGTTAGAATTTTTAATAACCTCAACACCAAAATCTTTACTGTTTGGTTACCATTTTAATGATTAGATGGCAAACTAGTCATCCATGGAGGAGGAAAGTTTTCAAAAAATTCAATTAAGTCCTAATAGTTTTAAGGGTACAATTGACTCCTTTTTCAATGACTTATTTATCAACACCGGTAGAAGGCGATTTTATCAATCTTGGTGTCAATCGATCAAGCTTGAGAAGAAGGGGCAAGATGATTATTCGCTACAAACATAGGGAGTCAAAAAGGCGATTTCTGGCAACAAAGCACTGTCTAAATGAAAGCGTAGGGTCATATTAGTCATTTGTGAATCAGAAATCCACATTTTTCATCTCTATCTACCAAAAACGAATTAACAGTACCGTGAAACAGGGTGTTTAGAGAGAGAAATGGGTGAGACTGATTCGAGTTCTTCTTCAATTTGGCAAGAAATTGAACAATCTGAGAGGTAAGTAATTAGTTTTGATCCTTTTCTTTCAATTGTTTTTGTGGGATTTTTACAAATTGATTTTTGGTACTGTTTTTTTTTATTAATTTTCGCAGCTACTTAGTTTGTTCCATGTATGAAGAGGCAGCGACTTTAGCTTCTTCAATTGTAAGACAATTAAAAGGCAGCAACATCTCTGATAATAATGAAGCTTTTGATGAGAATGAGTTGTTTGACATGTTGGAATCAGCTGGAATGGTGTTTGTTCAGGCTTTGAATCAACTTGGCAGGTAAAGATGTAAATTCTCTCTTTGTTTTTGCTGTTTGTTTCATATCATTAGAATTTTTCTGAAGTGGGTTTTTGGGTTTAATCTGTTTTGTGCGGTATGGTATTGGCAAATTATGGTGACTATCTAAATGTAATGAAATTTATGACGTTCAATGCAGGACATCAGCTATTTTAAACGAGCTTAAAGTGCTGTTTGTTTCTGCTACAGCTATTCCGGTTCAAGTTCTTCTCACAGGGTATTCTTTACCTTTTTCAAATCACTGTTTGTTTTTTTTTTAATTCAGATGGGAAAGTTATTTTGCTTTCAGTGCATGTGAAGGGTTTTAGTTTTATAATTTTGTGTTTTGATTTGTTTGTATATCAGGAAGTGCTAAAAATGCTTCTTCAAATGGTTTTGGTTTTGCAATGAAGATATGTATGTTTAGCTAGTGATAGTGTAGCTTAGTTCTTGAGAAGGTTATGTATGGACTTTGTGTAACATTTTGATAGGTTAATTTAAATAAGTTTTCGAGAAGGTACTAGGAGTTTATTGAACGTTTAGTATCTTCGACCTGCTTATCAATGGCATATAAGTTTTGAACAAATGCCTTGGTCAAATGTGCTTCTATATTTTGTGGAGGTAGGAGTCACTTTGATTTCATTTTTATTTGTCAGGGCATGTTTTCAGATATCAGGAGCTTCTTCTGCTGGTGTCCGAGAGTTTCTTGAGGAGTTCCTCAGCAGCTGGAGTTTAGTGGATGGACAACACTATGTTCTTGTTGGTGCAGAAGTAGATGTTGATGTCCAGGATGGATGTGACAGGAGGTGTATTTTGGAAGTTGACAAGTATATGGAGGTTGTTGAAGTCTATGCTGTGACACTTCTTGGCACGACTCTGAAGGACATGGACAGTGCAATCTCATGGGTCGAGAAATCTGCATTACCTGAGGAAAGACGACAGGTAAAATTTAAAATCTTGCATCTTATGTTGGTGTCAGCCACTTTTTTGAATTGCTTGAATTAACTGTGTGCTGAATGTCCATAAATCAAACAGTTGTGGAATTTTGGCTAATCTATGTATATTATTATATTGCCATTTTTTTTCAGGTACTTTTGAGGCGACTACACTCTCTATATTCTCTCAAAACCATCAATTCATCACAAGTCTCAGCGGTTATGCACGAAAATAACCACAAAGCTCATTATTCTTTGTCAAAAGAACTAAATGGTTTCGAGGGATCTCCAAAAGGATTAGAAGCCAATTACCTGCCTCCTGGAGAGAATAATACAAAACAAACAATTTTGAAGCTGTCGAGGCGTGTAGATCCATGTCTTTGGTGGTTCCGGTCAGTGAATTTGAAGTTTGGGAATGTTCGAGTGGTGGTAACAAATGGGAAAATTCTCCTTGGATTTCTCTTCCTTCTTACATATTATGTTCTTCGGAGGAAAGGGGCTACATTGAATGGGTAAGATGTGTTATTGCATTCCTGCAATCAATCCTTTCATGATAGAGGGGGCACAAATAGGATTCTACTTAAAGTTCACCATGTCACTTGCTTCATGGTTATGCATGCAATAACTGAACCTTTATGTGATCGAAAGTAAGAAACTGAACTACGCCTTTGTTCCAAACTAGTTAGGGATATCACATAGAAAGTAAACCAAGAAAAGACTAACTGTGCTTCCTTGTTAGCGTTTTAGAGAACTTGTAATCAGTGGGTATCGGAACTCTTTCAATAGTGATGAACTTAGATCACAATTATTGGTTGCTGAATTCTCATACTGCTTGAATAAGAAATGATAGTAAATTTGAACTAGCTGTAGAGGAAATCAAATTTGCCTTTTTTCATTGATAAATAATCCCTTTCTTTTATATATATATTGCAGACTTGTTAGGAGGCAAGTTTCGGCAGCAAAGAAGGCTATGGTAGACTTGTGGCAGCTTGCATTTTCATATCAAGTGAACCCTCTAGCTGCGGTTCAACCTCTCCCTACTGCAACACGAGGCGGCCGGTGATGGCACCATTTTTCGAATAATGCTTATGATTCTCTCCTTTTGGAGCTAATTCACGTTCTGTCATTCATATGGGGGAACCGTGAAGTAGCTCAAACTAAATTGCAAATACGTGTTCGATTATCTAGAACATTCGTATCAATCACATAATAATGATGTGTAACCAATGATACCATTACAACGTTGGACTACTTTGTTCTTCCTTTTCCCTTTTAGAAATTGGATATACTATGTTTGGCGTCCAATCACTCTGTTGTGCTTATAAATATTTAAAATAGCTGAATTGTATTTAATTAAATTTTATTATCATCCTTTTGAGATATAAAATCAGTAATAAGATTGGTAGAAAACAAAAAAATATTTTAATAAATATATTTCATTTATATTAAATGAGATATATATATATATATATATATATATATATATATATAGACATATTATTTCAATAAAATCAACATAAGAAAAATTAAAATAGAGATATATCAGCTTGTAACCCATGCTATTCCACGAGTTTTTAACATGAGAGAAGTAGTTAGTGTTATGTATTTTAGCACGAAAGAAGAAGGTGTTAGTGTTATGTATGTGTTTTTGGATATCATAATTTATTTTTAAATTGATAGATGGAAAGATGATTTATAGTAAATAAAAAAATTTGTTAACGCTAATTGGATTTATGTTCATGTTGCTTGAAAAACCTACAATATTTAAAAGAATAAATTTTCTTTTAAATTTGAACGAAGTATATTAATAATAATAATAAAATTTTATCCACAAACCTACTAGGTGGTATTGAATATATGCTTGCCATTATCAGCACTAATTGTATAAGTAGCACGCAAACCATAGTAAATACTATGCTCCAAAGATTTATTAATGCAAAGGTTATCATACATGTTTTCACAATTTTTTTTTTTATAATCGTGGATGTTCAGACCAGTTTACGCGCATCATGCATGTCTCCGACACTCCCTATGTCATATGTAATAGGTAGGATTAAAGTTAATTTCTAATGTAAAAGAAGAAGGTACTAGTGTTATGGATATGTTTTTAGCTATCTTGATTTTTTTAATAAATAATATTTAATAAAATAAATAAAAATATATATAAACTAATAAATAAAAAATTGACCTTAATTAAAAACAAAAACAAAAACCTATCCAATAAAAGCAAAATATAAATGCCAATACAAATACTTAACTTTGACTATCATTTTTGTTTTATATATTTTTATTTACTTTATTTTAAAGGTTAATTGTAGCTAAGAATAAACGATTTTATATTTATGAATATGTCATGTAAATAAAATTTATTTATATAAAATATAAAAAGAAAACTTTAAAATAAATTATATTAATTTCTTTGAAGCGTTGTGAAATTATAAAAAAAAAATTAAAAAATAATTACCATTTTAAAAAAAGTTTAACCAAAAAATTAAAATAAAATAAAAGAAAAGAAAGTATATTCATTATTTATTTTTAATAATAAAAAGTAAAAAACAAAACAAAAAAATCAGAGTTAACGTCTTAAATAAAATAAAAAAAGGGAGTTAGGCGCTGATGGACTTGGCAGATGAGGCCCGCATGCTTGGCCTAGGATAAAAAAACCCAAGTATATTTGGGTTTGAAAGCCTCGACTCGCGCACTTGGTTTCTTTTCCTTTTGGGTTAATTACAAAATTGTTTTAAAAATAAATCGTTGAATTATTTATCATGCTCGAGGCACCGAAGCCAGATTGCCGTCGCATGTAAAGTTTCTAATCATATCCTTCCTTGCAAAACTTTTTGTTTATCCTGTCTTTGGATACAAATCTCATGGTTTTGATTCTAGTGGATGGTGTGTGAACTGGTGTGCTGGGTGCAAGAACATTTTAGCAGTTTTGTGGAATCCATGAGTGGGCATAAATAGCTCTATTTCCTTTTCCCTTGAACACAGACTCCTCTATTAAGTTATATTTATAACATCTATGAATATATGGATGCATTACTGATAATGCTGCTATTTTTATAGGATCATGGGAGAGAGATAAAGGTCATGTATGTTGAGCTGGTTGCTAATCAATTCCTACGCCAGGTTCTTACTCTTCAACCTCTCGAAGTCAATTCCTACGCCAAGTTTCTATGCATGATGATGAATCTTATTGTAACCTTAACTTGCAAAGAAGTCTTTTTGATTCCTGGAAATAATAGAATGAATCCATAAGTTTACGTTTTGAATTTCTATACAGTTTATAGTTTAGATTTCAGCTTCCAAATCTACTTATTTGTTGACTATGACACAAACCCATTAAGGTTTCTTTTCAAGGTGGCTATTTCCCCCCTATCCCAAACTTCATATTTTCCTCATGCTTTGAAAATCTGCTGGATTTGGATTTTGTATGCTGTGTTTAACTATTTCTAACTTCCATTTTTGTTGTGGTTCACTTTACCTGAGAGATGGTTCGGGTTCTTGTGGCCACCTCAGTAAGGGAAAGCAGCTGCAGGGGCACAAGAGGATGCACTGCTAAAGCTGATGGATGCTACGTGTAGACGTGCCACTGCTCCGCCGGCACCCCCAGATGGCCTATGTCTTGTTGATGTAGGATATACTGAGTTTGATCCACAAAACTGCCTCATTCCCTAGAGCATATCTTATGTCAAATTCACACAATTGTTGCTTTTAGCCACCTTCTTAGCGGATGTGTCATGCACATATGAGCTTTAGGACTACTGGGATTTTGAGTGATCCTACATGAAAAACTCTGTTTCCAATGACTATAAGAACGAAAAAGAGAGAAGAAATTTATACTATTGTTTGCATATTTGGTTATGTCATAACTTTGTTTATACGTATAACACACACACACTTCTATAAGCAGGTATCGTTTTTTTGTTCAGTATGCCAAATAGATGAGAGAAAACAGGATGATTTTATACTTGGTGTAGGTGCTGGTTTTGTGAACTATATCAGCTAATTCTAGAACTAAAAGAAAAGAAAAATGAAACTAAAACTAATTCTCTCCTGCAGGAATTGCAGCTTAATTCTTCAGAGCAGCCATTTTATAAGGGGGGAGGCTTGGATTTCGGAGGAAGATAATTGGAAAAATGTGTTATCACACAAGGAGTGAAAAGCTGAACACAGAAATAGGCAAGGAAAGGGCTTAGCTTTGAATCCAATTCAAGGGCAGACCGGAGATCTCTGATCTAAATCCACACCTCACTCATGCATTCTAACAAAGAGATTTGACTTTGTCAGAACTTTATGCACAACCCTTCTTTCATTTGCTTTTTGAAGACAGCCTATACTAACCTCTCCTATTCTTAGCAAACCAATTGTCTCTTCCTCTCTGTCTCTCTCCTCTCTTTCTTCCTATGCCATCAAAACTTCACCACCTTCCCAAGCTTCCTCTCCACCCCCTCCCACCCCAACATTATAGTCCTCTGTTGAAGCCATTCTTGACTGCAAAGGGCGCGCATGCCCCTCCACCAGTGCGCGTCCCACCATACTGTAGCATCATGGCTTTTAAAGATAAACCCTCATTTGTTCTTGTCTTTCTACTTTTATCCCTCCATTTTGTTGCCTCTTTGGGACTGACAGACTCAGAAATCCTCCTTAAGTTCAAGGGTTCTTTATCGAACGCATCTGCATTGTCTGACTGGAGTGACAAGACCACACCATGCACAAAAAATAATGCAACAAATTGGGCTGGTGTAATTTGTGTTGACGGGATCCTTTGGGGTTTACAACTCGAAAATATGGGGCTGGCTGGCAAGATTGACATGGAAACTCTACAGGCTTTGCCAGATTTGAAAACACTCAGCATCATGAACAATAACTTCGATGGTCCCATGCCAGAGTTCAAGAAAATTGTTTCATTGAGAGCGCTTTATTTGTCCAACAACCATTTCTCAGGGGTGATCCCACTGGATGCTTTTGATGGCATGTTGAAACTGAAGAAAGTGTATTTAGCACAAAATGAGTTTACTGGTGCCATTCCTTCATCTTTGATTGCCCTGCCCAAGCTTTTGGATTTGAGGCTTGAAGGCAACCAATTTACTGGGCAGCTACCAGATTTGACTCAGAATCTTCTTTCATTCAGCGTGTCAAACAATGCATTGGAGGGGCCAATCCCCGCAGGTCTCAGTAAGATGGACTCGAGCTCCTTTTCAGGTGAGCTGCCCTCTTATATCATTAATGGCACCAAGCAATATGTTGCTTCTAGTAACCTCTATTGCCATTGTCATTGATTAATATGAGATGTTGGATATCTAATCATCATTACTTCAGTTTTCTGAGACTTGAAAATAATGAGCCAGGCATTGAATTTCCCTCTTAAAGAAGATAATTAGAAAATTGATACCTTAAGCACATCAATTCACCACAACAAAATTGATTTTAGTACCATTTTTCAGATTTCTAGCAACGATGCTAAATGATTTGCTAGTACTTGATCACATTCATACCTTTTTTGGTTGACCAGGCAACAAAGGTCTATGTGGACCGCCGTTAAAGGAATGTAATACCATCAACAGCAACTCTGACTCCAAGAAACCACCTGTGCTACTAATCGTGATCATTGCTGCAGTTGTGGGATTACTACTGGGTGCCATTGTTGCAGCATTCTTGTTCCTTCGTCGTCAAAGCCAAAGACAACCATTAGCCTCAATAGAAGCACCACCACCACCAATACCGTCAAACCTCAAAAAGAAAACGGGTTTCAAGGAAGAAAACCAAAGCCCATCAAGCTCACCAGACCACTCGGTAGGTAGCAAGAAAGGGGAACCTCCAAAGCTGTCCTTCGTGAGGGATGATAGGGAGAAGTTTGATTTGCCAGACTTGTTAAAGGCCTCGGCTGAGATATTAGGAAGCGGTTGCTTCGGGTCCTCTTACAAAGCAGCGCTTAACTCTGGGACGATGATGGTGGTTAAGAGGTTTAAGCAGATGAATAATGTCGGGAGAGAAGAGTTTCAAGAGCATATGAGGAGGTTAGGGAGATTGAAGCACTCTAACTTACTTCCTCTTGTGGCTTACTATTATAGGAAGGAAGAGAAGCTCTTGATTACCGACTTTGTTGAGAAAGGCAGCCTAGCTGTTCATCTTCATGGTATGTTTTCAGCACAAAACTTGGACAGTTGCCAAACGCGCATGGTGATGCTTTCCATCCATTGATGTGTGCTACACCATTGTTGAATGGACAGAATCACTCTACGCGTGCTTCCACAAACGCCCGTACCATTCCTTGTGTTTCTCTTTCCATCCATTCATATAATGTGTGCTGCTGCCATCTTTTTTCTTTCAGGTCATCAAGCTCTAGGTCAACCAAGCCTTGACTGGCCAAGCAGATTGAAGATTGTCAAAGGAGTAGTAAGGGGTCTTGCATACCTCTACAAAGACCTTCCCAACATAATTGCTGCCCACGGCCACCTTAAATCTTCCAATGTTCTTCTCACTCAATCCAACGAGCCCTTGCTCACCGACTATGGACTAGTTCCTGTGATCAACCAAGAGAATGCTCAAGAGCTCATGGTAGCCTACAAGTCCCCTGAATACTTGCATCACGGCCGGATTACCAAGAAGACCGATGTATGGAGTCTAGGGATATTGATACTTGAGATCTTATCAGCAAAGTTGCCAGCAAATTTCGTACCGCAAGGCAAGGGAAGCGAGGAGGAAGATTTGGCAAATTGGGTCAATTCTGTTCCTCATGAAGAGTGGACTAATGTGGTGATTGATAAGGATATGACCAACGGGCCAACAAAGCAAAATGGTGGTGGTGAAAGTGAGGTGATCAAGCTATTGAAGATTGGTTTGAGTTGTTGTGAAGCGGATGTGGAGAAGAGGATAGACTTGAAGGAAGCTGTTGAGAGGATTGAAGAAATAAAAGAGAGAGACAGTGATGATGATTTTTTCTCCTCATATGCTAGTGAAGGAGACATGAGATCTTCAATAGGAAAGTCTGATGACATCACATTCTCTTAAATATTTCTAGTATGGTTGAGTTAAAAACTGGATTTCTAATCTATTAGAGGGGGGAGGGGGTCAGAAATAATTGTTTTTTTTTTGGAGTTGAATGAAGAGCTATGGGAACGATAATGCATGCATGTACAAAAAAGTAGTTCTTGTGGATGTAAATGCAGGATGGAAGTTGGAGTGAAAGTGGGATTGCCAATGCGCTTCTTTTTTCTTTTTTTTTTCTTTTTCATTTTCATGTTTTCATTTTTCCCTTCTTGCCAGCAATGTCTTCAACTTGCATGCCTACCTCTCTACATTACTATCATGGAAATAAATAAAAATATTACTATAATTTCCATATTAAAACATTGTTCTCTTTCGACATTGCGGAAATCATGGATTATTTTTGCAACATCCATGGAAAAGATATACAGTCAAATTAATTGAAATATGATCTCTATAAATTACTAAATAAGCTAGTGTTATATTACATGATTTCCAGATGCGTCACGCGGCGCACTACACAAACAAACACTCTTTTGGCCATTGTGGACAGTTTTTTTTTTCCTTGGTAGCACAACGGATAGCAAGAAAACTTGTCACATAAAATGGATTCACAAGGATCGGAATTATCTGATTAGTTGGTGTGATTGATGGCTTTTGTGGCAAATTTCTGTAATGTAATTGGTTAATTTAATGTTGATTTATACAGACTATTCAAGACTGCAGATATTCCTGGCACTGTATTGAAACGGGCACCGAGTTTCTGCACTGTATATGTAGTTTCGAAAGGAAAGGTCAGTGGTTCGCGAAATGCAACTCGTCCAGTCCCAGCTAGTTCTGCAGCAGGAGGGACACTGCCGAGTGTTCGGTTACCTGCTGCCACGAAGACTAAATACTATTCCAAATCATATACATTGAGATAAAAAATTTCTAGAATCGTTCTAAGGGCCGGTAGCTTTTGATACATAATGATTTTGACAAACCAAGATTTTGAGATTCCCAGTATTTGACAAGAAAAATTAAGCTCAGGGCTCAAAATTATTTCAATGATTGTTCTGACTGTATGTTTTCATCATAACTGCCCACTGTATATCACAAATTGCCTTATTCTTCTCTGGTTAGTTGCAGCCTAGATATATAGTCTCTGCAATTTCTATAAACTAGCTATAACTAGGGTGGTGGATACCCCGTATGCTAATTCCAATGAAATAAGATAGCTGTTAACATTTGATAATCATTTGTGTAGAGGAGCCGAAAGCTGGGATGATGAGCTCTCACCTGATCACCCAGATAGCCCAGTTGAAAGTTCCGAAAGGCCAAGCACTGACACCTCGTTCTTTGCTTTTTATGAAAATCTGGGGTGTGCTGAACTAACCGAAAACTTGCGAAAAGACTTGTATATGGAGGAAAGAGACTTCGAATCACACTCAGGGTCCAGCTAGATCCCCAGTCGAGCTTAATTAGCCCTATTCCTGAATTCAAAAGTTTGGACAATCATTTAGAGCCATGGTTGGAACATAACAAGGTCAGTACTGTGCTGAACAAGTCCCTTACAATTTCAAAACTCAACTTTGAATCCATTTTTAATCCAGAATTGTGCGAGTACAGGAGTTGGAAAGTGATGTGTACTTAGCTAGCAATTTTGCAAATCTTTTCAAGAGAGATATACTTGATTTGTTTTAGTTTTAAATTCATGTATTCTTTCAGCTGAATGTTTATTACGATTTCAGGAAGACCATGAAGATGAGGTTAGAAGGCTAAAGAATGAACTCAAGCAAACAATAGATATGTATCATGCAGCCTGCAAAGAAGCACTTGCTGCAAAACAAAAGGTTTTAAGCATCAGTGATTCTACCCCACCTAATGCCGTAGATTTAGTAAGCCCTAATGTTTGTTGTTTTAATGACAGGCAATGGAACTTGAACAATGGAATGGGAGAGGAAAAAAGAATACAGGAGGCTCATCTAATTGAGGAAATTGCATTGAAGATAGTGGAGTGGGAGAAGGCAAAGGCCAAGGCTGCAAATGAAGCAGCTCAGAAGCGTGAACGTAATCTATAACTGTGTTCTCTAAATATTGTAATATGCTTGGATTTCTTCTGCTTTCCTGTAAAACAATTTTACTGAATATCTGTCAAGTTTTAAGGCTACTCGCAGATTTGAGAGTTTCAAGCATGGTTTCCTTTTCCAAACATAACATCTTATGAGACATGCATTGCAGTGTAGAAGGTGTGAATATCATAATCATCACACATTTTCAATCTATAGCTACAACAGAAACATATATATTACGTGTGGCTTTGAAAAAGGAAAAAGAAACGAACTCAATTCAAAAATGTATAAACGCCCGAAGCAGAAAAACTCATTGATTAACAATTATATCTATGAATTCCAACAAGGTTCATACAACATCTACTCTCCATTACACTAAACTTCTCAAGAAAAGAAACTTATGACTATATATGAAGGGTTAATTAGCACTACAACTCAAAGAATCTTGCAGATAAAAGAAGATGGAAAACCTAAAGAATGAACGAGCAGTGCAAATAAGAAGTATATTAGTAGTTGATATCAGGATTTTGGACCAATAATCTGTCACGATCTACATAAGTTTGCAGTAACAGTTTCTTCTAGGGAGAAGAATCTAATAGCCTTTGCCACAAGGACCTTTGCAATATATCATCAAGCATTCCCCAGTTCTCTCCGTCGTTACGTACAGATTCTTCACAACTTGTCACTGCATCACTTTCCATCGAACTGACAGTCCACACATCAAAATTTTGAATACATCCTAGGAAACAAAATTCATCCCAAGTTAAGGTCAATACAATAGCTAGGCAGAATGGAACACGTTACAATCTAACTTTGATTTTGATCCAAATTTTCATGGAAGTGAACAAGTGGAAAATTAAAGATAAATAGTTATGCCTTGATTGCATTAGTGTTCTCTCTAGTTCAGTGATTTTACCATCTTCATGATTTTCATGCAGTGGCTCTTTTGTCTGCAGACGTTATAATTTCATGATTTTCATCCCACCACTGATTGATCTTTTTTCATGTTATCCCTCATTTTCTTCAGCCACTATTATTAAACACCAATTCCAAAATTTTTATTATAATTAGACCCAATTATCTTAAAAAACAATTAAAATTAACCCCCGAATCCAAAAAAGTAAAAAAAAAAAAAAACCCACTCATGTACTTCTCTATAAGTATTTCATAACCTATTTTAGTACTTCAGTGTGAGCTTACAGCCACCAAGCCTTTGACTGTTGAAGCAGTAAATGGAGGGACAATGACTTGTTCTTCTCCATGTAAGGATTTCAGGTGGAGGATGCAGGGAGTAAATTTCATAGCAGATGTACTGGTGGGAGCTATTGTATTCTCTAAGATTGACATGCGAACAGGATAGCATCAGATCAGAATCTGATCATGTCATTTGGTCTTACTTATGAATTTCTGCTTTTAGGACCCACAATGTTCATTGTTTTTTCTTTTCTTGAGTTCTTGGTTTGATGCATCGATTTCTTTTCTTTTCTTTTCTTTTTTGTTTTGGAAAATCTATAATGAGAGGAAGAAAGGTTTGGTTGAGATTTTTGGAGCCAATTTCACAGCAGAATAAGGAAATAAAATTCAGTTGCTTCCAAGCCTTTTAGTGAATGTTCATTGGGCTCCATTGTTTTGCTGATACTGGAAATTAAGTAGGTGATCCATTCTCTTTAAATAAGAAAATATATATCTCATCACAAGGTATGAACAGAAATATCCAGTTTAAATCATTAGAATCCCATGGAGTTCGCCTAAGAGGGAAGGCCTGAGAATTGACAGTACGCTATTTTCCAAGATTCCAGGTTCTGACTCTTGTCAGGTGCAAACACCTCCAGCCTGTTTATCCCATGATTAGTTAGGTCTTGGTCCGAATACTTGGTGCTAATTAAAAAAATAATAATTTAAATCATTAGGTTGTTTCTTTTTGATGCATATGTACACCTTAATATGATTTCTCCTCTCTCATTCATGTAAATCACTAATATTAGAACAAAAGAATATTGCTTTGCTAATAATTAGGATAAGGCGAACCTATCCAAATAAGGGCTCATCATCTCCCTCCCTTCTCGAGGAGAAACGATAAAATTTAGTGTGTTCTTTTGGGCTGTTCATTCAATCGTGATACACATCATCACTCATTTTCATAATATATATTTGTTAATTACAGAGATTCTACATAAAAATCCTTGGGAAAGTTGGTTAATCTAAATTCTATAACTAACTTAAGACTAGTCTTTGAAGTCTGGTATTATTTGCTAATTTTGGGAGGTCACCAACTCATTTTCTTTGACTATCAAGACGACGATGATATTTGGTATGGTCTTAAAGCATGTTTCAAGGAAACCAGAAGGGGCTATCATTGAAGTTTTGTTTGTTTTGTTCTCGTATTTTCTGAGCTGAAGCTGATTTGATTTTCACAAGAGAGACATAGATGGCTAGAAGGAATGGAGAAAAGAAAGAAAACAATGTAGCAGTTGCCATAGACAAGGATAAAAGTAGCCAACATGCTCTCAAGTGGACTGTTGATCATCTTCTCACCAGGGGACAGGCTCTTACGCTTCTGCATATTAAACAAAACCTTTCATCCATCCCCACCCCATGTGTGCCTCCTCTTCTTCATGTCTTAATGATGATGATACTAATCTGATAATTAGTGCTGGCTTGAATGATAATAATCATTATCAGTCATTGTTTGTCGTCTAGACCTTGCATGCAATGCACGTATATACGAATCAGAACATCATAAAATCCATCACACAGTTCAGATTCAACAATTCCGATTTAAGCTAGCAGTTCTAATATCAAGAATCTTTTCAACTTTCGCTTGATATTGCTTTGGTTGCTCGTAATAAAATCTTGAGATGGAATGTTTAAGCATCACATTCACCACCGTACCAATTTTCTCTGTGGTTGCAGGTGGAAACCAAGTCTCCATCAATGAGGTCAATGACGACGTTGCGAACATGTATAGCAAACAAATTACCAGCCAAGCCAAATCGCTGTTCCTTCCATTTCGTTGCTTCTGCACAAGAAAGGAGGTAATTTCTGCTCCCTTTTTCCATATCAAATCCCCATTTCATTTGGTTAACGTTTGGTTATGTAATTAAATTTTCACGTGCTACACTAATTTAGCAATGGAGATTACTGGGTTTTTATCCTTCAATCTCACCGTTGACGTTTGATGCAGATAAAATGCAACGAAGTTGTCGTGGAGAAAATGGACGTTGCCAAAGGAATAATAGAATACGTTACCACAAATGCAATTGAGATTCTGATACTTGGTTCATCATCGAAGGGAGGCCTTGTCAGGTAAACCATTTATGGAGGGCTAGCAGATCATAACTCAGATTCTCTTTGCTACCTAAAGAAATATTTATTTACAGGACAAATAGACATTAGATTAAGACAATAAGTCTAATTCCCTGGGCTAAGTTGATACGTAGAGCTTGCAATTGTTGGTTTGGTTTTCAGATTTCTCAAATCTGGAACAAACCAAGATATAGATGGATAACTGCCAGGACAATTAATGTTCCATCTAATTCTGTTTACGAGGTTCAAGCAACTTCGGATTTCCATCTGATTTCATACAATGCCACATCTCATCCTCTAAGATATAATGAATTTTGATATCATACTAATTATGTTTTTCTTCCCCACAGAAAATTCAAGACCACAGATATTCCAGGTAATGTGTCCAAAGGAGCGCCAGGCTTCTGCTCTGTATATGTCATCAGCAAAGGAAAGATCTCATCGGTGCGATCTGCTAGTGGTCCACCACCTCCAAAACACTCCATTCAAACTCAAATGCAGAGCAGGGATACAGTTGAAACCCTTTTCAAGTCTAGCCTAGGTCCCAGAGGTCTGCCTCTCTAGTAAGCATTTTGTTCTTTACACCGCTTTATATGGCTTTGTCGTTTCTCATTAGAGGTGTATCGATCTTTTACAGTACCAGAGAGGTCACCATATACCCTGCAAGGCCTTCAAGAAGATATGGAAATCAAGTAAGTTCGACAGATAAACTTCTCTGAGGTGTATAGGTGTAAAATACTAATGACCATCAATAATCCATGGTGCTACAGGTTAGTCATATAATTTAAAGTCTAAACGGATAGAAGCTTCTTCTCATTCTCTCCCAGTTACAATGGCAGGCGGTTCTATGTTCTTATTGAATTATACTGGTTTCTTTGAACTTTACACGATTTGACACTTCTCTTTTCAATGCTTGACAAGGAACTTTCAGCTTGACATCTTAAATTTATTAGCAACTTTTTCCATGATACAAACCCTTTTTTTTTCTATTTTTTGGTCGCTTCACCGGTACCACTAGTCCTGGCACTACTGCTTTCCAACACCAACTTTAGAGGCAAGTCAAAGCAAAACCATAATATTTCTCACAACAAAAACTATGGCATCCATGCTCATGTGGCTGCCTCATATCAGTGGCTGCCATCTTGATGCAGCACTGATAACGAGGCTCATAAAGCACCAGCAATTCTTTAAGGAACGAAAATTTGAAGATGATGGCAATTTCTAATTAGAGAATATCCTGATATTCAATGAGAGGACTAACCTGATAACCACCGAAACAGGTCACCATTCACTAGAAGAGGTGGAATCGCCAAATATGAGCCCTCCATTCCAGATTCTGACATATCATTTGTAAGCAGTGGAAGGCCAAGCATTGATCACACATTTCCTGCTATCTACGATGCTTTTGAAACTGGAATGACACCTCGGCTTTCAAACGCTTTCGAAACTGGAATGACACCTCGGCTTTCAAATGGCTCGGATTATGACTATAGATCCTTTGGGTCATTGTACTCAGGAAACAAATCAATAGATTCAAGTTCACAGTATAATTTCTCATCAACCTCACAAGAAAGTAGCAACACATCATGGTCGTCTTCACAGAACATGGTAACAACATAAAGTCCCAGAGAAGGCATAGTTAATGCATGCATAAACACCCACCAACATGCATCTATTTGTGTATGATCCTGATTGAACTGTGTGTTTCCTGACAATCAAGGGGCAGGTTCTGGTTGGCTTGTCCCAATAGATTTCTCCCAGAAGCTAATAATTTTCTCTCCATGCCCATCATCTTTCCTTTATAATGCTTTTACATTTGTTTTCCATACAATTTCAAAAAAAGTAATGTCCATTAGCAGTCATATGATTACCTATAGAAACATAATCATTCATAACAAACAAAAGTTCTGTGAATCATGGGAAGAAGGCAGGTTGACAGGGAGACAAACAATAAACATTAGGGCAAAAGTGAGGCATACACTCATGTAACTTAGAATGGTTCACATTAGAGTAGACAGAAAACATAAATATAATGCATGCTTCATTCAAACTTTATAGGATGACATGGAATCTGAGATGCGGAGGCTCAGACTAGAGCTCAAGCAAACAATGGACATGTATAGCTCAGCCTGCAGAGAAGCACTCACAGCAAAACAGAAGGTACTGACAGTTCAAACCTTCTTTGACAAGAGTCTAAATTTGTTAATTCTATGGTACAAAAGTCCATCTTTCATAATGAATTTATCAGTATATTTAAAAATATATTTAGAGGCGTTCCATCATTCCATCATTCAAGCTCTCTTTTCGTTCTCTTCAGACTGGAAGCTCATTATGTATTACTCAAACTTGAAAGTCAAAATAAACAAATAGCTCAGAATATCCAAAATCTCCAACCAAAAGCACCAATGGAAACATTGAATTGAAAATGAAACCTTGAGTTGAGCTGCAATGTGATTGAATTCTGATGAAATTTCATTACAGGCCAGGGAACTTCATCATTGGAAATTGGAAGAACAACAGAGATCAGAAGGAGCGCGATTGGCAGAAGAAGCTGCCTTGCAACTTGTAGCAAAGGAGAGAGCTAAGTGTAAAGCAGCCATTGAGGCAGCTGAATCATCTCAAAGGATCGCCGAATTGGAATTACAAAAAAGACTAAATGCAGAAATGATAGCTCAAAAGGAATTCCAGGAGAAGAATAAGGCACTAGCATCCATTGCAAACAGTGATCTTCGATATCGAAAATACACGATTGAGGAGATTGAAGCAGCAACAGATGAGTTTTCAAACTCGCTCAAGATTGGAGAAGGAGGTTATGGGCCTGTTTACAGGTCCTATCTGGATCATACACCAGTGGCCATTAAAGTTTTACGTCCTGATGCAGCTCATGGAAGGTCACAGTTTCAGCAAGAGGTTTGGAGATCTGTCCATCAACCAAAAATAATTGAGTAAATAAACATAAACCTACATACATCCATCATAACTTTATGGAAATGAACTAATGAAACTGAATTCAAAATGATGATCACTAGTATCCTAGCAGAAGTGATGAAGAGAATCATTTAATATGAGGTTTTGAAACGAGGAACTAGTAACATTCACACTTTTCTTCAGAAACTACAAAGGAGTAGCCAAACCTAGTGATTTTTCAAATGCCAAAGAGCCGACTAGAAAAGTAAATCATATTTATTTAGCCACTAGTTCTCCTGCAACAAATAAGTCTGACAATATTTTGAGCTAATCCATTGCCTTCAGCTCATAAAAGTTGAGCCGCATGTATTGAATTTAAGTTTCCCAAACTCGTGTTTTTTTTTTTTATCTTTTTTGCTCTAGGAAGAAAACTAGACAAAATCCAGTGTAATGGCACTGCCCTTTTTTTCTGTCTTCTCTTCTCTTTTTTTTCTGTTCTTTTTTTTTCCCTAATGAACCATCTGTTCTTAGGTGTATTCCGAATTTCTGACAACTCTTATGCAGGTTGAAGTATTATCCTGCATAAGGCATCCAAACATGGTTCTCCTCCTTGGAGCCTGCCCAGAGTATGGCTGCTTAGTCTATGAGTACATGGCCAACGGAAGCTTGGAAGACTGCTTGTTCCACCGAGGAAACAGTCCACCTCTTTCTTGGCAATTAAGATTCCGGATTGCTGCAGAAATCGGCACTGGCCTTCTTTTCCTCCATCAAACCAAGCCAGAACCACTTGTTCACCGCGACCTCAAACCTGGCAACATTTTGCTTGACCGCAACTATGTCAGTAAGATTAGTGATGTTGGCTTGGCCAGGCTTGTCCCTCCATCAATAGCCAACACTGTTACTCAATATCGCATGACATCAACAGCTGGAACATTCTGTTACATTGACCCAGAATATCAGCAGACAGGAATGCTAGGGATAAAATCCGATATTTACTCACTTGGTATCCTGCTTCTACAAATAATAACAGCCAAGCCACCTATGGGTTTAACTCATCATGTTGAGAGGGCCATTGAGAAAGGAACTTTTGCAGAGATGCTTGACCCAGCCGTTCTAGACTGGCCCATTGAGGAAGCCATGAACTTTGCCAAGTTATCTCTTTGTTGTGCAGAACTGAGGCGGAAAGATAGACCAGATCTCGGAGCGGTCATACTACCTGAGCTTAAGAGATTGAGAGAACTTGCTGAGGAAAACATGCCTAGCGTCATGCCTGGGGGCAGCACAGGAAGCTCCCCTTATCACAGCCAATTTTCCTCAGTTCAAGTGAGTTTTACATGCTTCCATTTTTTTAACTCCAACGGCAAAAAACCTGCTTGTGCAAACTTCAATTTTTCCTAGGATAACATTTACTAATTTCATAGCAACTCGTAGATCTTACAAGTTACAACCTATGCAAGCTTTACAATTCAATTGTTTCTGATCTGTTGCCAGGATGTGATCACAGCGAGCTACAATCTGGATATGATAGCTCAAGAAGCCACCCAAGCACACCATCTAGAGGAAGAAGATGAAGGACGATTAAAAAACACTTTGTTGTAGCGAAGATAGATGTATTTGGCATTCAACATTACCTGAAGCTTGTTTTAAATTCTTTTGTAGCTCTTGGAAAACCAAACTCGTTTTAATGCTGGCATGGTTTCTAGTTAAGAGAGTATTCAACCCGGTATAGCCAAATCCAACAGCATATTCAGATTTCTCGAGTATTTACAATTGAAACTGATCAGTTATATCTCAACCATTTCCAATTCCACCTTCAGCCTCCAAGGGTCACCTCCACTAGATCAGCAAGATTTGACAAACATTCTAGGATTTAAGATGATAAGGGACACCTTTTGGACAATTAACGCAGTCATCGGACATTGCATTGCTATTAAGCAGAATAAACATTTAAGGGGAAAATCACCACCATCTCTTCCAAAAGGCAAAGTAATAGCTCAAGGTTGCATGTTGACTCCAAACTCTAAGAATCTAAAAGAATTCTATATGAGCATACTTCAAGTTTCAGTCAAACCAATCAAGATTTTACACAGTAACATAAGGCCAATAGTCAGTATTTCCAAAAGATATGTTTACTCTTGTGTAGTTTCCTGGTATATATTTTAATGAACTCTCTCTGTAAGTCCACTTCCGCTGCCTATCAAACTCCATAAATGCCTCTGAACTTGAATGGAAACCCCCATTCCCAAAAACACAAACACTAAAGGATCTGTTAATAACTTTGGAGAATTATCCAAATGCATCATGCTCCTGATGCATCAATGTCACAACCATAAGTCACAAGGAGCAACCTTATCATGTTTCATATGCTCAAGGCCTAGATGGAGATCCCACAACAAAGACATTCTTGAAAAGCAAGGGCTTGTACATTAAATGTAGTAAGATCGGGATGAAAACCAGCTTCCAACATCTTCAGAAATTCCCTCTGCAAGAGTCTTCATTTTTCCTAAGTATTCACCTTAGGAACTCCCTAGCCTGTAAAATTTTCTTTCCTTTATATATGGAAACGGCATTGCTCTAATTCCTTCTCTCTATGAGGAGTCTAGACCTTTTAAGGCGATCTCAGGCAGCTTCCATCTCTGCCAAAGAACCATGACGACTATAATACATAACAAAAGCATTCCCAGTGCCAGAGTCTACCGGAGACCCTTTGAGACCATCTTCTTCAAAGTATCCTCCATCAAATCAAGTTGACCACCCTTTCCGAAGCAAGAGATAGCCAGTGAGTAAACCTGATGAAAAAAGTCAAAAGTTCTCGAAGAACTCAACTGATCAAGAATTTTGATTACTTCATCAAAAATTCCACTCCTTGCATAATTGTCAATTAATTCCGAAACTACCTGAACACTAGGCACAGAAGAACTACACAGCATTTCCTCCCATATTGCCTGTGATTGAGGTAAAAGGCCACTATAAGCATAACAACGCATCATAGCTGAAAGAGTAGTGTTGTCTGGTAAAAATCCTTCACATTTCAACTCTAGATGGGCCCTTCTTTGCTTACAGAATGTCTGTATTAATGATGCACAATCCACACAAGTTTCCTTTCCACAAACACCCTTACCACACTCCCATTGCCTTATCATCTGTACTAAGCAATAAGCAAGCCCAATAAACATACGCTCAAAATTTCAATTTCCTCCACGAGCTTTCAAACTAAAACCATTTAACAAAAAGTTATGACCTTTTCGAGCACAAAATTCTGGCACGAATTACCATAAACTAACATAAAAAGTGTGACTCATACAGAATTATCAAAATCCCACTAATAATATTAATTCAAAAGCAAAATTGAGGTTCTGTTTTTCCTTGTTTTAAATTCACATTCAAATAAAGTTCCCGCCTTCTAAAGGGAAAGGGGAAAAAAGTAATGCTGAAGTGTTGGCTATAATGTCATCAAACAAGGATCAAACCCATAAAAAATTTCCATAGAAAGATTGAATTTTGCATCTTTTTATTAACACACTAAAACATATACATTAAGATTTGTGGGAAAAATAATACCTTTAGAACTAAAGCTCGCTTTTTTGGGGCACTCATGATTGAAAAAATAGCAAAACGCTTAGGTTTAAGAGACCCAACAAGGTGAGCATGACCTGTTGTTGCTGCTATTACAGTTTTTGTTTCCATTTCTAAAACTTCTTAGCATAATCTTCAAAAACACAGAGACAATGACAACCGTTTGTCTCAGAGAAACAGGTTTTCGATCCTGTTTTGTGCGATCCTTCTTCTTAAGTATAGTAGTCAGTATTTTTTAAAGTATATTTTATTTAGCAATATATTACAATATTTTTTTATTTTTAAAATTTATTTTTTATATAAGACATCAAAATATATTAAAAAAATTAATTTGAAAAAAAAAATCAAATTTTATGAAACACAGGTTAAAAGTTAATATCAAACACTTTTTTAACTTAATTTTAAAGTGAACTAACCCTTTGGTTCACGCCATGCCACAGATTATAGTAAAATAAATTTAGTGTATAAAAACATATTTAGGTATTGCTTGTGTATCCATTTGTCACTCGTGCATTGACGGCTTAGATTCTATTTAAAATTGCAATCCAACTGTAATTTTGAAAATTATTGAATTTGTTTTTAGCTTTGAATTAATTTTTTAAATATTTTTTTAATTGTTTTGTCGTGTTAATATCAAAATTATTTTTATGTATTTTTATGCAAAAAAACACTTTAAAAAATAATCTTTACTATATTCTAAAACATGCTTATAATTGACTTAGTTGCTTTCTCTTAAAGAAATTGGAATCAAATATTTTTTATTTGTTAGATTTCTATACATATGAGTGTTCAAATATATGTTGGAATTCTATGTTTAATACATAATTATGAAAGATTTAATTTTGACAAGGAAAATTAATCCAAAATACCCTAAAGTACAGTATGACAACAAGAAAAAAAAAACAAATAATTGAAATGATACAATCAAGAATTCCCTAAAATCCAAATGAATGATGCTAGCAATTAAGTAGTCAAGAACACAAAATATATAACCATCTAGTAGGTGGTCAGTGGTAAGAACTTGAGACTAAAGGGTTTGTTTTCCCTGTAGTTTCAAGTTCGAGCCATATAGTTGATAATATGATTACTACTGGAGGCTTACATGGATTAGTCGAGGTGCACGTAAGTTAACCCGAACACCCACGTTGATAAAAAAAAAAAAAAAAACACAAGAAATGTTACTTTCACACCAACAAGTAAGGATGACATTAAAAAAATAAGACTTTTTTTTTCCTTGAGACAAATGAAAGACAAGTAAAGGAGAGAAGGTAAGCTAACGTACCATATGAGAAAACAAGGAAAAACAGAGCACAGAAAAATGAAAGAGCTTCTCATGGCAAGAGTGCAGCACTGACTGTGCATTGACTAGGAAGATCTTAGCATTTATTAGTGATCAACAATGGAGTATCTCATTGAAGAATTTACTGTACATCACCAATAAATTTCTTGCTTTTGTACAAGTACCAATGAGTTTCTTAGTTAGTTCACTTGATAAAATAATTTAGACTTTCATCAAATTATTATGGATTTAATTTTCTTCAAAGGAGCGGTGAAAGGGATCAAGGGAGTAGGTTAAACTATATATTAAAAATTAAAGTGATATTTATTTGATAATCTAACTGTTTTATACAAAATTAAAGGTCGACGACTAGCCATGCTAATATTAACAATATGGTATTTATACAAAAATCAAAGTTTAGGATGTTATTATTGATGGGACAACCCTAGCATGAGCTTTATATATATATATATATCAAAATTAGCAAATGAAAAGCCTATCATTAATCAAGTTGTTGTTAATAATTTTAGAATAAACCTATAAAATGTCTCACGACTATGTACGATGTGGCTCTAATTTTTTAATCTTAGTTAGATCTATAATGTATTAAAAAATAGTGTTTTATAACTCTTTAATATATATTTTAAAATAAAAAAAATTTGGGTTTAAAATTTGTACAAACTTATCGTTATTTTATATTATATTTTTATTAATTTAATTAAATAAAATGAAGTTGAGAGATTAAAAACCATTAATTACTTGGCCATTAATATTATGATATTGTACTAAAAAATTATTCTAACTACTATAAATGAGGCTAAGAAAATAACTTTCTATATTATTTTTTTAACAATTTATACGAGCAATTAAAGGAGTATTTTCTTTCAAATCTCAATACAAGTTTATTGCTAGCTTCTCCAAGTGCATGTGGTATGTTCTTAGAATTTGAAACCAAAGAAAGGCATTGAGATGGATTTTTATATTTTTCCATCCATGCACTCTAATTTAATAAAAAAAATTCTTATTAAAAAATATTAACATATAAATAAGTTGATTTTATCATGTTTATGTCGAAATAAAAATTTAAAATATATCAACGAATGAGGTTTGTTAAAAAGTCATTGCATCAATCCCAAAACTAATATCTCTATGAATTAAACAAAATACACTTTTCTAAAACAAAATACACTTTTCTAAAACAAAAATCACTAAGTGTACATGTCAAGAATTCATAATAGAATAATTTCAAGTTTAATTGATCATATCATGAGTTTGTTTTTCAGAAGCCATCAGTTCAAGTATTAAAACTTTAGAATCATTGAAGACTTATATGTTTCAGTCATAATAGAATAATTTCAAGTTTAATTGATCATATCATGAGTTTGTTTTTCAGAAGTCATCAGTTCAAGTATTACAAACTTTAGAATCATTAAAGATTTACATGTTTTAGTCAAGATATACGGAAACCGGTCGAAAACCTATAATTAAAAAAAAATCCATAATAAAACAGTATTTCTTAAAAAAAAACAAGTCATGCAACAAACTTGGGCCCGACACTAATAAATCATTAACAAAGAGAAAAATGCACTGTCCAATTCCTATTAATGGAAATCCAGCTAGCAACACTAAAAAAGGGATTGAACTTGCCTCATTCTCCTCATTCTCCTATGGAATAAATCAATCTCTTTAAGTGAAATGTAGGCTGGATTCAGTTTTTTCTTATATTTCTGAAATGATATGGGATAACTTGATAAACACATAACTTTGAGATCGGGAGGACTCCGGGGAAAAGAAAACAGAAAAAACTATGATGCTTTCTTTTGAAAGGTAAATTAGTGATTCTATTGTGTAATAAAAATGTAAAGAGATTGATTTATTCCATTTAATTTATTAATGGTATATTATTTAAGTGTTTGAAATTTATTTTGTGTGTGTATGTGTGTGTTTTTTTTTATTATTGGGCCTATTTGTAATTATAAAATGTGAGAATTTATTGAGAAGGTGAAAATTTGTGAGTGTTTTTATTATTAGTCTATTTGTAATTATAAAATATGAGAATTTATTGAGTTCGGTAAAAATTTATGAGTTTATTGTTGTTTTGTATATGTTTTTTTAAACGGAATAAAATTTTGAGTGTAATTTTTTTATAGAAAAAATTCTGTCTAAATTCTATCTAAATTATAAAATTTTTAACCCTCTAAAATCATTAACTAAATTACATATTAGATTAACAAAGTAAATAATAAATATCATAAAAAAATATTTTTTTTGTTAGATTTAGATGGAGCAATATCCTTGCTACCAATCCTCACGATCAGTTGGTTGATCCAGTTATATGAACTAGTTAACTGATTCATACAAATACTATGATTTTATGAATTTTTTTCAAATATATTTTATAAGTCAAAATATATATTTTCATTCAACTTATAGACTAAAATATAAATTTTAGTTAAAATCTAAAAATATTATTGTTCACATAGCTTACCTCTATTTGTCAATGTCAATCAGTCAACCAATATAATTGATTATTATGAAACAATGAATTAATTTATCCTTGTTAATAAAATTTAAATGATGTTATGGTTTTAAATTGCGATATCAATTATAATTTTATTATGTTTTTAAAACGTGATATTTAATTAAATGTTTCAATTCTAAAATACAACAATATTATAATTAATATTATTATTTAAAAACATGATCATATTTATGAATTGTGACATCCAAAAAATTATATTATTTGATCGGAACTTTTTACTTCTTTAATTCTTTTTATTTTATATATTAATTACCCAATTTACCTAAAAAAAACAGTAATCACTTACTGATAGGTTGTTTATTATAGACAAATAATAATAATGATTGATTATAATTTAATCAAAATAATTATTGCTACACACTGTTTATATTCCCTTCTCCACTGATAACCACAGGCGTTAAAGCCTATCTCTCTATAAGGTAAGTAGAGAGTTGTCACTTTCTCTCTCTAAAAAATCTTTCCCACAAATTTAGCCTCGAAGAATCTCTCTTTCTTGCACTTCACTTCTCTAAATTTTGCACTTGTTTCTCTCTCTAGAACCTCTTTTACTTTGTAATTAATATCTCTCCGTTAAATTCTCTCTTCCATGTTAGATACACTTGTGAATACTCCAAAACCCTTTCTCTCTTTATAACAGCAAACCCTTGTCTTGAATTTTCAAGAATTCAAGATTTGAGGGTTGCCCATGTCTCAGTTTGGTCTGAAAATGGAGAAAAAGAGACCAAGAATCAGTCTTTCTTTGTTTTCAACCTTAACCGAGACCTTTTCAGTTGCCAACAAATCACCTAGGTCTTTGGAGAATGGTGGTGCTGTTGGGTTAGGAATAGTTGCTGCTATGGATGAGTCAGATAAAGTTTCTGACTCGGCTTTGTCACCAAGATCCAGTCTTCTCCCAATTGTTTCTTTGAAGAAACCTGCTTCTTATTTCAAAGAAGGAGGTATTGGGGTGTCGAATCTTGATAAAGATAGTAGTGGTGGTGGTGTATTTGTTGTTGATGAGAATGATGAGAGTTATACTTGTGTTATTTCTCATGTTGGGAATAATGTGATTAAGCAGAGTGTTTGTTATGGTGACGAGGTTTGTATTGATCCAGGGAATGAGTTTGATGTTGGTTCTGGACTGGTTTATGCTGCTTCACCACCTGTGAGGATGCCCATGAATGCTGCCGTTGCTGCTGCTAGGAGGGAGTTTTGGAGCAAGGATTTCCTGAGTTCTTGCTATCTCTGCAAGAAGCTGCTTGAGGGGCTGGACATTTTCATGTACAGGTACAAAAATGATTGCTTTCTTGGTTTAATTTTAGTGGTTAATCACGTGTTTGGAATTGTGTGTGACTAGTGAATTGTGTGAATTCTGATTGATTGGATATGCTTTTTGTTTATGGATTGTTGTTTGACTTTGAATTGCTGTGAAATTTTGTTGTTTGAAAAATGCAAGTTCTTGATTGGCAATAGATTAATAGATTTTGATGGGATAACAGCCAATGGATTCGTAGGCAAATTAGTGTTGGGACAAAATCTTGCTTACTCATGTTCTTTCAGTCATGACTGCGTCGTCCTGTTTTGACTGAAAACTTCCACGTACTTAGAAGATGGTTATTTTGGATTACTTTTTCATGGAAAATGTGGACACGAGATAGTTTATGCAATCGTAAAATCGATCAGGTTTCCTGTACAAGCAGAAAAATGTTCCATTTATGTAGAACATATTTATGCTTGGATTTCTTTGTTCCGAAGAACACGTGGTTATGTAGAACATATAATGTTTGGATTTCTTTGTTCCGAAAAACATGTGGACTAGAAATGGTTAATATGATTGTATTATCAATCAAAGATGCCATACAATTGGAACAGTAATTGAACTGGTTTAAACAAGTTCAAAATTAGCTGCTTCGTTGTCTGGTTTAATAGCATTTAAATCTATCTTTGTATATTTATTGTCAGGCCATTTAAAATTAGTGACTTGGGTCAATGCACCTTATCTCAGATATTTTGATTCAAAATGGTATTATTCAACACTTATTTGGGGTTCCGTTGTCTTCCTGAATTTCATTTGTTTTAGGCTGCATTTAGGAATTTGGAAAGAATTGTTCATCAGTGATGATGCTCTTTCAATTCGTACAAGAATCTGGACACACTGAATGTTTAAAATAGAACCCTGCAATCTCATTTTGTCTTTCATTTTCTGCATGTACTTTGAGAAAATGTTGAAATAGAACATTGCAATCTGATGAGTGCAAATGTGACAGCATGAGTTTCATTACTAGGTCAAATGATAAAATAAAGCAACTTTTTAGTCAAGTTTATGTTATTAAGTTACCTCTAAAAGATTATATGCATCAGACTTCGGTATGAAATGGGCATAAAGTAATCAGGATGCGCTTCTCTATTTTAGTTGAGACAATTCCATAAAAGTAGAGCCAGCTAAATCTCGAGCAGAAGAAATGCCATTTTGGGGGTTATCCAAATTGATTATGGTTGTAAAGAATGATGAAGACATAAAACCAGAGTTGGGGTAGAAAGGTTGTCAACTTACATCCATTACTTGCATAAACAACTGAAAAACCTTTTGTTGAAGCCATTATTTTGATGCAATGTTAAATTTCTTAGCATGTTGGCTTGAGTGGGAGCCTTTGTGGTAAGGGCTTTTTCCTTACAGCAGTCCAATGGTTCTTGTTTCATCTATAGAGAACTTGGGGCCAATATGGAATCATTATCTGGTACAAGTTGTTGGTGCTAAGCTGTGTACTTGTAAATTTCTTTGGACAAAAACACTGCTTATTATTGTTGTTAGTGCCAATGAGCAGTTTCTATCTGGCTAAGTTGTTTTCTCCTTTACAAGTTCGGAAAGTCAATATCTGAGTATCTGTCGGAGTTGTCACAGCAAAGCTGTTTTCTCCTCTTGAAGTTTCCTAGGATAAAAAACAAACTGCTCGTTTATTATTATTATTATTATTATTATTATTATTATTATTATTATTATTATTATTAGTGACAACAAGCAGTTTTTCTCTCCTGTCTTTTTTTTTAAGTTTGGAAAGTTAATTATCGAGTAATTCGTGTAAGTTGTCAGAGCTGTGCTGTTCCTCTCCTCTTGAAGTTTCCTGATGCAGAGATGATGCTTATCTTAGTATAATTGGTACTGGTCATTAATTTATTTCCATATTCACTGAAGCATGCCAGGCTTGCTTCATGTTAGCATTGACAAGGATATCTTTCCTTCTGGTGGAAGATAAGCTTTTTTAGGATTAGGTTGACAGATTTGTTATTCATTGAACACTGTCAATTGCAACTTGGCGAAAGTTAGAACAGTCAATAACAGCTTGTTGTTAACTAAGAAACAATTATACTGCTGTCATGGTGACCAAATGAAGCGTTGGTGCCTTGTCAACTATATACATGGGTTTTTCTTTTCAGAAATTATAAAAATATCAGCAAAAGCACCTTGATGGCTCTTTTTCCCTACATTGCAGGGCTTGAAACTATATAATATTGTCTGTCTTATGGGATGTTTTCCAGCAACTATTCTAATTTCAACTATTCAATGAAATTTGAATTGCTGTCTTCATGATGTTTTTGGTTCTTGGTGACAATTTATAAAACAAATGCAAATGTTGTAGCTTTTAAAAAAAATTTGAGGTTGGGATTAGAATTTGCTTGGAATTTGGGTGGTAAGCTCTAGCTGTTAAAAAGCGTAATGGTTATTCCGTTCCCTAAATTTAAGTTAATAAGTTTCACTTTATTTTGGGAATTATGTTGTAGTAGAAGGCCCAAATAATTCTTGTTTGCTTATGCATGTGGTCCTGATTCTTTTGGGGAGGCTTTGTTAGGATATTCAACTTGAGCCTCGAGAATTTTCAGGGATAAATTTTCCTTGTTCTCATTTCTCATATCTTACACTCATTTTCCACTGCTAAAATAGAAATGGGGTCCTTGTTTGCAGGGGTGAAAAGGCATTTTGCAGCCCAGAGTGTCGTGACAATCATATCAGAAATGAAGATTTCAAGGAGAAATGCGGATCTGAAGCTCGGAAGAAACAAGAGTGCTGCTCTGTATCGCCCAGCTCTTCTCCTCTGTTATTTTTTGCTGGAGTGGCTGCAGCATAGAGTATTTTACAAAAACACCAGTATCTGGTAAATAAAAGGATAGTAAAGAATATGAAGGATATCCCTAAAGATAAACTGCCACTGACGGCATGGAGATACAGTAGACCTGAGTTTTTTAAGAGGGTTAAAGCAGGTAGTCTCCACACCTTAGATTGCAAGAAAGATTCTTCTGAGATGGGAGAATTTTATAAAGGATTTTAAGTTTTCTTAATCCAAAAAGGGTATCATATATAGACTTGAGTTTTTCAATTTTACTATTATTATACCCCATGTTCCATGGGTGCAAGGCAATTTAGTTTAATAATTGCTATGAACTGGTATGCAGATTCTTGAAGCAATATCATTCAATATAAATTATTCTATAAGCTTTTAAATTGTTAGTTCATTACTGTGTGTTTTAATTGAATTATATGGATTTTTTTCCCATTATTTTAAGGCCTACAACATCTTTGCCAAATTATTGACTTGTAAGGCTTGAGTAAATTTGATTTAGATTTGTTTCCTTGCTGAGTTTGCCCATGCTTACAAGTCCCCGGCCATTTGACATTTAAGATCCCTTTTCGGCGCCAATTGGCCCACCTTGATCCCTTTTCGGCGCATGAAGATGGATTTAGGTAGTGTTTTCCTACATGCTCCTAGCGTGGTAAGGATTTAACTTCATCAACTTACCATTAACTCCCTCAAAACGACAAAGGATGGTTGCTAAGCTGATTCATGGTTCAACCTGACTCCAGCAGCCATGCAACCTGGTATTTGCTTGGTAATAATCTTCACAATCCTTTTACCCTTATAGTGGCCCGAAAACCTCAAGGGATTGTTGCTAAACTGATTCATCACGACTTTAAGTTTCTTGCCATTTCACAACTATAATGATCCTGTTACTGAAACCCAACACCTGATGCTTTCAAGAATACCGAGTAAAGGCCATGGCACTGTGACGATTGATGTCAGATACACAAGCATATGTCAATGACCAGAGGGTGCTAATCTTCTATCAAATGCTACCAGAAAGAAGGAAAAAAGAGTAGTTTTGCATGGCTATGGCACCATGTAAAGATGGACAGCTCACTATAATTGGGATGCAAAACTACAATATTGCCTGTGAGCTTCAGAAAAAGGGAATTGATTGAGAGCTTCTTGAGAAGCAGGATTGATTGTTGTAATAGGTACACTACACAGTTTGAACACAATCCCAGTCTAGAAAATAAGGTTTTCTCAAGGATCTGATTTGAGAAAACTTGTAGAGATTTTAGTTTTGCTTGTAGAAATTAATTTGTAATTTTTTTTTTTGGTACACTTTCACCAGCTGGTGAGTGATTTTTTTAATGTAATTGGGCTTGCGTGATTCTAGACAGTCAGGTGTGGGTATGCAACAACTAGATGAGAATCTGCCCTAGATAGATTACGTGGATGGACTAGCAGATATATTTATGGACCAATGAGACTAATCTAGGCTCAATAGGAGGTCTGGTCTTGCCAGTTTAAAATAATTGCTCAAAAGAACCATGACTTTTAATCCGATCATTGGATCGCGTTTAAATTCTTACAAGAGTTTCCGAAAACTGTTTTTTTTAAAGTAACATGAAATTGCTTTGTAAATCTCTCGAAGGATCATTCATTAAAAGAAAATAAAACCTACGAACTTGAAGTTTTTATCTACCATCTTTTTTGCTTATTAAAATTCTTGTGTTTTTTTTATATAAATATATTAGTAACTTATTATTTTCTAATAATATTATATTTTAAAGTATTTTATTAATATATTATTAAAGTGTTATATCATTTTAGGTTTTAAGTCCTTCATGTAAAATAATTTTTTATTTTTTGAAATTAGTTCAAATTGAATGATTTTGGTTCGTGTTTTTTTAACAAAAACAGGTAAATTGCCCCACTCTTTATTAGCATGTTTAGAAGTGTGGTTGCGGTTAATTTTTAAAGTGTTTTTTATTTAAAAATATATTAAAATAATATTTTTTTTAAAAAAAATTATTTTTGATATCAGCGCATTAAAATGATTTAAAAACATTTTAAAGTAAAAAAATATAAAAAAGTTTTAAATTTTTAAAACACACAAATAAATATGGCCAAAAAATATCAGTAAACCACAGCAAGATCTGTAAACATGTAGAAAATTCAACCACAAATTCCAAAAGGGGAAAAATGTAAGCAATTTCAACAGATAAATAAATGCATCACAACTGCTTGAGACATTAGGTATTAAAAAAATCTGTGCCCCTCACTCATTTCAATAAAAACATAAACACTCTAAATTCAAATACATGCACAGGAAAGACTAAACAAGAAAGTTGTAGTCAAAGTCTAACTACAAAAACGAGTTCCCAGGAGAGTCGCTCCCATGAATACCAGTAACGACAGAAGAATCAAGAACAAAATAAAAGTAAACATGCATGCTGATGAGATCAGATGTGGGAGAACATTCCAAGCTCCGATCCAAGCATTGGCTTTGATATATATATAGACTAGGGACACAACGAAGAGACAAGAGACGAAGATGCAAGGGGGACGTTGCGACTTCCATGAGAGAGGAAGGTAGACCGGAGTGGGAGATCGCGAGAGAGAAGAGACGATCTGGTAGTGTGTTTAGGGTGGCTGAGGTTTTTTTAATAGGTTTTCTTAGTTTTTTTTTTTTTTTTGGGTTCAGTTTTTTCAATCATTTTTTTTCGATTGTCTTGGTTTTTTTTGCTACGGACCTCCATGCATATTTATAATTAAGAGATGACATAAGTGACTTCGTGTTACTAATCCTGATAATTAAAACTAGGTATAATCTTCCAAACAACTCTTAGTGCTCCTATATATCCAAGATAGCCCATTCCATATATATATATGATCATGATCACTTGTCATTTCAATTCCAAATAATTTTTGATTTCGATCGGAAATATGCATTACCACCACCACTAGAAGGAAACTTCTGCCGTCACTTTTCCTTTTCCTTTTTCTTTTTCTTAATAATAAGAACTGTGGAAGATACTGATGCTTAGGTTATAAATTAATGGACACTTACAATAACAAAGCAATGCATAATATATAGCATGGCCGTATAGTGATCACAGCTTAATTAACCCTATTTTTGGTGATTAAATTAAAAAATGAAAAAGAAATGAAGGAAAGGACGAAAGGTGCGGTCATCAAATGTGGAGCAATGGAAGTGGTCGCAGCATATCCTGTGGAAGATGCTGCCATTGCTAACCCATAGGAGAAGGAACCCACGTTCAGTGTCCCTTTGCCTCTCGTATAAAATGATCTCTCCCTTCCTTTCTCTTCTCCAACACCATACCTTAGCACAATATCTAGAGTGAGCTGCGTGCTTGAAGATGCTCATCGCTAGTTCTTTCTCTTAGCATGAGTGCCAATCCCGCCATGCACCCTCACCGTACGGCATGGTGGGCGGTGCCTGAGCATACAAGGTTACGGATACTGGGTTAAAAACTTGGGAGAGAGCCAATTTCTCTCACAGGGCAACCTCAATCCTTTGGCATTTTCACTTGGAGAGGATCTCGATCTATCGCTTGCTCCATGCCATGATTATTATCTAGAGGCTCAGCAGAAAGCCTTGACGTCATGAAGACAGAGTTGGATCCTACTGTTCGCTTGTTCTTGTTTCTATCCTTAATTTAGTTAAATATGTAAGGAAACTATGGTGCCGTTATGTGTGTTTTTCTTCCTTTTTTTCATGTGGGAGTGTTTATTTATTAAATAATTAGCAGTACTGCATCGATCTATATTAGAAGGAGTTACCATGCAGGATTCTTGCAACATCAATTGTAATGTGAGCTTCCATGGTGTCCAAGCTCAAGCTTAACGTTTGAAGCATGCGCGCGTGTCTTCTGTTTCTTTAATTTAGTGTTTGCATCGAACGGCAGGTCATGTTTTCCTACTGTGATTAATTTTAGTTGGTCGACTGTGGTTCAGATGTGCAATAACCCCTTGATTCTCTAATGTTGATGATCACTTAAACTCATCTCCTCGAGATTAGCAGGTCTTCAAATCATAATTAAAACATTTTTTTTAAAAAAAAAAATAGCACATTCCAAAAAAAAAGTTTTAGAAAAATAGTTGGGATGCACGTACGGTTAAGAATAGCACAATTCATAAATTGTAAAAAAGCAACTCAAAAAATAATTTTTAAAAATATATAGTTTTTTTAAATGACTGAGTCATTATAATCTTAGTAGTAATCTATATAAATCTTAATAGGGTTTCTTAACTTATTATGTTAATTAATAATTATCAATAAAAATATTAATGTAGTCGATTTAAACTTTAATATATAGTCTTCCTTGGTAAGTAAGTTAGTTATACTCAATTTAAATTTCATTAGGATTCCTTTTAATTAATAATTATAAATAAAATTTTGAAAAACCCCAACAATCTCCTCCACACATTCGATGAACCTGATGGCAAATCTAGGCTCTAATATCAATTATTAGATGGTCTTGGATTTATCTTTTCCTTACACTTATAAACTTTATGTTTAGAAAAATTATTTTTTTTGAGTTGCACTGTTAAAAATTAAATTTAATATCATCTCTTAATAAGATAGTTGTGGTCAATTTAAATCTCAATAGTAGATTAATTAATAATCATGAATAAGATTTTAAAAATATATATTAAAATTTAAATGGATTATTATTGAGAATAAAATTACGTTGGTTATTTAAAAAAAAAAAAATTGTTTGGTGGTTTATCTCCTTTTCAGAAACTAAATTATGAGGTGAGGTTTTTTTCCTCACAATTATTTTTTTGAAGGCAGACAGTCCTGCAGAAACTTTCCTTGCCTTGCCTAAGGATCTCATGTGATATTTAGAATGTGATAATCTGGTGGGGCAAGAGCATGATAGAGTAAATTTCTCCCTTCATTTCAACAAATTTCGAATCAGTCTTGACTAAAAACATCACCATCCAAGTATTGTATGAGCAAGATGAACTTTACCCCATTTTCATCCCCAACTAAAAGGAACACATACAGCATACATCAAAATTTCATGAATAATTCTCCCGTGTCTGGCACGTTGAAATTTACAAGTTCTAAAGGAAAGGAAAACGAAAGCTTCCAGCAGATTCGCATAAGAACCTGGCCTCTTAACTGTGCTTGAAAATTAGCTGAAGATGGTTGCGATTTGAGAAGTGATCTATTTATGCGGCTGAATTGGTCAACTGTTTGGCTGGTATGATTTGTTGTGGCTGCAGGCACAAAAGAAGAAAAGTGGAATCAGCTGAGAACACCTTAAGCATATATCAGGATAGAATTCAAGAAGATGAAAGAGACCACGAAGAAGCTTAAATCTAAACAATTGCCAAGACCAAACTGTTTTCTTTAACATGACCCGGGAGTTTCATGGATGTGGAGGGGGGGTGACAAAAGGCATGATTCTGAACTGGATGTGGGAGGGGGGGAGCATAAGCATTTAACAACATACTTTGACTCTACCACCATAAGCAAGAACCGAAAGGACATGGAGGTCAGTTTAATAAGTTTGCTGAAGTGAAACCGAAATGAGGTTCATATTAACCGAAAATGTGCAGTTTTAACCAAGAAAACCACCGTGCCCCAGGCCAATTTTCAATGATGAATGGGATTATATCAGCTTCTTACCGCTGCTAACTCCTTTTCATGCTTCGGAATGAAAGCGGTATCAACATTTCCATTTTTGAAGTCCTGTCAGCAAGGGGGCATATGAAAAGGCAACATAGATCCAATCAGTTCAAGGTTCAAACAAAATACATAGGGTTTTTTCAGTAAAATTCATAAATAAATTTGCAAATTATAGTTTTCCTAACCTCAATTTCAAGGATAAGTTTGTGGTAATCTATAGTCGTCGGAACTCCTGGATAGAGAAAGTGAGAGAGATTGATCAAAAATTAAAGAAAATACAGATTCTAAGAACAAAAACAAATCACGTCTGCGAAAAAAAAATTAAGAGATGTGCTTGATTGACCAAAAAGCCACAAATGGCATGTCTACTCTGCTGCAATTAGCAGCAGACGGAAACAAATCAAAGGATAGTGGTAGTTTACAGCAACCCTGTGTGGATAGTGGCTCACCAAACTAATCAAAGGATGAGCCTCAAAAGAGGTTTGCATTTGCATGCATCCAGATCAAAGAAAGAAAACAAAAAATGTGGTTTCAAAACTCTCACTCCCTAAACCCAATGTGCTCTTTCCATACAATCAATGCATTGCCACTATCTCAAGTCAAGAATTAAAAACATGGGTACCAGTGCGGGGCACCTTTCAAATTCTTGGACACTTACCAGTAATAATAGTGTCATCAAGAGCCCTTTTCATTCGCTCAATTGCCTTTTCTCTTGTTGGAGCCCAGACAATAAGCTGCAATATGTTCCAAATGTCACAGTAATTAAAACCATATGATGAAGCCAATTGTTTTCAGTAGTTAGATAAGCTGTCATACATGGTAGCTTTAAACTGCAAACACAATGCATCCAAGTATCAACTACAAAATTGACATGAAGGGAAGGCTAATGTCTAAGGAAAAAAAAACACTTTGTTGGGTCTCATAGATACACTTTTATCCTTGACAACAATAAAAAATTGAAAACATCTAGCTTAAGCAGGAAATCCATCGAAATGATGTGTCTTCCAACTTCAACTATATTCTGAATTTTTTAATCCCTATGTTCATTAGGACTCCAGTTAAAACTCCAACTTAACTCTAACTGCCTACGATGCCTTTAAAAATTTAGAAACAACTGATATTTAACCCAAACAACCACTTCAACAAACCTCATCTTCATGATTTAGATCTTTTGGTAGAATAATAGTTCCCAATCTAGTGAAGGAAATGCTAGAGCACCCAGCACAAAAATGTGGGCCTGACAGAATCACATGAGCACAAGCTCAAGGAAATGAAACAGATTTCAGAGACAGCAAACAAGTCTTACGATAGGATAACAATGGTTGGCTCAGATTTCATGTACACAATCCAACAAAAAAAGTTTTGGCTCAGATTTCATTTTACAAGTCTGTACCAAACTTTGTGCTTGGGCAGTATGGGTTTACATAATAAAAAAATTAGTGCCTTTCTGTCACCAGCATACAACTTCAAAAAGAAGAAGAAAATCAACTTAAATTGATTAACAAGGAACCTAAGCATCTAGAAGTAAATTTATCCAGATAGAATGTGGCAGGCACCATTCTAAGAGAAAGAAAGTGGCCAAACCAGACAAGTGTGGGGCCTATCATTATGTCTATGGAGTAAATTTCAATGTATTGTCATTAGAACAGATGCAGCTAAGCAGTTACAGAATGTAGATATGCTCCTAGTAAGCAAAAAACAATCACATTGAGATAATAACATGAATGCCCCTTGTCACATGGCCAAAAACATAAAGAAGAACAAGGAATTGTTATTTGACAAACCTTTCCAAGTAGGGAATCATAGCTTGGAGGAACAACATAATCAGGATAAACATGGCTATCCATTCTAACAAACGGGCCTCCAGATGGCAAATATGCTGTTATTCTCCCTGTTTGTTTAGAAGGAAAAGAGCACAAATATTACGAGTGGCTGGATAATTATGAAATATGTTTTCAGGGAAAAGAAAATCAATCACAGCAAGATGAATGAAATTTTCATAATTCAACCAAAAGCAACACCAATAAAATCCAGGAGTTGTGTGAGATGAACAAACATTAAATAGACAAACTAACTAGGAAATGCAATAAACCTCATGGCTTGTCACCTTAAAAAGATTAGACATTGGGCGTTCAAATAGGAAGGATAAAACAGAGTTTGGGTGGAAAAAGGCATGCGCAATAGCAACTAGAAAAGTGGTGATGAAGAGGATCAAATAGCAGTAATAATTTAAAACGAATGTAATATTCAGCACGATGTAGACATACCAGGCCCAGGTCGGAATCCCTTAAAAGCATCTTCTGCATTGATACGGCATTCAATTGAATGTCCTCTAAGAACAATATCTTCCTGCAAATTGAAATCCAGAGAACTATCAAACAGATGTACAAGCATGGGGCATAAATTCTTCTATTTATCCTTTGTTCCAATACCTGTTTGTATCGAAGTTTCTCTCCCATGGCTACACGAATTTGTTCCTCAATCAAATCAACAGAAGAAATCATTTCAGTCACCGGATGCTCCACCTGCATTTTTTATTTTATCAAAAGAAAGAACTACTAATCACCAAGATAGGGTTTTTATCAACACAAGAATAGAAAACTAAATCACTAATCGCTTATATTTAACCTGGATTCGAGTGTTCATTTCCATGAAGTAGAAGGAACCCCTTTCATCCAAAAGGAACTCAACTGTTCCAACACCAATGTACCCTATGGATGCTGCGGCTGAAACTGCTGCATCACCCATGGCCTTCCGTAACTCAGGAGTCAAAGCTGGAGATGGTGCTTCTTCCAACAGCTTTTGGTTTCGTCTCTATATAAGAGCCATATTCAACAGAACCATTACTTCAAATATGCTAGGTCTACTGCTAAAAGTAAACATGAAATAACAACCACAACAACAAGAAAAAGAAAGGGAGAAACAGGATGGGGATCACTCCCAGAACATATGATAAAACTTTTATGCATTCTATCTTATGATTGAACATGACTATGCTGAAACCAAACCTCTCAGCTTCCTTAAAATTATTGATGCTCATGAAGATATTACCAAGCTTTTATGAATTCCCTAGAATTGGTTTTTAATGTTGAAAATGAAAAGCTATCTTCTTTTCTGTGAACGGTCCAACAACCTTTCAGGAATAGCTTACAAATGGCAACCCATTGTGATAGTTGCAAGATAAGAAAGTAAACAATACCTGAATACTGCAGTCTCGCTCACCAAAATGAACAACATTACCGAATTTGTCTGCAAGAACCTACCAAATAAAATAATGTACCAGAATGATTCAGAAGCTTTCACATTGATGTTGGGAGTAAAAGGATATATAAAAAAGGAAAACTTTAATTTAGTATTACTGAACTGAACTATATTATTGACAAATTGAAATTCAGCAGTGTCAGAAGTGTTATGAGAAAAGTAAGACTATTTTTATCAACCTAGTTGAGTCACTCAAAAGTCAATAGTGTTTAGACTAATCAACTCAGAAATTGTTCCTACCTCATATCAGATTCAAATTTTCTGCAAAGCAAATTTAAGTACTTATTTTTCTGCATGAACAAAAGGACATTGCAGCACATGAATTCAGATTTGGATTTGGATTTGGATTTATCTTCATCATTCAGCATATTTCATTTCTAGATAGATCATTCACCCACTTATTTATCTTCACCATACAGCAGATTTCATTTCCAGATAGATCATTTATTCACTTATGCTAAATGCCTTTTACCCTCAATAAATAGATGAATTTATTGTTCAAGATACTCTTTTAAATTATAAAACCCTGGCATCTTCCTTCTCTTCTTGTGATAACTAGTCGTACAGGTTGTCTAAAACAGATGCAGATTCTTCCAACAAGAATTGGATGTAGATTAAATCAAATCTCATTTGCCTAATTCGTTCCTAGCACTTCCTTCTTATAGCTCGTAATTATAGGTAACAAGAAAATTTTCATTGCTAAAAGCAAACCTGTATTAGCATTAACAAGGTTACAGTCATTCCCCTTCTAGACTCTACTCTAATGATCTTCCATAAGAAACCTTCATTAAACATAATCTCGAGTTAATTATGGGTTAGTCCCTGTAGTTTAGCAAAATTAATTAATTAGTCCTCATGGTTTCAAAAACTATATATTTAATCCCTATATTTTTAAATTTAGAACTTAATCCTTTTTTCCCATTTCTTTTTTTTTTCCAATTTTTTTTGCTTCTTTTTTTGTAGAAATAGAGGGGGGGGGTAGAAGATAAGATGGAAAGACTAATGAGAAAAGAGGGCATTTTTCAGAGCACAATACTTCTAAAAGTAAGCATGGTCAACATTGGTCAAAGGACTATTTGATTATATTTTATACTACAGTGACTAATTAATTTGTTTTGATACACTAAAGGGACCAAATTATAATTAATTCATATAATCTCCGGACATAGATTACCTGGAATTCAATGTGTCTGGGATTTTGAACATACTTCTCCAAATAAACTCCATCATTTCCAAATGCAGCAGCAGCCTCACTTTTAGCTTGCTGTAGAGCAAAGGAAGCGAACTAAATTCAACCATAGACAAACAAAAGAATTCACGCAGCATGCTTCATGGAAAAATATCCAACAGTACAATGAACAGCTCCACACTAACTTTGTACCTGTAGCAACTTTACAAACTCATCAGGTTCTTTGGCGAGCCGCATTCCACGTCCTCCACCACCTGCCGTTGCCTACAGACAATAGGTTTAATTCAATAGAAGTTTCAATGCTTTTTAATTTTATGCTTCATTTGCTTGGTATTAGAAGATGTAGAAAAAAAAAATTCCAAATCTCATAATTGCCGGTCCAGACCCTATTTTATGAAATTTCACAAATTTCACTCTTGCATATTCTTCAGAAACCAAATGGAACAACAGTGAAACTATTGAGAATAACTTATTAAAGATGCAAACATATAATTTCAACAAAGAATCCAAGTGATAATTTTGGATAATTCCTATTATGGAATGATTTCTAAGATATTTTAATTGATTTTAGTTTTAATGCTTGGCACTATTGTACAAGGTTACTTGGAGTGCATTTTAGCTTTCTTCTCTATACGTGCACATGCACCCACAGAGGAGAAGATTTTCAGCAAAGATAGTAAAGAGCTCCATAAATTGCTTGATGTGTAGCTGAGTGAAAACAAAACAAGTCGATGGCAAGGATGTGATCAAGCAAGAAGCAAGGAGAAAACACTACTCCATCCTTTCTGTATAAATACTAACTGACATTTGTCTGAGTCTGGAAGGGTAGCAATGGCGTATATTGCAATTTCAATGTTGTCACAATCTGTATAAAACATGACTATCAAAGAAGGATTAGTATGAAGGAGATTATTTACCTTGATCATCACAGGATAACCAATCTCGTTGGCGAGCCTTACTCCTTCCTCAGTACTCTAACAACAATCAGTGTACAAAAGTTTGTCAGATAACATCAAACTACATCTTCCTATATTATCAAAAGGAGTAAAAGGAGTTAGCCAAATAATTAAACTAAACTTGCAAGACGTGCAATTGTTTTCATGCCAAAGTTTTTTTAATCAAATAATACAGATAATGGCCAAACATGGCACCTGTAATAAGCCATCACTTCCTGGTACAGTTGGAACCCCTGCCTTCTTCATTGTTTCTCTAGCAGTTGATTTGTCACCCATGACCCTTATACTGTCAGGCTGCACAAAGCAAACAATAATTTGCATCTTTTTTCAATTATGCAAGTGATAAACAGCCATAAACATGAATTCATGGTATACTTTCACCAGGTAAAAACTTGATCAATTCTCAATCCAATTTCTTCAAAACATGCCAATCGAGTAACACAGTCAACTTCACCATTTACTGTGCTGAAAATTATAGGTTTCAAGTACAATAAGGAAAGGATAACCAAAATGAAAGAAAAACGTGAGGAAAGTTTTGCTAGAACCATGTATGACTCAGCAGAGAACCTTTGGCAAGTTGGTTTATGAATTTGAAGGCATGACTGAGCATTCAATGAAAAACTTTTGTAAGTTGGTGTATATACTTGAAGACCCAATGTAGCATTTTTTTTTTCCATGTCTTTGTGCTAAACCTGAGAATTTCATTAACCTTTTGCCATCAGTTTTCTACTACAAAGCCACCTGAGAGTCTGAAACTACTTTATGAACTTTATAGATACACTGACTAACATACAACCCAAGCTGAGATAGAACATGTACCCCATCCTAAAACCTAGAACCATAATGAGATTATAGTGTAATTAACCACCTTCCAAACAGAAGCAGTCAAGGTTAAACTTAAAATTCAGTGACAGGAAATGTATTTGCCTCAAGATATTTGGTGAATAACCAAAAAATAACAACCAACTCGGCAATCACAGTTTTAGCATAAAGATAAATCTTCCCACTGTCTTCCACTTGCTTTTTACTACATGTCAAATAACTAAAGATAATCACCAAACTTCAACAATCTGCATCATACCATGCTAATGAATAATTGAGCATATCTTTATAAAAAAAAGGATGTCAGCCACTAAGGGATATTTTTATAAAAAAAAAAAAGATTATAACAACAGTCACCATTAGCCATAACCCCAATTCTGGGGCATACTAGATTGAATTGCTGTTCAAAATCTGTATACATGGTATTCCAAATATGGGATTTTTCACTTATCTATCATAATTGAGAAAGCAGTGATTTTAGCATCTAATTCAACAACAACAAAAATTGTAAAACAATAGTCGACATGTGATAGGCTAAGATCTAGGAGATTAAGTATTAATCTCACTTTTTACTACTATTGAGTTTCTTGGTCTCTACTTACATTAGGCCCAATAAAGTTTATTCCATGTTCTCTGCACATTTCCACAAATACAGCATTTTCAGCAAGGAAGCCATATCCAGGATGCAGCATTGTACATCTACGACTTATAGCAGCAGATAAAACATTTGGGATCACTAAGTACCTGTGGAAAAACAGTGAAACATACAAATAAATTCATTATATTCCGAATCTACAACTAGTATCGTGCATTTGTTATTGAGAAATTAAATGACTACTCAAGAACGAAATTATTTCTATATAAACATTGCAACTTTCAACAAGCAGGAAAAAAATTATAATCACCAATTTATAAACTAATTAACAAGGGGCGTAAATGTAATCAAACCGCTACCAGCAATGCTTTAATGAATAAGATATGAGGTGAAACATAGAGGGTAGTAACAACTGTTAAATTAAGATGAATTGTTTCAGATTACTGACTCTGACTCCGAAGCTTTTCCTAAAATCCCCCTTACTAGTTGCAAACTAATATCCATGTGTAATGCATTTGACTGATAAAGTAAGGATATTATAACCACTTACGACTGACTGCTGGGTGCTTCACCGATGCAAACTGATTCGTCAGCCAATTTCACATGAAGTGCATCCTTATCTATGGTGGAGTAAACAGCTACACATGGTATCCCCATCTCATGTGCAGTTCGAATAACACGAACAGCAATCTCTCCTCTGTTTGCTACCAGAATTTTTTCCGCGCGACATGTAACCCCAAGAGCTCCTCCATTCTTAGCACAGTGAACGTGGGCAGTCTGAGCTCTTTGTCTAGGAAAGTTAACCTTATTTCCCATCATAAAGCTGCATTGAGAACTCCTGATTCCACTAGTTTTCCCCATGAATAAACCCTTATGCATTGAATAAATAAACTATTTCAGTATTTGTAACAATCACGGACTATTTCACTAGATATCACAACCTCATAAAACTAAAAATGCATAGCAGTATCATTGGAATTCTTTAAAACATACAACAACAATGCAGGTTAAATGCATCAGACATGTACTTGCTATCACTTATCTTCATATTTCAAAAACATTTTTAATGAAAAATCTGACCTCTGAGCTCATTAACCCTCCCAAACCATCCTCATTATTTACATCACCCCACATATGCTAGCAAAATCATAGAATTGAAATAGAACCACATATCTACAATTCAAGTACATCACTGAATTGGCTTCAATTCCCAGCTCCACAAATACAAACTAAGCCCAACACTACAGAGCCATCAACCAGTACCATCCCCCAAGGAATAAAACAAACAAAACCCAAGACTCATTTCCTTCTAACGAACATTCCAACGCGAACCCATTACAAATCAAACAAAAAGAAGACACGTTTCTAACAAATTCGAACCAAAAACAAGTCACACGCAAAAACAAGTAAGCAACAGAACAGAAAAACAAAAACAAAAGAGCAACAACAACTTACAGGAGTAGAGGTAACAGATTTGCAAACAGGCAACGTAGCCTCCATTTTGGAACCCAAAAAGCCTACAAGATAAATAAATAAAAACCACTTCAAACAACAACACAACAGTTACATTACTTAAAACATCAAAACAAACATAACTAAATTAGATCATCACTAGATATAGGTTACCTTGAAGAAGAAATGATGGGTTATTTTAGAAGCAAAGAAAGCACGAAGAGAAGGAGAAGGAGAAGGAGAAGGAGAGGGTATTTAAGATAGAAGTGATGGAAGGAAGAGATTTGTTGGGACTTTGGTTTGTGTTGCTGTCTTGTCGATAGAAACGAGGAAATGCGAAGAGAGTCAGAGAGTGTGAGAGATTGAATGCTCCGCCTAATTGGGTTTGGGTTGCCAACCCAAAGCTAAAGAGAGCTCTTTTCTTCTTGACTTTTTTTATTTTTTCAATCTATACCAATATCCAATCATATTCTGCCACCTCGGTTTTATTAATCGTTGGAGTCATTAATAAATGTGTTTGGATGTGTTGGATAGTTTCAAGAAGAGCCGCTCAGTGAATCACCAGCTGGTTTTTTTTTATTCAAATAAATATCAAAAAGTTGTTTAAATAATTTCTTATTATTTCAAGGAAGGTTTTTACTTCACTCGGTATATTTCATTCTAGTTTAAAAAATAAAATAAATTGAAATGGATTTTATCTTGTTTAGATTTTTGATTTATTCTGTAAACTCCATCAAAATTTTGGATGGAAATTTTAGATTTTGTTCCGGTTAAATAATGTTTTTATTTTAAAAAAATATATTATTTAGTTTTACAGTATCAATCATATCTCTCGATCCGATCGCTAAATCATATTGAAATTTTACAAGAATTTTCCTGACATATTGTTCTATTTCAGGTTAAACTTTTAGAGCAATTGGAGTTTAGAGAGGCCTTGTGAAATTGTTGATGGCATTTTCATCATTTCGTTTAAATTTGTAATTTTGTTTCAAAAGTTTTATTTTTATCCTTTTTTTAGATTGGATTTTTTTCAATTTCATTATTTAACAATAGATTTATTGAGAATTGAGATTCATGATTTGTTTTGATTTATTTTATTTGGGGTTATTATGGTCTTATGACCCGGATCATGGATTTGGAAGGTTAACCTCGGTTGACTCGGGTCCAATATGTTGTAGTCTCAATAATTTTTTTTAAAAAAATATGTTATCTTGAATTTTTTTTAGTCAAACTATATTTTTACCAGTCGTTCAAGTTGTCTTTAAACTCGTCGAGTCAATCAGATCTTATCGATTCAGCTTGGACTTCTTTACTTCTATTTAAATTTGAATGACATAATTTCAAGTTAGTTTATCTTTGAATTTGAATTGAAATTATGTTTGTTGAATTAATATTTTGTTTTATATATATATATATATATATATATATATATATATATATATATAAACAGTACAACCTCGAAACGGTACGCCAAAACTCTCTGAAATCAAAATATACCGTTCCAATTGAAAAAACAGAACGTCAACCAGAACGAAATTGACAACCTTGATTTCAAGGTTACCTTCCAAACCCATAACCATGAGAAAAACCTTAAATTAAAATAAATTATAAAGTTCAATTCTCAATCAACTCAATGTCAAAGAATAAAATTATAAAAAATCAATAAAAAAAGAACACTAAAAAAATAAAGTGCAACCGGGTTAACCCGTCAAAGTCACAATCTGAGTCATAAAATTGAGGTAACTTCATATAAAATAAATCAGAATAAATCATGAAGTCTAATTCTAGTAAACTAAATATTAAAAGATAAAATTAAATAAAAAAAACCAAAAAGAAGAACCAAAATTGTGACCCAGATCATGAGACCAAGATAACCTCATATAAATAAATTAAAATAAATTATAAAACTCAATTCTCAATCAACCCAATATTGAATGATAAGATTGAAAGAAAAAAAACAAGTCAACCCATGTTAACTCACAAAACCAGCGATCTGGGTCATGAGACCAAGATAACCAAATAGAAAACAAATTATAAAGTTTACTCCGCAATAAACCAATATTAAAGGATAAAACTAAAATAAAACAAAAACAATGTTCCAATGAATCGGTGTTTTGTGAATAGACGAATGGTAAATTCACCTTCTCTTTTATTTTTTACTAGATTTGTAGCCTGCACTCTGTCTTGGGCTAGGCAAATCTTTTTCTCAGTGTAAAAAAAGAATATTATGGTAAAAAATTCTAACATCTAAATTATTGGTTCAATTGGTAATTTAAATAATATAAACAAAAAAAATACAACAATAATAAATAAACTTGAAAAAAATAACAAAAAAAAAAGTAAAAAGAACTAGACTTGAGATCATCCAGATTATCAACCAAATGTTAAAGGGTAAAATTATAAAGAAAAAAATAATTTAAAAACAATAACAAAAAAAACCCTTGTTAAGCAAGGTGAAATAAGAAAATCAAGCAAACCTTTAAAACCTAGTCTTATCTATAAAACTCGTAACCCATGAAATCTTGGACCCGGGTTCGATTGAAAAGCTTAATTCCTAACTAATTTAATTTTATAAGATGAAATCATAAAAAAAATATTAATAAAAAAACATGCAAAAGAAAAAGAAAAGATAGCAACAAAATAAGCATGAATAAAATTTGATATAAAAAACATGAGGATGAAATTGTAAAAAAAACAATTTTAAAAATTATCTCAAACAAAACAAATAGCAATCAAAAGAATATGATCAAATTTGAAAGATTAAAAAATCATAGAGGTGAAATTGAAAAACATTTGTAATATGATGGATGATTTATAGATTAAAAAATGGTGGAGTTGAAATTGAAAAACATTTGTAATTTTTTAGATTATTCACAATTAAAAAAAATAGTCAAAAGAATAAAAACCAAATGTGAAGGAGAAATAAAGTGCAAGGGTTGTTTTGAATTTTTAACGGGGTTATGGAGGGAAAAAAAAGTTGTTTATGTTGATCCCGAGGCAAATTTGGGGCACGCACCACCTCATTTCATAAGGGCACCAAAACCTTTAAACGTCATCTTGAAAGGGGATGAGTCCAGAGCCGTTCGGCCATGCCCGCGTCGCTCGAACAACATGGGGGTCATCAACATGTCGGCGCCATCAGTTTCTTTTTAATAAATATTTAATATATGTCAATTACAAAAATACCAATGAGTAACCTTCAAATCTACAATTAAACTAATGTAAAATGAAAAAAAAAAAAAAACCTTGTGAAGGGTTATTTTGATTTGTTCTTTAAGAGCATCAAAGTAATTAAACTATTATGAAAAAAATTTGAAAAGACAAAAATATCCCTGAGTAAATAGGCATTATATTTTTTTATTTTAAAGTTAAATTAGTAATTTTATTATGCAAGAAAAAATTAAATAACCAATCTAACCTCAAGTAATTTGTAAAATATAATTGTATCACGGTGAAAAGATTACATTGCCCCAAATGCCTTATTCAAAGGTTTAATGGCTTAGGGGCAATTTCATCATTACACTATAACAATAAATAATGTAATGTTTTGTTTCCTAGGGCACAATAACTTCCTTTCTCCCTTTAGTTCTTTTTTTAATTAATTTTTACTATTATAAAAATCTAACATTATAATTCTTAATATAAAGTTGTTTGACAAATTAGTATTATGCTTTAGATTTTTTAGATAATTTTTAGAGTCCTCTTAGTCTTTATGAATATTCCCTTTGCTAGCTGGCTTTTTTTGTTTTAAAAAACTTCATGACCATTAATCCATGAAAAGGCCCCCTCAAAGAATGGTTTAAATTAGTCAATTAGTTTGTGTTGTGTCGTGGGTCACAGCAAGAAAAAATTAAAATGCAATAAAAAAAATCTATGTATTGGTAATATGTCTTCTAAAAAAATATATTTTAACCATGTATTGAATGATATTTTTATTTAATATTAAGATAGAAACGCTTTGGGTTAACCTAAGCTGACATACAAGAGTCGAGGGGATAATCTTGAAAAAACAAAATGGAAAGCTCAATCTCTAATTAGCTCGATGTCGAAGGACTAAAGGTGGTAAAAATAGCATTTAACTAAAAAAACATAAGTGAACTCGATTCAACCAAGCAAACTCGTGATGCAAGTCATACACATTATTGGATTCAATAAATTTTATATATCAAATATTTTTTAATTTAATTATATGGCGATAAAGTGCATGAGAATTCTTTTGTATAAAATATTTTTTAAAAGGAAAGAAATCATGTTAGACGCGTGTGGCTGAGATGGTTGAGATAACATTTTGTACTACCTTACTTGATGAGATAGTCAACTATGTTATGTCTCATACCGTGGTAACTTGCTAGTACTTCTGATGATCTTCAAATTGTTGTCATCCTAACTGAAACCTCTAGTTGCTAACAAATCATATAGAAATTCCCTCGAGGAGTCTGTAGGCTCTCCAAATATCTAGGGACCAATTCTTCTCTAGAATTTCCTACACACTCCTCGTGTGTCAAGAGTATGTGTTGCGAAACTCCATGTAAAGTATAAACTTCTTAGTTGGTTGGCACCCTTACTTCAATGTAATAGATGTTTTTATATTTTGAAACTTTCCTTTGAAGCACACAGCGCACACCTTTCTCCATACTTAACCTTCCTTATATACATGTCTTATGTGATAAAGATAAGGATAATCTTCAAGTTTCATAGTCTATCACGTTGGTAACAGACTGCTAACGTGTTTTACAAAAACATTTATAAAGTTATTTTCGGATAATTTTTTTCTACTTTATCTGAACTTATCTCTTAAATAATTTAAACTAATCAAATAATTACAGAGAAGATAATCTAATTAATCTTGATAAACTTATATATTAGTCAAATTATCTTTCTATCAACCGTAAAAAATTTCTTAATGCAGCGAACGACAATCGTTAGCCTTGATTTTTTTTAAAAATAAGATAGCTCATGACGCTTCGTCTTCTTTGTGCAAAATCCGGCTACCATAGGTTGCTAGAAAAACAGGGTATCGATTTTTTTGGTTTAAAAACTCATTTTTAACCCAAAGCACCTAGACAACACCCTAAACATCTTGATAAACCTATCTATGACCTCCAAAACCAAGAAAAAAACAGCTCAATAAACCAAAATCAACTTGAATCCAAAAACATTCTCACGATCAGATTTGTTTTCTCAGGAAAGTAAAAGAAAAAACAAACACCTATGTAAAATTCCACTCGTTAAATGAAACCCATTGACACTAGTTTCAACCATTTTGGTGGTCTGAATCGTCATCAATGATCAATTTCTCTCTCTTCACCGAAATTCGACGGCTCTCTCTCTCCTTTAACAAAAAAAAAAGAGTGAAAACGAGGGAAATAAACTTTGATACCAAAATTGAATTTCTGAAAACTAAAGAAACCAATAACCTGGAAACCAAAAAACATAGGGGACCAAATTAAGATTTTTGCATAAAATTTAAAGATGCCACCTAGTTTACTTGTCTTTTTTACTTTGTTCCTTCATCTTTCAATTTAATCTTCTCTTGAAAAACAAAATCAATTGGGTGCTAATTTAGGCTAAAAAGGGATCAATTATGCAAAGAAAAAGTTTGAGGATCAAATTAAAAATTAAAAAAATCACTTCTTCAATTTATAGTGATTTCTGAGAGAGTGAAAAGTGATTTAAGCTACAGTGAGAATAACACAACCACAACGCTTAGTTTTTGTTAATAATCATGCACTATTAAAAAAAAAATATTATTTATATTATTAAGAATTTGAAAATTTTCTGCTTCATTCTTCTTCTCTCAACATAATTTGTCTTAACAATTGTATAGGTTTGGTTCCATTTTTATGTTGATGAAATTCTCATATTATATATATAAAAAAAGAGTAATGGATTTATTTTTTTTCCTAATAAATAAAGCTTCAATGAGAACCCGAGAACTCTATGTATAAAATTCATAAACACTTCCCATACAATAGAAATTATAAATATTCATTTTTGGGGAATCTTAAACATACTTAACTAATTTTAAGCAAGTTAATTTTAAGCATGCTTTTTTTTCCTTTTCTAAATTCTCTCTCTCTCTCTCTCTCTCTCTCTCTCTCTCTCTCTCTCTCTATATATATATATATATATATATATATATATATATATATATATATATATAGGAAAAGTAAGTGTTAATTCTATGAGTTTGATTCCATTTGTTTAATTAATAAATATTAGCTATTAAAATCGGGACTTGGACACCATCGTAGATGCCATGATTTTAACCAACCTCACATCTATAAGGCTAAGATTTATAACTGGTTATCATGGTTGCAATTCCAGTCATTATAGATTAAAAAAAAAAAAAAAAAAGTAATTATGTTGATATATCTTGACAAAAAAAAAATTATGGCTAATAATGGGTGTCATACAAAAATTATGAAAGGCATAGCAAAAATATTGTATATCTTGACATAAAAACTATTTATTACTATAATAAAATTAATTTTTTACCCTTCAAAGAAAGAATGAGATATCTTGAAATTAGTGGTAATTCAGTTTTTTTTCTCCATGGTACATTAGTTATTAAAAGATTGTAGGGGTGCATGTATCTTTTCATAATTTTTAAAATATTAAAATGACTAAATTACCCTCAAAGTGAAAAAATTAAAATTATTAACCGAGAGTTTTTTATATCTTTTTTGTTTTTTAAAATATAGTAAGATAACATTTTTATCCTTGGAATCAAGAAAAAAATATGTCATCAAACCGAAGGTTTTTTTAGTTTTTTTCACACAGGATGTTTTTGTTGATTTTAAACCATTGAGGGAAATGTGATCTTTCTTTCTTTGTATAAAATGATCACCTAAATTCCTGGCAACATTTCCTTTTTAGCCCTAATTTGACTTATTTGTGATTTTTCAGGAAAATAATGGCTGCCAATGGAGAGAAGCTGCGCCATGGATCACATGATTCATGCTCAAATGAAAGGAGTAACCAGTGAAGAAAATGTACTTTACATTGCAGAGAACATTAATGTTGCTGGTATAGAGACTGCATTGTGGTCCATTGCTGAACTGGTTAATCATCCAACCGTTCAGAAGAAGATCAGAGATGAAATCACAACCGTCCTAAAGGGAAATCCAGTCACGGAATCTAACCTGCATGAACTGCCATATTAGCAAGCCACAATAAAAGAGACACTCTACACGCCCCAATTCCCTTGTTAGTGCCCCGTATGAACCTTGAAGAAGCAAAACTAGGAGGTTTTACCATTCCTAAAGAGTCAAAGGTGGTAGTCAACGCATGGTGGCTATCTAACAACCCTGATTGGTAGGAGAAACCATCAGAATTCCGACCAGAGCGATTCTTGGAAGAAGACCGTGACACCGAATCTGTTGTCGGTGGAAAGGTCGATTTTCGCTTCGCTTCCTACCATTTGGCGTGGGCAGACGTAGCTGCCCAGGGATCATACTTGCAATGCCAATCATGGGACTGGTGAATGCAAGATTGGTGTCAAATTTTGAGATGAAAGCTCCACCTGCGACGGGGAAGATTGATGCGAGCGAAGAAGGAGGGCAGTTCAGCTTGCATATTGCAAACCACTCCGCTGTTGTTTTCGACCCAATCAAAGCATGATTTCATCACAAATTCGGCTTTGTCGGCATGTACCAAATCTACTAGCTTGGTTTTCTGTAAAATCCTTCGCTTTTATACTTGATTATTCTCGAAATGGTGAGAATTTTTTTTTTAAAAAATGAAGCTTTCAATGTGTAGCACACCGTCTTCTCTTTTACAGAATTGCAGACAAAATGAGATTTATTTCCAGCATATGGTAGTCTGCTGCTATGCATGGTTGTTTTAAAGTTTCATAAATACATAAAAAACGATATGTAAAGCAGGAAAAGGCATCAAACAAGCAACTTTTTGTTTTCTTTCATAGAAAATTGAATGCTTCAAACATTGCAGCTCTGCATTACATGGATTGACTAGTAAAAGTAACACCTACAAAGCTTCTGATGTCTGTCAAGTTAAATCTAGAGAAATTAATGACATTGCTGTTAGGCCTTACATGGGTATACCTTTCATTTCCCATGTTTCCAACTTTGTGTTTACAAAGAAAATCAACTGTCAAATGAACTATATCAACAGCAACAGTGCCATTGAAAAAAAACTAGAAGCAACATGAGGAGGAAAGGAGATGGAACCTATAGTTGTCAGTTATAGCAAATCTCAAGTGGCCACCATGGAAACAATGTTGCATGAGATGAGCTATTGTGCCCATGGGTGCTTGACCCACACGCATACAAAAGCCTGCAAAAAGACAGCTTAAAGGTAAAGAGAATTTGCAAACATGATACCTCGCCGAAGGCTTTCGCTGGCAGCTGCAAATTTGCTTTCTAAACTGACTTCACCCACAGCTTGAGCAGCAGCACGCAACTGGGAAGGCAAAGAAAGCAATTATTGGCAATAATTCCACTGAAATTCAAATAAAGAGCTGCACAAGAAAGCATATACTGTTTCCATGTTCAAGAGAAAGCCAGCATACACAATATAGATTATCTTAGAGAACGGAGTGGTGTTATTGAAACTTTTTGGAGAGACTATTCTTTTGGGAACAATAGAATTGGACCATACAACAATTTTCTCTTTGAAGAGAAGTAGCACAAGAAGATCAGCACATGACGTTTTAGAGTGAATATTTCACAATTTACCTGATTCAGAAACTCATCTAATCTTCTAGCACTTCTGATAATGCTACCCTCAAAGATATCAGTCATCTGTATGACCTCAGAAAAACTAGCTCCCTGGAAAAAGGGCAAAGCAAGCAGATTATTCAACACTGGACTAGAAAAAGAAAAATTAAACCCAAATGAATTTGATACAGCACTCAGGTAGTCTTCAATAACCAAATCCCTGTAGCTTAAAAATAAATAAGCAATGGTCAAATCCATAAACTTGTCTGGATGTACAGACCAAGAGGTATAGGGAACCTCTCAGAAATAAGTCATATGAACACATTAAATGGAAGACACATTGAAATGATTGCCCAGAGAGAGGGGGAAAGTTTGGCTGGCTGAATAAACATTGTTCACTGCTACCAGCTATTCATTGGCCAACTGGTTGAGTTGCCAAAACACCAATTTGGATGTCAGCAATATCACAAACAATACAGACCAAAAATGATCCCTCCAGAATTTTCATGCTGATTTAGAAATTTGCCCAAACCAGACACCAATCAGGAAAAGAAAAGGGGGTATCCATATTAACCAGTCCATGGCCAACAAAATAGGAAATTCTTTGAAAATAAAATATAAAAAACTTACCTTTGACCAACAGTAAACCACATCCACCAAGAACGGTCTGACTGTTGATTCCACATATTCATCGACATTTATGTCCAATTTGCATTCATATTGTATCTGTAATTATGCAGAAAGACATTTCTGACTGTTCTTAAAGAGTCAATTGCATAATATAAACAAAACAACGAACAAAAAAATATAGCAACCTCTGCTATTTTTCTTGCGCTCTCTTGGAGTTGTTGCAATGGTTTAGCAAGTTCAGTTCTCAAATGTATTTGCTCACTTGACTTATCTACAGGAATGAAGCAACTTGCAAGAGCAGCAACTTGGTGATGATCAAGATCATTGAAGGTACCTGATAAAAAATTCATTAACATTAACAAAATTAAATATTGCTAGATGAAATCAGAGGCTCAACCTTAATTATATGCATGTAAGGCCACCAGCAACATGGCCAGAGAAACCCAGCCTGAGGTAAAATAAGATTCTGCAAAGCATGGAAAATTAAAGAAAGAAAAATAATGGTCATAAGCTCACCATTGAACATCAGTTCTGTAACAAGTAGTTCATCTCCTGTGTCTATCAAGCAGGCTGCCCTGCCCTTCACCTGGACTACACCATCAGCATCTATATGACCAAGCCTTTTCAAGACCCGTGAACGGTTCTTAAGTTCTTCACGGAATTTTTGAAGCTGCAAAGAATTGAGAATCAAATTAAAAAAACTGCAGGTGAAAAACTGAAGAATGTAACAAATCATGGAGTAGATAATAACAAGCCCAACATCAACAAAAGCAAATACTGGCAACCATTTGAACAAAAGCCACAAATGGAACAGCCACTCAAGTTTGCATGCTTGTGCTATTTTCATCTTTATTCAGTGTGGCTGTATTGTCCAGATATGGACACCCAATCAAGATTCAACACCTCTGGGTAGTGGGCAGATTTTCTAGTGTCTCTTGTAGAGTACACTAAAAACATCAGAGCATGCAAATGGAAAAATTATCAATACCTAGCAAACAAATGATCTGCTGCATGAATTATAAGAAAGCAACTAGTAATTCCATTGTACACACAACCACATGCTACACTATTAATTCAAGGCTCAAATTATTGGCTGATCACCCATGCAAATAATTCATTATGCTTGAAGATGCTTTTTTTTCCCTTTTCTTTTCTGATAAATGGAGAAAAAAAATACAAAAGTGCTCCATGCAATAAGATGAATCAAAGTTTATGCCAAAAGGCATTCTCTTCCCACAGGCTTTCAGAAATATACATTACACATCCGGAATCAATACAGAGAAATAAATCCAACTATATCTTACAAGTTCTGTCAAACTAAGTATCCAATAAGGGAAAATACCTGAGAATCACGCATTTTCGACTTAAGTTGTTGAATTTCATGATTCACCTCAGCTTTCCTATGAAAACTTTTCATCTGGTTTATATCTTGAGACTGCATGCATAAAATCGAGTAAGTTTGATTGCTAAAGATACCACTTAAAGCAAACATTGTCGAGAGAATTTTCCAAGTGCAGTAACTTTCTACAGAATTTCAAGTAAGTTGATTCTAATTGATATGAAAACCTTGTTCAGTGGATGCGCATGTAACTTCTGTTCCAATTCCTCAATTTGGTTAACCAACTCAACAATTTCAGGATCCTCAATTTTCATGTCCTGCAAATAAATAGAACCATGATACAAATAACAGCAGCATTCTTAGAGATCTAAGCTCAAAACATTATATATATGATAAAACAAACACGAAAAGTCAAATAGTGAAGATACCAGAAGCAACTGAGAAAGTGTAAGGGTGAGATCTATTAATGGTGCTTACAGCAGAGTGAGGATAGGGAACATCAATGGCAACCATGCTTTTCCTCTTTCTGATGTATCAGTGCCTAATGCTCTATGAGTTTTTTTTTTTTGGAAAGGAATGAAAGACAGTCTGAAAAGTGAACGGAAAGAAAACTCCACATGTCTCAGCTAATTTGGGCGTTGTATGATAAGAGCTTTGTTAAGACTACAAAATATTTTCCATATTCCAAAAAGTAAAATAAAATGTGCCAACTCAAAATATAAGGCTTGATGCTTGAACATGGGTTGGTGGTGTAATAAACTGGGTAACAGCTCCAAAGCCCATGTAGAGCATCAAAAGGTTTGTAATTTTGTTCTATGCCTATTATATGCTCTTGAAATGAGCCAGCATTCAAGTACATGAAATAGTTACCTTTACAGGGTTAAGCTTTGGAAGGCCTTCTGGAAACCGATTCCCTAACTCCTGCACTGCTAGAAGTATACTTTGCCTTGCTTCCAATGGCCGAAGGTCAGCAGGAATGGATATCCTCACTTTGCTTAGAGCACAGATCAGGGGCAACTGAACAGGAACCTAACCCAGAAGTAAACAAAAGCATAATCCCCACCAGACCAGTACAAGCACTAGAAGTTAATTAGTGGGCCACAATACTGAAAAGAGATTAAACTACTATCCCACTGATGCATCAACTTACCACATGCATCTCACCCTTTTCTCCAGGCCGAGGTGGACATGGTCTTGGCCGGGAGCCACTCTCACTTGGTCCAGGAGAGCAATGAAGTAGAGTATCTACTATATAACCAGCACCTTTTGATGGCAATGTTCCCAATCCTGCAGTGGGCTTTTTAACAACATTCACTACAACTCCCCAACCCCAATCAGTTCCTCCTTCTCTTACCTTGATCTGCAATACAGACAGCCACTACTGAGGGGGAAAAAAGATATATCATTACTGAAATTATAAATACGTGTGCAAATGCAAGTGAAATTTGCATAAATGAGGAATTATTGTTCAGCTTTTTTTCCCTCTAACTTACATCCTTTAAATGTTTCTAAATTTTTTGAGGGTAAAATCTATAATGTTCTTCTGATCTCTTATGCCCATATATCCCAGCAACATTTATAAGGTTGTGAGAGAATCAATCGCTAATAAGGTTAATTAAAGAAAAGAATAAAAGATACTAGCCAGGTAGCCATTTAGTAGCAAACAAACTTCAACAACAGTGTTCATTGTCCATACATACCAACCGACCAGTGCATAGATAATAAAGAATTCTTTCAGGCCTTGTTATTTCCTTCATCATCTTCTTCTCAAGCTGGGCCATCTCAAGTTTTAGATTATGATACCCAGCAACTTCAGCCTAATACAAGACAACAAAAACTCATATAGTATCTACTTATATTATTTCAAGAGAGAGAGCGAGAGACAGAAAAAATGTTTTTAGAAACAGAGGGAAATGATTACCTCTCCTGATGCATCGAGAACAGCAGCTTCCTCTTCCAGTTTTGAAACCTTTTCCCCTATGTCTGGTAAAGCCTGAAAGAGATAAAGATCTATGAGTGATTGAACACTTCATGAAGTCAGGACATGCACACAAGGATGTGAGGGATTTGACAGAAACCTTTTCGTACTGGAATTGATGAAATGAATTTCTTATCACGTGTTCAGCAGTGAACTGGCCTTCAGCACGGCTCATTAGATTTAATATCGAATAGTAGCTCAGTCTGAAAGTACTAACAAGAGGAGCCGGTTTGCCCAAAACCATGTCTTTGAGTGTATTCATCTCCATCTGAAAAGGTAACAGAAAAAGTAATCCATTTGAAAGAGAAGACCAGGTTGTTTTATTGCCTTTATCAAGGATCTAAGCAAGATACCATGATGTGCTGCTAAAAGCCTATAACTAAAGACCATTAGTTTCCATTGACACAAAAGGCTTATATGTGTAGTATGGGCAGCATTCAAGTGAAAATACAGGTTGACTTTCATATTTATACATTTATATAATGTGTATGCAGATTATTGTACTAGTAACCATAAACCCACATAATTAACATTTAGCAGAACAACTTTCATTTTAATGTTAGCAAGATGGTTGAAAAAAAACTAGTAATAATTACCAAATTCACACCAAAAAAAATGGAACCAAACAACAAAGAGTACAGCGCAGATGAAAAGCTATAGAATTACCCGTTCATCAATCATTATGATACAAATACCCCGCTCATCTTTACCACGTCGTCCAGCCCTTCCACTCATCTGTAGAAATTAGTAGAATCAGAAACTAATAATAATACACACACACACACATATATATGCATAAGCATTTATGTGTACGTATGTTTTTCAAAGCTCTAGAGAAATGCAGCAAATTATCACTTACCTGGATATACTCACCAGATCCAATGTATCGATGACTATCGCCATCCCACTTCTTAACAGCTGTGAAAACAACAGTCTTTGCAGGCATGTTTAAACCCATCGCAAACTGGCATAAAAGATAGATATTTAAAGGACAGTTCATCATTAACATTCAAGATTGAAGTAAGTTGCAGAGACCACAAACTGATTATAACTAAAACTGCAACCCAATTTCCTGTGAAGACTTACTGTCTCTGTGGCAAACAGAGCCTTCACAAGGCCTTCCTGGAAAAGAAGCTCTACTAGTTCCTTGATTACAGGGAGAAGACCGGAATGATGAACAGCAATGCCTCGCTTAAGTAGAGGCAGCATTAACTCAATAGCAGGCAAATTCCTGTCTTCCTCATTCAAGCAGAGTATTGCGTTGTTAAAAACCTGCTCCACGATATCCTTTTCCTCTTGTGTATTAAAATCAAGCTTAGACATAGACATGGCATGTTGTTCAACCTCTCTCCTACTGAAGCTAAAAACTATAACTGGTTGAAACTTCCGTTCCATAATCATCTGAAATTACATGTGAAAGCAATGATTGAGCAGTTTTATCAACAAGCTGTACAAGATGAACAGGGCAAACTACAATTCCCCACTTAAAAATCCAGAAAATGCACGAACAGATAATAGCACCAGTACTACGTCAACAAACAGTAAACTTCTTTTCTTTTAACAGAGCGTGTTGTCTGTAGCAAATTTAATGAGATAATTGAGAATAGGAAAAAAAAATGAGAAGTTGCTTATTACAAATGTATTTGAAGAGTCTGAGGAGCCATCTAAGAGTATTCATTTATTTCACAAAACAGTTTCTTCTCAGTCAATTGTTATGAAGAAAAGTTCAGTTTATTGATGGCATCAGAAAAATGGAAACTCAAAAACTACATATGGTGATAGAGAAGCGATCATTGGAGAGAGAAAGAATAATAAACACCCATTCAATGCTCAATGAAGCAATAAATGAAGGCACCTCATGATACTACAATCAAGAAAGAATGCACAAATAAGAGGGCAAACCTTGACAATTTTGTATATGTCAGAACCCCCTGAAGCATTCCCACCCTTTGAAATCCTTCCACTAGCTTTAGCATTTGCACTCTTGTTCCCCTCACCAGCTTTCTGCTTAGAGAAAGTATCCTGCAGCTTCATAAAATTGTCCTCCCTAAACTGCTCACTCTCATCAACCACAAGATACAACCCAGCACC
>Ga0307513_10000441_pt1 | contig 59706 bp, 54 predicted proteins | sample 15_EM_MG_FD_202174 | JGI IMG/M metagenome (GOLD analysis project Ga0307513, IMG submission 202174) | Populus trichocarpa ectomycorrhiza microbial communities from riparian zone in the Pacific Northwest, United States - 15_EM | ecosystem: Host-associated > Plants > Roots > Unclassified | place...
GAGCACAGGGCCAGACGGATCAGGGCTCATGCTTGTTTGAGCGAAGCGAGTTTGCATGAGACCCCGGCTGGACCGAGCACCGCAGGTTGCCCGCAGCGCAGCGGAGGGACGCAGCAAGTAGGGTCGCCTTTCTTTTGGGTACTTTTCTTTGGCGAAGCAAAGAAAAGTGCCTCGCTGCCGGGCGACCCCGGCCAGCAGTCCTTAAAGGAAGGCGCGTCAGTCGATTAAGCCCAGCCCGAACGGTGGAGGGAAAGCCCCCCGATAATCCCCCCATGCGAATCCGATTCACCAAAATGCAAGGCGCGGGCAACGACTTCGTCATGCTCGACGAAACCAAAGCCCCGCTGGGCCTGACCACCGCGCAATACCGTTTCCTCGCCGACCGCCATTTCGGCGTCGGCGCCGACCAGATCCTCACGGTGCGGCCTTCCCCTGAAACCGGTATTGATTTTGAATACGTGATCCACAACGCCGATGGCGGCGAGGTCGAGCAGTGCGGCAACGGTGCGCGCTGTTTTGTGCGCTTTGTGCGTGAGCAAGGCCTGACGACCAAAGACGTTGTCAGGGTCAAGACGCTGAGCGGTGTCATCGAGCCGCGCATGCAGGCCGACGGGCGTGTCACCGTCGATATGGGCGCGCCGGTGTTTGAGCCCATGCGGATTCCTTTTGATGCGGCCGGTTTGCAGTCCCAGGCCGAAGGTTCATGGGAAAAATGGCCTCTAGCCCTTGATGTGCCTTGGGATGTAGCTCCTGTTTTTATAGCGGCGCTGTCGATGGGCAATCCGCACGCGGTGCAGCTGGTAGCCGATGTAGACACGGCGCCGGTGCTGCAAACAGGCCCCTTGATTGAAAACCACGTGCGCTTTCCGCGCCGAGTGAACGCCGGTTTCATGCAGGTGGTCTCGCGTGGGCAAATCCGTCTTCGGGTGTTCGAACGCGGTGTGGGCGAAACGCTGGCCTGCGGCACGGGCGCCTGTGCGGCGGTGGTGGCGGGCATACGCTGGGGCCTGCTGGATGCGCGGGTGGACGTGATGACGCGCGGCGGCCAGCTCACCATCGAATGGTCGGGCCAGCTGGATGCGCCTGTCATGATGACGGGGCCGGCTACGACGGTGTTTGAATCCGAGATCAACATTCCGGACGGGATCTGAGAACAGCTTCCAGGCCTTTCGACGAAAGCGGATGTAACGCGGGCACCCTGCGCCTTTGCGTTCGCCACAAAACTGAGGACAATCCCCGACATGAACCCAACCGAACATCCCATCACCGAAGACGACATCGCCAACTTCCTGGCCAACACGCCCGACTTCTTCGAGCGCCACGCCGAGCTGCTGGCTTCGGTGCAGTTGTCCAGCGGCCACGGCAACCGCGCCGTCAGCCTGCAGGAGCGCCAGGCGCTCATGCTGCGTGAAAAGATCAAGGGGCTGGAGACGCGGATGGTCGACATGATCCGTCACGGCCAGGACAACGTGGGCATTGCCGACAAGATGCAGCGCTGGACGCGCAAGCTGCTGCAGGCAGCGCAGGCGCGCGACCTGCCCGGCGCGATTGTCGAAGGCATCACCACCGAGTTCCAGATTCCGCAGGCCGCCATCAAGGTCTGGGACGTGAATGGTATTTTTTCGGACGAGAGCTTTGCCGCCGGCGTGAGCGAAGACGCGAAAACCTTTGCGTCGTCGCTGAGCGCGCCCTACTGCGGTGTCAATTCCGGTTTTGAGGCGGTCAACTGGCTGCCTGAACCCGCTGTGGCTTTGTCGATGGCGCTGATACCGCTGCGCGCAGCAGCGGGCGCTGAAGTCGGGGGCCTGCTGGTGCTGGCGTCGCCCGACCCCGAGCGCTTTCACAGCGGCATGGGCACTGACTTCCTCGAACGCTTGGGCGAGCTGGCTGGCGCGGCGCTGACGCGGCTGCGGCCCCAGCAGGCTGCCGCCCTGTAAATACCCCGCCGTCATGACGCAAAAATCACCGCTTGCGTCCCTTGCGTCTGAGCCCGGTGGTGCAGAGGCCGAATTGCCGCCCTCCCACCCGCTGGTCGAGCGCTACCTCGAGCACGTGCGCGTCGAAAAGCGCCTGGCCCAGCGTACCGTCGAGCTCTATTCGGTGGATCTGCAAAAGCTGGAGGCCAACGCCCGCCAGGCGAATGTCGAGCTTACGGCGGTGCAAAACATGCACATGCGGCGCTGGGTGGCGCAAATGCACGGCGCCGGGCGCAGCGGGCGCGGCATCGCGCTCATCCTGTCGGGCTGGCGGGGCTTTTACACCTGGCTGGGCCGTGAGGGCCTCGTCAATGGCAACCCGGTGCAAGACGTGCGCGCGCCCAAGGCCGCCAAACCCCTGCCCAAGGCCCTGAGTGTGGATGAGGCCGTGCAGTTGGCTGCCTACCAGGCTGACGTGGCGCAGGGCGACCCGCTGCTGGCGTTGCGCGACCAATGCATCACCGAGCTGCTCTACGGCTGCGGCCTGCGTATCGGTGAACTGGTGGGCCTGGATGTGCAGGCCGGCGCCCAGGCGCGCGGATGGATCGATAGCGATGCGGCTGAGGCCTATGTACTGGGCAAGGGTTCCAAGCGGCGCAGCGTACCGGTGGGTGGCGCCGCGCTGCGCTCGCTGCAGCAGTGGCTTGCCGCGCGCACCCAGTGGGCACATGAAGACCCGGCGCTGTTTATCAACCGGCGCGGCACGCGCCTGACGCCCCAGCACATCCGCGTGCGCCTGAAGCAGCGCTCATTGCAGGCGGGGCTGGCCACGCCGGTGCATCCGCACATGCTGCGCCACTCGTTTGCCAGCCACGTGCTGCAGTCCAGTGGTGATTTGCGCGCCGTGCAGGAGTTGCTGGGCCACGCCAACATCACCACCACGCAGGTCTACACGCGGCTGGATTTCCAGCACTTGGCCAAGGTGTACGACGCGGCCCATCCGCGGGCGCTGTCAAAGACGCCTGCCCGGGCAGGCACGCCGGCTGCGGTTGATGTCGCAACGGATGTGGCAGCCCCGGGCGCGGGCAAAGCAAAAAACTGAATCCGCCGAAGCGGCCCGGCGCCTGTTTTTACAGCGGCAGGGGGCCCAGCCGCGAGCGCCGTGACGACCGGGCGGGCGACGCTTCGCCGAGCATGAACACCGCGCGTTTGCTGTCGGCGGGGACTGCCGCCAGACGCTCTTCGAGCTGCGTCAAGAGGCCCTGCGCATTGGAGCCCTGGTAAGGCACCAGCGCATAGGCCACGCGCACCTGCGCCACGCAATCCACGTGCAGGCCCTTGTAGGGCATGAGGCAACGCGCCACAATGCGCGGCCCTAGCGTGCCGGCGTCTTCAGCGCTGAAAGGGCCTTCCACCAGCATGCCGAAGCGCCGCTCCGACAGGCGCGCGGCGCTGTCGATTTCACGCGCGGTCGACAAAAGGCGTTCAGCCACGCGCAGCGGCAATTCGTCGGCCGCCTTGCGCCCGAAGTCGCGCTGGATCTGCTCGGAATTGACCAGGTCGATGATCATCACCGCGCTTTGGTGGCGCAGCCGCTCGGAGCGCGCGATCATGCGGAACAGGCGTTCGGCGAACACATGGCCGTTGATGAGGCCGGTTTCCGGGTCCACCCGGTCCAGGCCCTGGATACGGCGGATGTTTTCGCGCCGGTGCTGGCTGCGCAGCATCAGCACCAGCATCACGATGGGCAGGTGCAGCGCCACGGCCAGCTGCATGCCGTGCTGCGTGAGGAAACCGATGGGCACCAGCTCGGCGTTGCGTGCCAGAGTCCAGCCGGCAGCGATCAGCACGGGCACATAGGCCAGCATCAGCCAAGGCGCAAACCGGTCACCGCGCCGCCAGGCCCAACCCAGGACCAGCATGCCGCTGAACTGCAGCAGCAGCATGATGGGGATAAACACATCCATGCGCGATGCCGCGGGAATCAGCGCCAGCAGCACGGCGGTCAGTACGCCCAACGCGGCCTGGCCCAGCATCAGCCAATGCAGGCGCCGGGAGCGCTCGGGCAGGGAAGTCGCCGCGGAAATAAACAGCAGCGTGGCCGACATCGTCAGCATGGGCAGCACCGAGGTGGAAACGTCGCTCCACTCCGGCCAGGCGGGCCACAGGTGCAGCCCCGCAATGCCGGTGACTGTGGCCTGCGTCAGGCCCAGCAAGGTGACGCACAGGGCATAAAAACCGTAAGCGGTATCGCGCAACGAGACAGCGCCCAGTGCGGAAATCAACGCGGCCAGACCGGTCAGGCCGAAGAAGATGCCCAGGATCAGCGAGACGCGCTGCTCGGAGTAGCTCAGCCGCCCCTCGCTGATGAATTGCAGCGGGGCGCTGAATGCGTGGCCGTTCTCAAGCCGCAGCAGGTATTTGGTGGGCACCTCGGCCGACAGCGCGATGGGCAGCAGGGGATGGCGATGCGGCACCGGCCACTTGTTGACCGCCACCAGGTCGCCGGCGCGTTGCTCATTCCACTGGCCCGCGCCATCGGGCGTGTACAGCGAGGCCCGGTCGATAGAGGGGTAGGGCACTTCGAGGTACCAGCGCTCGGCGTCGGGCGCGGGTGGCACGTTAAAGCGTACCCACATGGATTGCCCGCTGGTGACCGGGTAGATGGCTTCACCGCGTGTCGGCTTCCAGGGGATGCTCTCCGTGTTGGCGACCTGCTCGGGTGTGAACTGGCCGGATGTGTCTATCCAGTAGTCGCCCCAGTCCTGCAAGGCCACCGGCTGGGTGCGGGTGTCCAGGTCGAGCACGGTGCGCGACCGTGCGTCCAGACTGGTCACGGCCAGCAGCGAGCCCATCAGCAGGCTCATGGCCAGGCCCAGAAGCAAAGTCCGGGCGGCGGCAGGCCTGCGAATACCGCTGCCTGCAAGGCGCGTCATTCGCTGGAATTTCCTCAATTGCCGTGAAATGTACGTAAAAATCATTAACCCACGATTGTCGCAAACTTTCGTCATCCTGACACCTTCCGTTCTTGCGTAGGGTTTCAGGCGATTTCGGCAAGGCTGCCAGCACTGCGCGGCGCCGCAGCCCAGCCGCGACAATAGCGGCATGAAAATAATTCGATTGCGGGACGGCAAAGAACGCTCCTTGCTGCGGCGCCACCCCTGGATTTTTGATGGCGCCATCGCCAAAGGCGGGGGCGATGCGGGTGAAACCGTCAGGGTGGAGAGCCACGCCAGCCAGTTTCTGGGCTGGGCGGCGTTCAGTCCCGCCTCCAAAATCCGGGCGCGGGTGTGGAGTTTTGACGAGGCCCAGCGCATCGACGCGGCTTTCTTTTCAGCGCGCATCGCCCAGGCGCTGAAGGCCCGGGAATTGTTTGATATCCAGAGCGACGGCCGGCGCTTGATCCACGGTGAGTCCGACGGCCTGCCGGGCCTGGTGGTGGACCGCTATGGCGACACGCTGGTGGCGCAGTTCTCCAGTTGCGGCGCGGAGAAGTGGAAAGGCGTGATCGTCGAGGCTCTTTTGGCGCAGACCGGCCTCACGCGCCTGTATGAACGCTCTGATGCGAGTTCTCGCGCCCTGGAAGGCCTGCCGGAAGTCACCGGGTGGTTGGCTGGCACCGGCGAAACCGGCATCACCATCACCGAACACGACTGGAAACTCAGCCTGGACATTGCCGAGGGCCACAAGACCGGCTTTTACCTGGACCAGCGCGACAGCCGCGCCAAATTTGCCGCCTACACGCGCCGCCTCCAGTTTCAGAACGTGCTCAACTGCTATTGCTACACGGGCGGCTTTACCGTGGCGGCGCTCGCCGGCGGGGCGGGGCACGTGACCTCGATCGACTCGTCCGGCCCGGCCATTGAGCGGGCCCGGGCCAATGTGGCGCTCAACGGTTTTGACGCCGGCCGCACCACGATGCTGGACGCCGACGTCAACGCCTCGCTGCGCCAGTACCAGAAGGAAGGCCAAACGTTCGACGCCATCGTGCTGGACCCGCCCAAATTTGCGCCCACCGTGACCCACGCCGACCGCGCAGCCCGCGCCTACAAAGACATCAACCGCCTGGCGCTGTCCATCCTGGCGCCCGGCGGCGTCTTGTTCACCTACTCGTGCTCGGGCGGCATCAGCGCCGACCTGTTCCACAAGATCGTGGCGTCAGCCGGCATCGACGCAAACGTGGATGCCTTCATCTCCGAGCGCATGGGCGGCGCGCCGGATCACCCCATGACCGTGGCTTTTCCCGAGGGCGAATACCTCAAGGGGCTGGCGCTGGTGAAACGGGTGGGCGGCTGATTTTATGAATGAAAAGTGCCTTTAGCCCAATAATTACACAGGTAAGTAGCTACAAAAAAGATAGCGCGAGGGCGGAGGGCCGGCCACCCGGCCAGCCGGCGTTCGGGGCCGCAGACCGGCAGGACGCGTCCCTGGGGCTTGACACGGTCTGTAAAGTAACTGTTGGCCGAGTTGGTATTGCCCGGGCCTGCCCCGGTGGGCTTGAACCCGCCGCTAAACTCCCCAGCTTGGGTGCTTGTACCGCGCCGCGCCCCTCTCAATTTCCCTTGTTTTTAGGTAACACCATGAGCTTGATTCCCGTCACCATCCTTACCGGCTTTCTGGGCTCCGGCAAAACCACGCTGCTCAAGCGCGTGCTGACCGAGGCCCACGGCCAGAAGATCGCCGTGATCGAAAACGAATTCGGCGAGGAAAACATCGACAACGAAATCCTGGTGAACGACACCGAGGAAAACATCATCCAGATGAACAACGGCTGCATCTGCTGCTCGATCCGCGAAGACTTGCGCGAAACGCTGCAATTGCTGGCCGCCAAAAAGCGCAAGGGACTGCTCGACTTTGACCGCGTGGTGATCGAAACCACCGGCCTGGCCGACCCGGGCCCGGTGGCGCAGACCTTTTTCATGGACGAGGAGATCGCCGAGCAGTACCTGCTGGACTCCATCCTGACCCTGGTGGACGCCAAACACGCCGCCAACCAGCTCAATGACCGCCAGGAAGCCCGCCGCCAGGTGGGTTTTGCCGACCAGATCTTCATCAGCAAATCAGACCTGGTGGCCAAGGACGAAGTCGAGGCGCTGATGCATCGCCTGAAGCACATGAACCCGCGCGCACCCCAGACCACCGTGCACTTCGGCGAAGTCGCCATCAAGGACGTGTTCGACCTGCGCGGCTTCAACCTCAACGCCAAGCTGGACATCGACCCCGATTTCCTCAAGGAAGACGACCACGCCGGGCATGACCACGACCATGACCATGTGCACGGCGAGCATTGCGACCACCCGTCGCACGCCCACGACGCCAAGGACGGGCAGGGGGGCCACCACCATCACCATGATGACGACGTCAAGAGCTTTGTGTTCCGCTCCGACAAGGCCTTCAGCCCGGCCAAGCTCGAGGATTTTCTGGGCGCGGTGGTCAACATCTACGGCCCGCGCATGCTGCGCTACAAGGGCGTGCTGAACATGGAAGGCACCGACCGCAAGGTGATCTTCCAGGGCGTGCACCAGCTCATGGGCAGCGACCTCGGGCCCGCCTGGGCCGAGGGCGAGAAGAAAAACAGCAAGATGGTCTTCATCGGCATCGATTTGCCCAAAGATATTTTCATGCAGGGCCTGGAGCAATGCCTGGTTTGAGGTAGGCTGTTCGCCTGTAGCCTATAAAAGGCGGAGGGCCTCATGTTTGTCTCGATTCTCCAACTATTTGTTTGCCGGGTAATACAGCTGGCTGGCGAGCCGCTACAATCGCGCGCCGACCAAAATACCCGAAAAATCGAATCGGGAGACCAGTCCAGCAAAAAACCGGCTAAAAAGCGGTTTATGCCCTTTGAAAACCACTTTGTTGGGGTTTTCATGACTGGCATGCGGCAGACAAACCAGGAAATCTGGCAACAGGAAGGGTTGAACTGCACAAAAGCGGTTTGGCCAGGAAGCCGTCCCAGGGCCCTGAAAGTGGTCCCGATACAGCTTTCCAGAGGAGACACATTGTGAAAGCCCAAGCGAAGAAGACCAAGCCGGCCGCCAAGGCCTCCGCCAAACCGGTTGCCAAAACAGCCGTGAAAGCCAAGCCAGCGCCCAAGGCGGCAGCCAAGCCAGTGAAAAAACCTGCCAAGCCAGTCGCCAAAGCCAAGCCTGCCGCGAAAGCCGCGCCAGCCAAAAAGCCTGCCCCCGCAGCCGCCAAGAAAACCGCTGCCAAGCCCGTGCCGTCAAAAGCCAAGGCCGTTGCCAAACCCGTCAAGCCTGTGCCAAAAACGTTGTCAAAACCTGCTGCCAAATCCGCACCAAAGCCTGTTGCAAAACCTTCCGCCAAACCTGCTGCCAAGCCCGCTGCCAAAGCGCCAGCTAAAGCGCCCGTCAAACCAGTAGTCAAAGCTGCTGCGCCCGTGGCGGCGCCAGCACCGGCCCCGGCTCCCCTCAGGGGCGGGCTGATGGCTCCGCCTCCTTTGAAGCCCGGCCGGCGCAGTTCCGCCCGGGTGGCCACTCAATCACCCCCTCCCGCACCTATGGTGCCAACCCATGCGCCTGACGCAGCCAAAGCCAGTTACTCCACAATGACCGAACGCGTGATCGCGCCGCCACCCCAGGCGGCGGCCAAAAAAGACCCCAAGCTTGCCAACAACTGGAAGACCAAATCCGCCGAGCAGCTGACCGACGACGAAGTCAAGGCGATGCCCGACTCCGAGTACATGAACGAAAAGCAGCTCGCGTTCTTTCGCCACAAGCTGTCGGTGCTCAAGCAGGACATCCACAACAGCGCCGGCGAAACCACCGAGCACCTGCGTGAAGACACCGTCGTGGTTCCCGATCCGGCGGACCGCGCCACCATTGAAGAAGAGCACGCCCTTGAATTGCGCACCCGCGACCGGGAACGCAAGCTGCTCAAGAAGATCGAACAGTCGATCGCCCGCATTGACTCCGGCGATTACGGATACTGCGATGAAACCGGCGAACCCATCGGTGTGGGCCGGCTGATCGCCCGCCCAACGGCCAATTTGTCCCTGGAAGCGCAGCAGCGCCGGGAGCTCAAGCAAAAGATGTTTGGCGATTGACGCCAGGCTCTCGGTTGAAGGAAATTCAGTCTTAGTCGCCCGCCACCATGTCCAAAGAAGATACAGCGTCAGGCTTGCTCTCCAAGATGGTGAAGTTCGTCCGCAATCCGGCCACGAACTGGTCGGACCTGGACGCAGCGCCCACCGACCGCGACGAAGCCATGAGCAAGCAATTGCTCAAGGAGATGATCGAGCGCAAGCGGCAAAATGATTTTGTGCGCAAGCGCGAGTTCGACATGCTGCGCAAGATGCGCAAGCGCGAAGCTATGGTGGGTGTCGGGCAGGACCCGGGTGGCAGGCCGTCCTTCTTCCAGAGCAGCATGCCGTCCAAGCCCGATGACCGGGCTACCACGCTCAAGAAGATCGATGAGATCGAAGCGCAGATGTCCATGCAGTGGTGGAAGACCAAGAACGGAGACGCCGACAACTCGACTCCGCCACCCACTCCGCATGGCCGGAGCACTGCTTCGGTTCATGCGCCGCTGCTGGACAACGCGCTGCCGGCCGCTTACCGGCCGACAGCCCCGGCTGGGCTGCAGTCGGCTGCCGCCAAAATGGCTCAACCGGCGCCTGCGCCGCCGCAGCAGCATGATCCGTCGCCGACAGAGCCTGATTCGCTGTCCGTCGCGTTGGCGGAGGCCCGATCCGGTGGCTCTGTCGCCAAACCTGCGCCCCCTGTCGCTGGCCGGCCAGCGCCCAGTTTGGGCCAGGACAGCACCTCATCCGGCTTTTCCGCCTCCAAATTCAATGCGGTCGATGTCGAGGAAGTCGCGCACGACGCCGAACTCGAAGAAGCGGCCATTCGCTTTGCCAACGGTGATGACGCCGGCGCCGAAGCCGGCTTGCTGGAAATCCTGGCGCCCAACGCTGCGCGCGCGGGCCACGCGGACACTTGGTTGACGCTTTTCGATCTGTATCGCGCCACCGCCCAGCAAGACAAGTTCGAAACCGCCGCCATCCAGTTCGTCGAGCGCTTTGACCGGTCGGCGCCGCAGTGGTTTTCCATGCCCGACATGGTGAAAATGCTCAGCACGCCGGAGGGCAAGGTCACCAGCAACGGCCCCGCCGCTGATTGGATTTGTCCCTCGGTGTTGGGTATACAGACGGTGGCGGCCCTCAAGGCAGCCATTGCCAAGGCGCCCATGCCCTGGCGCCTGGACTGGAAGAATCTCAAGACCATAGAGCCTGCCGCCCTTGAACCATTGAGCAAGGTGTTCAGCGGGTGGGCGGCGCAGCCCGTACAGCTGCGCTTTCTGGGTGACCCGCAGTTGCAGAAAGTGCTGGAAAGCGCAACCCCGTCGGGCAATCGCGACACCGATCAGAACTGGTGGAAGTTGCGCATGGAAGTCCTGCGCGTGACCCACAGGCCTGACGATTTCGAGCTGGCGGCTCTTGATTTTTGCGTGACCTACGAAGTGTCCCCTCCGGCCTGGGACAGTGCGCGCTGCGAATACAAGCCGCTCGATGCCCAAGGCGGTGTGGTTGCCGGCCAGGCCATCATCGGCGATGTGTACCGCGACTCCATGCCGTCCAGCCTCAGCGCGATAGAAGGAGACACCCAGATGGATGCCATGAGCTCGCAAATGAGCAACATGTTGTCTGTGGAACTGTCCGGGCAAATCCAGGGCGACGCCATTGCCGTGCTGGACAAGCTGGAAGTGAAGTTGATGGGCGCGGACATGATGCTCATCTCGTGCTCCAAGCTGATCCGGGTCGATTTTTCCGCCGCAGGAACGCTGTTGAACTGGGTGTCTGCCCGTGAAGCCGAAAACAGGGCCGTCCAGTTCTCCGACGTTAACCGCCTGGTTGCCGCCTTCTTCAATGTGATCGGAATTACCGAGCACGCCAGGGTTCTGGTTCGCGTTGATTGAGGCCTGCGCCCCGCAGCCTCTATTCCCCGATCTTTAGCGTTAGCGGCAGAGCGCTGGGCCCCGGCGCTTCAGGCTGCAGCGCCCAGGTTTAACGCCCCTTCGCGGCGAACTCCATTGAGCTTCCAGACGCAGCGAGGCCGTGCGCCTAGCAAGCCATATTGCTGCCAGCCCCTGTGCTACCTTAAGTTATTGCTATATTTTTTATAGCTTGCATCCATTCAATCGCGGCATGACGTCTGCAATCGTGATGGAAATAGTCACGTCTGTTTGGCAGTGCATTGAGTGCCTCACCTCGTTGGCTTAAAGCAATACTTTCACTGCATCTGCTAAGTGCTTAATTTAGAACGATATTTAATTATCGACCTGCATCCAGAGATGCTTCTAAGTCCTTGATTTCATTGAAAAAATTTGTTTCAAATCCCTTGTTTGCAAATGGTTTCCTGCTAAAGTGGGAAGAAGTGCAATTTAGTGGTGAAAAGTGTTTTCCAAGGGTTTGTAGCTGTGTTTCAAGGTGCCTCATCGTTAGTTCTCGATAGCAAGGGTCGGCTCTCTGTGCCGACCCGGCATCGTGACGTCCTGAGCGCCACTGCTTCCAGCCAGCTCACCATCACCAAACATCCGCACGGCTGCCTCATGATTTTCCCTCGCAACGAGTGGGAGAAATTTCGTGACCGCATCGCCTCGCTGCCGATGCAGGCCCAATGGTGGAAACGTATCTTCCTGGGTAACGCGATGGACGTCGATATGGATGCCACTGGCCGCGTCCTCGTGTCGCCCGAGTTGCGCACCGCCGCAGGCATCAGCAAAGATACGGTATTGCTGGGCATGGGCAGTTATTTCGAGCTCTGGGATGCCGCGACCTATGCGGCCCAGGAGGCTGAGCAGATGAAGGGCGAGATGCCCGATGTCTTCAGAGACTTTTCGTTCTGAAAGAAGACGGTGAACGGCACATGGATACACCGCACCGTCCTGTTGAACGAAGCCATCGAGGCGCTTCTTGTCAACCCGGACGGCCACTACATCGACGCGACATTCGGGCGCGGCGGGCATTCGCGCCTCCTGCTGTCGCGGCTGTCGGCTCAAGGGCGCCTGACGGCCTTCGACAAAGACCTCGATGCCATCGCCGAGGCGGCAACCATTACCGACCCGCGTTTTTCCATCCGCCACGAGGGCTTTATGCACCTGGGGCAATTGCCCGCTGCGAGCGCGGCCGGCGTGCTGATGGATTTGGGAGTGAGCTCACCGCAGATCGACAACCCGGTGCGCGGTTTTTCTTTTCGGCAAGAGGGGCCTCTGGACATGCGCATGGACACCACGCGTGGCCAGAGCGTGGCCGAGTGGCTGGTGGATGCATCCATAGAAACCATGGCGGAGGTGATTCGTGAATATGGCGAAGAACGGTTTGCTCAACAGATTGCAAAGGCGATTGATCGTCGCCGACAGGAACGGGGCCCTTTTCGAACCACCGCTGAGCTGGCCGAAGTCGTGGCTGGCGCGGTCAAAACCCGCGAGCCGGGCAAGGACCCTGCAACGCGCACATTTCAGGCTCTTCGGATTTTCATCAACGCCGAGCTTGAAGAGTTGCAACAGGCGCTAGCTGCGTCACTGAAAGTTCTCCAACCGGGAGGCCGTCTGGTGGTGATCAGTTTTCATTCGCTCGAAGACCGCATCGTCAAGCAATTCATCGCCGCACATTCGCGCGAGGTCTTTGACCGCCGTGCGCCCTTCGCCGAACCCAAGGCCATGCAGCTCAAGGCCCTTGGCCGTACCAAGCCCAGCGAAGAAGAAGTCGACGGCAACCCACGCTCACGCAGTGCCGTGATGCGGGTCGCCGAACGCACCGAGGTGGCTGCATGATTGCCGGAGCACAGTCATGGCAAGGCTGAACCTTGTGCTACTGCTCGCCGTGCTTGCCAGCGCGCTCTATCTCGTGCGCACGCAGTACGAATCCCGGCGCCTGTATGTCGAGCTTGAAAAAGCAGCCGCAGAGAGCCGAAAAATAGAGTCAGACAATGAACGGCTGCAGGTGGAAAAACGCGCCCAGGCCACGCCCCTGAAAGTTGAAAAGCTGGCAAAAGAACGCCTGCAGATGCGCACAGTGACGCCGGCCATCACGCAGTACGTGACCTACAAGGACGAGCCGGCGGCGGCAGCCTCGGCACCGGAAGGCGCCAAGCCATGAGCCGCAGCGTTCTCTATTCTTCCAGCCCCCTGCTGGCCAGCAAGACACCTGTCTGGCGCAGCAAATTCATTGTGGCCGGCGTGGCGCTGGCTTTTGCCGGGCTGGCCGGCCGCGCGGCCTACATCCAGATATTTGGCAACGAATTTTTCCAGCGCCAGGGTGAGGTGCGTTTTGCACGTACGCTGGAATTGCCGGCCAATCGCGGCCGTATCCTGGACCGCAACGGCCTGATCCTCGCGTCCAGTGTGCCGGCGCCCAGCATCTGGGCCATTCCCGAAGACGTCGAAGCCAGCAAGGCCCAATTGGCCGAGTTGGCCAGGTTGCTGGAAATGCCGTTGGCCGACCTCAACAAAAAATTGGGCGAAGAGGACAAAACCTTTGTCTGGATCAAGCGCCAGGTCGATGAGCCCGTTGCGCAAAAAATTCATGCGCTGGGCATCAAGGGCATTTACCAGCGCAAGGAATACAAGCGCCAGTATCCCGAAGGTGAAACCGTGGCCCATGTGGTGGGCTTCACCAACGTCGAGGACCGTGGCCAGGAAGGCATTGAGCTCACCTTCAACAAGGACCTGGCCGGCAAGGCCGGATCACGCCGCGTGATCAAGGACCGCCTGGGCCGTGTCGTCGAAGATGTGGGTGAACAGGTGCACCCCGTCGAAGGCAAGGACATTCAGCTCAGTATCGACAGCAAGGTGCAATTCTTCGCGTACCAGAAACTGCGTGACGCGGTCATCGCGCGCAAGGCCAAGGCCGGCAGTGTTGTTGTGCTGGACTCCACGACCGGCGAAGTGCTGGCGCTGGCGAACTATCCCAGTTACGTGCCCGACAAGCGGAAAAACCTGACCGGCGAACAGCTGCGCAACCGGGCCCTGACGGACACCTTCGAACCCGGCTCCACGATGAAGCCGATCACGGTCGCCATGGCGCTCGAGGCGGGGCGCATCAAGCCGCAAACCATCATCGAAACCGGGCCTGGCCGCTACAACATCGGCGGCTTCACCATCAGCGATACGCACAACTACGGCACGCTGACGGTTGAAGGTGTCATCCAGAAATCCAGCAATGTCGGCGCGCTAAAGATTGCGCAAAAGATGAGCCCGCAGGAAATGTGGGAGACCTACATGGCGTTGGGTTACGGGCAAAAACCGCAAATCCAGTTTCCCGGCGCCGTCACCGGGCGTGTCCGGCCCTGGAAAACCTGGCGTCCGGTCGAGCAGGCGACGATGGCTTACGGCTACGGCCTGTCGGCTTCGCTGTTTCAGATGGCGCACTCCTACACCGCCTTCGCGCACGACGGCCAGATCATCCCTGCCACCATGCTCAAGAGCAGCGAGCCTGCCGTGGGCGTACAGGTCTTTTCCGCGGAGAACGCGCATGCCGTTCGCCGGATGCTGCAGATGGCCGCCGCTCCGGGCGGCACCGGCCAGCTGGCGCAAACAGTGGGCTATTCGGTAGGCGGCAAGTCTGGCACCGCGCACAAGCAGGTGGGCAAAGGTTATGCCACCAACAAATACCGCGCATGGTTTACAGGCATGGCGCCCATCGAGGCCCCGCGCATCATCGTCGGTGTGATGATCGACGAGCCCAGCGACGGTAACTATTTCGGTGGCGTCGCTGCCGCGCCCGTCTTCAGCGAGGTAGTACAGCAGACCCTGCGCATGATGGGCGTGCAGCCCGACATGAGCGTCAAGCCGCAAATCACCACCCAGGCTGTGGAGGAGTCGTTTTGAGCGCGCAACTCCACACCCCTGACCAGGCCGCCAGCTGGCTGCGCGAGCGCGTAACCGGCGATCTCTGGACGGACAGCCGCAAAGTGACGGAGGGCGACGGCTTCATTGCCTGGCCAGGCGCCGCCACGGACGGCCGAAAATTCGTAGGTGCGGCATTGGCTGCCGGCGCCAAAGCCTGCCTGGTTGAGCAAGAGGGGGCTGCGGCCTACGCCCTTCAGGACGAAAAGGTCGCCGAATACGCCGGGCTCAAAGCCGCGACCGGTCCGATTGCGGCCGCCTACTTCGAAGAGCCAAGCCGGCAGTTGCGGATTTCCGCCGTCACCGGAACGAATGGAAAAACTTCCACCGCCTGGTGGCTGGCACAGGCCTTGGGCCGCCTCGGGCGCAAGTGCGGACTGATCGGTACGCTGGGCATTGGCGAGCCCGGCGCCATGGTCTCCAACGGCCTGACAACGCCTGACCCGGTGCTGCTGCAGCAAGAGCTGCGGCGCTTCGCCGACGAGGGTTTTGTTGCCTGCGCGCTCGAGGCCTCTTCTATCGGCGTGGTGGAGCACCGCCTTGATGCGACGGCCATCGAAGTCGCCGTTTTTACCAACTTCACCCAGGACCACCTCGACTACCACGCCTCCATGGAGGCCTATTGGGAAGCCAAGGCGGCGCTGTTTGGCTGGCCTGGCCTCAAGGCCGCGGTCATCAATATCGACGATGCCAAGGGCGCCGAGTTGAATGAGTCGCTCGCGGGCGGCGGACTGGATCTCTGGACGGTGTCGTGTGTAGAGCCTGCGCGCTTGCAGGCCCGCGACATTGAGCACGGCGCAGAGGCCTTGAGCTTCGACGTTGTTGAGGGAGCTGAGCAGCACAAGGTACGCGCGCAAGTCGTGGGCCAGTACAACGTTTCCAACCTGCTTGGCGTGCTGGCCGCGCTTCGTGCCATGGGCGTGCCTCTGGCCGATGCTGTGGGCGCCTGTGCGGGGCTGCTGCCCGTTCCGGGGCGCACGGAGACGCTGGCCATGCCAGGGCAACCCTTGGTAGTGATTGATTACGCCCATACGCCGGATGCCCTGGAAAAGGTGCTGGTGGCACTCAGGCCGGCGGCGTCGCGCCGTGGCGGCCAGCTCTGGTGTGTGTTTGGCTGCGGGGGCGACCGCGACGCCATCAAGCGCCCATTGATGGCCGCAGTGGCGGAAAAAAATGCCGACCAGGTGGTGGTGACCAGCGACAACCCGCGCAGTGAAAACCCGCTGGCCATCATTTGCCAGGTTCTGCTGGGCATGAGCCACAGGGATGCCGTTCATGTTCAAGCCGACCGGGCAGCAGCCATCGCGCATGCCTTGAGCCTGGCCCAACCTGAAGACGTGGTGCTGCTTGCGGGCAAGGGCCACGAAAGCTTTCAGGAAGTGGCCGGCGTGAGACTTCCGTTTTCTGATCATGCCCATGCGCAGGCGGCGCTTGAGGCCGCGGTAACCGGGCGCAGCTCCCAAGGGGGCTCGGCATGATGAACCTGCAACAAGCCCTGAATTGGTTGCCTTCCGCCCGCTTGGTGGGTGATGGCCAGGTAAAAGCTTTACGGGTGAATACCGACACGCGCAGCCTGCAAGCGGGCGATCTGTTCTTGGCGCTCAAGGGCGAACGCTTCGACGCCCACGATTTTCTGGCGCAAGCCAAAGCCCAGGGCGCGGTGGCGGCCATTGCCCACCATGGCTTGGCCGAAGCGGGGTTGCCGGGCCTGGAAGTGCCCGACACACGGCTGGCGCTGGGAAAACTCGCAGCGGGGTGGCGGTCGCAATTTAAATTGCCTCTCATAGCGGTAACGGGCAGCAACGGGAAAACCACCATCACACAAATGATCGCGTCCATCCTGCGCGCCTGGAAAGCCGACAAGGCGTTCTCGACCGAAGGCAATCTCAACAACGACATTGGTGTGCCGCTGACGCTGCTGCGCCTGTCGGCAGTGCATGAGGCCGGCGTGGTCGAGCTGGGTATGAATCATCCCGGCGAGATTGCCTACCTGGCCGAATTGGCCAAGCCCACCGTCGCGTTGGTGAACAACGCACAACGTGAGCACCTGGAGTTCATGGCCACGGTTGAAGCGGTCGCTCGCGAAAACGGCTCGGTGTTCCAGTCGTTGGATGCAGCCGGCACGGCAGTCTTTCCCGCTGACGACGAATACGCGCCTCTCTGGCGGGGCCTGGTGGGTTCACGCAAGGTGCTCACGTTCGCACTTGCAGGCCCCGCCGATGTCACAGGCACGGCGCAATGGGGTGATGGTTGCTGGAAGGTGGCGGCCATCACGCCGGCGGGCGCGGCAGAGTTCTCGCTGCACATCGCTGGCCGGCACAACGTCAAGAATGCCTTGGCCGCCACCGCCTGTGCGCTGGCTGCCGGCGTGCTGCTGTCCGCCATCTCCGAAGGCTTGTCGGCGTTTGTTCCGGTCAAAGGCCGTTCGCGCGCCATCGCCGTGCCGCTGCCCGGACGGGTGCTGACGCTGGTGGACGACACCTACAACGCCAATCCTGATTCCATGCGCGCCGCGCTTGAGGTGCTTGCTGAATTGCCCGGGCCGCGCCTGATGGTGATGGGCGACATGGGTGAGGTCGGTGACCAGGGCCCCCAGTTCCATGACGAAGCTGGACGCCACGCAAGTGCGCTGGGCATCGAAAAGCTTTTCACATTGGGTGAGCAGTCAAAAAACGCGGCGGCAGGCTTTGGCCAGGCGCAGGTCTTCAGCGATGTGGACGCGCTCATCGCAGCCGTGCTGGCCGAACTCCCCAACACCGGGAGCGTGCTGGTCAAGGGCTCGCGTTTCATGAAGATGGAACGTGTGGTGCAGGCCGTCACGGCGCACGCGCAAGACCAAACACAACAACATCAAAATCAAAAGGAAGAGCCCCATGCTGCTTAGTCTGGCCCAGTGGCTCCAGTCGATCTCCCCCGAATTTGGTTTCTTTCGGGTGTTTCAGTACCTGACGTTTCGCGCCGTCATGGCGGCGCTGACGGCGCTGTTGATCGGCCTGCTGGCCGGGCCGTTTGTGATTCGCCGGCTCATCTCGCTGAAGATCGGCCAGCCGATTCGCCAATACGCCATGCAAACGCATTTGAGCAAGAGCGGTACGCCCACCATGGGCGGCGTGCTGATCCTGCTGGCCATCGGCATCTCTACGTTGCTGTGGTTTGACTTGTCCAATCGCTTTGTCTGGATCGTTCTGATCGTGACGCTGGGCTTCGGTGCCATCGGCTGGGCGGACGACTGGCGCAAGGTCGTACTCAAAGACCCCGAAGGCATGCGCTCGCGCGAAAAATACCTCTGGCAGTCCATCATCGGCCTGATCGCGGCGCTGTACCTCGTGTTCAGTATTTCAGAGAGTTCCAACATGCGCGTGCTGGAGCTTTTCTTCAGCTGGGTGCAATCCGGTTTTGACGTGAACTTGCCGCCCAAGGCCGGCTTGCTGGTCCCCTTCGTCAAGGAGATCAGCTACCCCTTGGGCGTGTTCGGCTTTGTGATCCTGACCTACCTTGTAATTGTCGGCTCGAGCAACGCCGTCAACTTGACGGACGGCCTGGATGGCCTGGCCATCATGCCGGTGGTGATGGTCGGGTCGGCGCTGGGTGTTTTCGCCTATGTCACCGGCAGCTCGGTCTACTCCAAATACCTGTTCTTCCCGCACATCCCGGGTTCGGGTGAATTGCTGATCTTCTGCTCGGCCATGGCGGGCGCGGGGCTGGCCTTCCTGTGGTTCAACACGCATCCGGCGCAGGTGTTCATGGGCGACGTGGGGGCACTGGCCCTGGGTGCCGCATTGGGCACCATCGCGGTCATCGTGCGCCAGGAAATCGTGCTCGCCATCATGGGCGGCATCTTTGTCGTCGAGGCGCTCTCTGTGATGATGCAGGTGGTCTGGTTCAAGTACACCAAGAAGCGGTTTGGTGAAGGGCGCCGTCTTTTCAAGATGGCACCGCTGCACCACCATTTTGAGAAAAATGGCTGGAAGGAAACGCAGGTGGTTGTGCGTTTCTGGATCATCACCATGCTGCTTTGCCTTATCGGCCTTTCCACCTTGAAGCTCAGGTAACAAGGCATGCGGCATCTACAAGACCAAACCGTATTGATCCTGGGCCTGGGCGCGTCCGGCCTGGCCATGGCGCGCTGGTGCGTGCGCCATGGCGCATCAGTTACGGTCGCCGATACGCGCGAGGTCCCTGCGTTACTCGCCACGCTGCAGCAGGAGTTGCCTGGCGTGACGTTCGTCGGCGGCGCTTTCACGCCAGAGCTGGTGCAAGGCACGGCGGTGCGTGCCGTCTATCGTTCACCAGGGCTGGCGCCTGCGGTGATTGCTCCAGTAGTCGATGCCGCGCGAGAAATCGGTTTACCGGTTGGCGGCGAGCTTGATCTGTTCGCCAGAGCCCTCGCCGATCTCCGCGATGTTCCTGCCGCAGAGGCGATCGAAGACGCGCCTGAAGCTGAGACACCTCTCGCCGCTCCCGAACCCACGTCTGAGACGCTGCAACCCGGAACATCCGATGTGCCGGGTGAACCGGACGCGTCCGATGCGATGGCCGCAACCGATTCCCTTGAGGATGACGCCACTGTGCCGGTCAATGCTTCCGATGACACGGAAGCAGCGCCAGACGCTGCAGGCAACGACACAGAGAGCGTGCCAGCCGCCGCTGAAGAGGCTGGCGAAGCCGTTGCGACTCCCGAACTGCTCGGTCTTGTGCCGCCCGAAAAACCCACCGGTTACCGGCCCGAAGTGCTGGCCATCACGGGAACCAACGGCAAGACCACGGTGACCTCGCTGCTGGGCCAGCTGGTGCAGCGCGCCGGAAAAACCGTGGCCGTGGCAGGCAATATCGGCCCCACGCTGCTTGACACGCTCTCGGCCCATATGGACGCCCAAACCTTGCCGCAGGTCTGGGTGCTGGAGCTGTCCAGCTTCCAGTTGGCCGATGTGCAAGGTTTTGAGCCGACGGCTGCCGTGGTGCTCAACATCACGCAAGACCACCTCGACTGGCACGGCGACATGGACGCCTACGTCGCGGCGAAAGCCAGAGTCTTCGGCGCCACCACCTTCATGCTGCTCAACCGCGACGATGAGCGCGTGATGGCGATGTTGCCGCCGCCCGTCAAGGTACGCCTGAAGCCGCCACAAGTTCGTCCTCACGCGACTTTCGGTGCGGGCGAACCGCAACGCCCCGGCGACTACGGCATCGAAACCGTCAACGGCATGACCTGGCTGGTGCGCGCGGCAGAGGCTGACGAAACCATCAAGCGCCGCAAGGACGAAGAAGTGGAACTGCATGTGCAGCGCCTGATGCCTATCGAGGCCCTGCGCATACGCGGGCGGCATAACGCCACCAACGCCTTGGCGGCGCTGGGCCTGGCCGTGGCCGCCGGCTGCAACCTCGCCCCTATGCTGCACGGCCTGCGTGAATACCGCGGCGAGCCGCATCGGGTGGAATCGGTCGCGATCATCAACGATGTCGAATACTTCGACGACAGCAAGGGCACCAATGTGGGCGCCACTGTGGCCGCGCTCACGGGGCTGGGCCTGGAGCGCAAGCTGGTGCTCATTTTGGGCGGTGAAGGCAAGGGGCAGGATTTTTCGCCGCTCGCCGATCCCGTGCAGCGCCATGTACGGGCCGTGGTGCTGATAGGGCGCGACGCGGCCCTTATCAAAGAGGCTTTGCCACGGAACATTCCCATGTTCGACGCGGCATCCATGGAAGAAGCGGTCAACCTGGCGGCGCAACAAGCCACCACTGGCGATGCCGTGCTGATGTCACCTGCCTGCGCCAGCTTTGATATGTTCGACAACTACGAGCACCGCGCCCGCGTCTTTTGTGACGCTGTGCAGGCACTTGCCCAGGAACAGGGGAGTGTGCTGTGACGGCCGCCGCGCGCATTTCTGGCTGGTTCTCCGGCTTCGGCAAAGCCGCGGCCGAGGTGTTGCCCGTACGACTGGGCGGGCAAAGCCTGTCGCGAACGCTGGAGAAGCCGCCCGTGCGCATGGCCGGTTTCGATCAAGGGCTGCTCTGGGTCACGGTCGCCTTGCTGATGTTCGGCCTTGTGATGGTGTATTCAGCCTCTATCGCCATGCCCGACAACCCCAAGTTCGCACGCTATGCGCACACGCATTTCCTGATGCGTCACGTACTGTCGCTGGTGGTCGCCTTTATCGTCGCTGTGCTGGCCTTTCAGGTTCCGCTGGCGACCTGGGAGAAACTCGCGCCCTGGCTGTTTGTCCTGTCGCTGTTGCTGCTGATACTGGTCCTGGTGCCTTTCATCGGCAAGGGCGTCAATGGCGCCCGCCGCTGGATATCGCTGGGCATCATGAACTTTCAGCCGTCGGAGCTGGCGAAGTTCGCGGTGCTGCTTTACGCGGCTGATTACATGGTGCGCAAGATGGAAGTGAAGGAGCGCTTCTTCCGCGCCGTTATGCCCATGGCGATTGCAATTGCCATCGTGGGCCTCTTGCTGCTGGCTGAGCCCGACATGGGCGCCTTCATGGTGATTTCCGTCATCGCCATGGGTATTCTCTTTCTGGGCGGCGTCAACGCCCGCATGTTTTTTGTGATTGCCACCGTGGTGGTCGTCGCTTTCGGGCTGATGGTGATGCTCAGCGAATGGCGGCGCGAGCGGATTTTTGCCTACCTCGATCCCTGGAGCGACAAATACTCCATGGGCAAGGGCTACCAGCTGTCGCATTCGTTGATCGCCTTCGGGCGCGGTGAAATCTTCGGCGTGGGTCTGGGCGGCAGCATTGAAAAACTCCACTGGCTGCCCGAAGCGCATACCGATTTCCTGATGGCCGTGATCGGCGAAGAGTTTGGCCTGCTAGGCGTGCTGACGGTGATCGGTCTCTTCATGTGGATGACCCGCCGCATCATGCACATCGGCCGCCAGTCGATTGCGCTGGACCGATTGTTTGCCGGCCTGGTGGCGCAGGGTGTCGGCATCTGGATGGGTTTCCAGACCTTCATCAACATCGGCGTGAATCTGGGTGCCTTGCCGACCAAGGGCTTAACGCTGCCCTTGATGAGTTACGGTGGCTCTGCCATCTTGATGAACCTGATTGCGCTGGCGGTGGTTTTGCGAATCGACTATGAAAACAGGCTATTGATGCGCGGAGGCCGCGCATGAATAGCCTGTTTCGCCAAAACTGGGTCAGCGCGAAGCGCTGCGGCGCGTCAGCGACGGTATTGATGCGCGGAGGCCGCGCATGAATAGCCTGTTTCGCCAAAACTGGGTCAGCGCGAAGCGCTGCGGCGCGTCAGCGCCGTCGATGCGGGGAGGGCGGTCATGAGCAAGCAGCATTGCGCTCTGGTCATGGCCGGCGGCACGGGCGGGCACATCTTCCCGGGTCTGGCCGTGGCTGAAGCCTTGCGTGAGCGCGGCTGGCGCGTGCACTGGCTGGGCGGGCGCGGCAGCGACCTGCGTCCCAGCATGGAAAGCCAACTGGTGCCGCCGCGTGGTTTCCCCTTCGAGTCCATTGATTTTTCCGGCGTTCGGGGCAAGGGCCCGGCCACGCTGGTGTTTCTCCCGCTGCGCCTGCTCAAGGCCTTCTGGCAAAGCATCCAGGTGGTGCGCCGCGTCAAACCCGACGTGGTGGTGGGGCTGGGCGGCTACATCAGCTTTCCGGCCGGGATGATGAGCGTATTGCTGGGCAAGCCGCTGGTGCTGCATGAGCAGAATTCGGTAGCAGGCATGGTCAACAAGGTGCTGGCCGGTGTAGCCGATCGCGTCTTTACCGCTTTCCCGAATGTATTTCGCAAGGCCGAGTGGGTGGGCAATCCTCTGCGTCCGGCCTTCATCCGCCAGCCTGGTCCCGCCGAGCGATTCGCCGGCCGCACCGGCCCCCTGAAGTTGCTGGTGGTGGGCGGTAGCCTGGGTGCGCGCGGCTTGAACGACCTGGTGCCCAAAGCCCTGGCATTGATTCCAGCGGCTGAGCGCCCGCAAGTTACCCACCAAAGCGGCGCTCAGCAGATTGACGAGTTGCGCGCCAATTACGCCGCCGCCGGCGTGCAGGCCGAACTCACACCCTTTATTGAAGATACCGCACAGGCCTTTGCCGATGCCGACCTCATCATCTGCCGCTCTGGCGCCAGTACGGTGACTGAAATCGCGGCTGTCGGTGCTGCAGCGCTGTTCGTACCTTTCCCGGCTGCGGTCGACGACCACCAGACCACCAATGCGAAGTTCCTGGTGGACCAGGGCGGTGGCTGGTTGATTCAGCAGCGCGACCTGACGCCCGAACGGCTCGCTGAAATGCTACAAAAAACAGAGCGCCATGTGCTTGTGCAGCAAGGGCTGCAGGCCAAAACAATGCAAAAAACAGATGCCACGGCTCGCGTCGTGGCCGCTTGCGAGGAGCTGGCGACATGAAACACGCCATTAAAAATATTCACTTCATCGGCCTGGGCGGCGCCGGCATGTCGGGCATTGCCGAAGTGCTGCACAACCTGGGCTACGTGATTTCCGGCTCCGACCTGTCGGACAGCGCGACGCTGCGGCGACTGGCCAAGCTTGGTATCAAAACCTTTGTGGGCCATGCGACCGGTAATTTGGCTGCAGTGGACGCGGTCGTGACCTCCACCGCCGTGCAGGCCGACAACCCCGAAGTGCTGGCGGCACGTGAAAAGCGTATTCCCGTAGTGCCGCGCGCGCTGATGCTGGCCGAGCTGATGCGCCTGAAGCAAGGCATTGCCATCGCGGGAACCCACGGCAAGACCACCACGACCAGTCTCGTGGCCAGTGTGCTCGCCGAAGGCGGGCTGGACCCGACGTTTGTCATCGGCGGGCGGCTCAACAGCGCAGGCGCCAACGCCAAGCTGGGTTCGGGTGACTACATCGTGGTGGAGGCCGACGAGTCGGACGCTTCTTTCCTCAATCTTTTGCCCGTGATGGCCGTCGTCACCAATATCGACGCCGACCACATGGAAACCTACGGCCACGACTTCGGCAATCTGAAGAAAGCCTTTGTCGACTTCCTGCATCGCATGCCTTTTTACGGCACGGCGATTTTGTGCACCGACGACCCGGCCGTGCGAGAGATCGTGCCGCAGGTCTCTTGCCCCATTACCAGCTACGGCTTCGGCGAAGACGCACAAGTGCGCGCCGTCAACGTACGGCCGGTGGGCGCCCAAATGCATTTCACGGCGCAGCGGCGCAACGGCGTCACGCTGCCCGACATGGACGTGGTGCTCAATCTCGCGGGCGAACACAACGTGCTCAATGCGCTCTCGGCCATTGCAATTGCGGTCGAACTCAATGTGCCCGACGCTGCGGTGCAAAAAGCCCTCGCCGAATTCCGCGGCGTGGGCCGACGCTTCCAGAGTTACGGCGACTTGCCGGCCAAGGGGGGCGGTCACTTCACCGTGATCGAGGACTATGGCCATCACCCCGTTGAGATGGCCGCCACGCTGGCCGCCGCGCGCGGCGCTTTCCCCGGCCGCCGCCTGGTGCTGGCCTTCCAGCCGCACCGCTACACCCGCACACGCGACTGCTTTGAAGACTTCGTCAAGGTGATCGGCAACGCCGATGCGGTGCTGCTGTCAGAGGTGTATGCCGCCGGCGAAGCGCCCATCGTGGCCGCCGACGGCCGTTCGCTGGCGCGCGCGCTGCGTGTGGCCGGCAAGGTGGAGCCCGTCTTTGTGGACGAAATCGACGCCATGCCGCAGGCCATCCTGGACAACGCATTGGGCGGTGATGTCGTGATGTGCATGGGCGCCGGGTCGATCGGCCAAGTGCCCGCCAAAGTCGTTGAAATGCTGGAGCCGGCAGGAAGCAAAGCATGAAAGAGAACACCGTGAACTTTGGAAAAGTCGCCGTTCTGATGGGCGGCATGTCGGCTGAGCGCGAGGTCTCGCTGATGTCGGGCAGTGGCGTGCTGAAAGCGCTTCGTTCACGCGGCGTGGACGCCCACGCCTTCGATCCGGCCGAACGCGACCTGAGCGAGCTGAAGAAAGACGGGTTCGAGCGCTGCTTCATTGCGTTGCATGGGCGCTTTGGAGAAGACGGCACGGTGCAGGGTGCACTCGAGCTGCTGGGCATTCCCTACACCGGCTCTGGCGTCATGGCCTCCAGCATGGCCATCGACAAGGTCATGACCAAGCGAGTGATGATTTCCGAGGGCTTGCCGACACCGCAATACCGCCTGCTGCGCCGCGGCACCTATGGCGCGGCCGACATCGCGGCTTTGCCGGATGCACTCGGCCTGCCGCTGATCGTCAAGCCGGCACGCGAAGGCTCGTCCATCGGGCTGACCAAAGTGACCGAACGTTCGGGCATGGCCGAGGCCGTGGCACAGGCCGAAAAACTCGATGCCGATGTGCTGTGCGAGCAGTACATCAGCGGCGACGAAGTGACCTGCCCGGTGCTGGGCACCGGTGCCGAGGCGCGTGCGCTGCCCGTCATCCGCATCGTGGCGCCGGACGGCAACTACGACTACCAGAACAAATACTTCACCGACAGCACGCAATACCTGGTGCCCTGCGGTTTGCCGGAAGGCGAAGAAGCCGTCATCCAGCAACTGGTGCTGGACACCTTTCGCATTCTCAATTGCCGCGGCTGGGGCCGTGCCGATGTGATGATCGATAAGGTCACGCGCAAGCCCTACCTGCTGGAGATCAACACCTCGCCCGGTATGACCGGCCATTCGCTGGTGCCCATGTCCGCCCGCGCTGCAGGCATCTCCTATGAAGACCTTTGCGTGCGGGTGCTCCAGACGGCTTCACTCGACCACCAGAAGCACGGAGGAGGCGCCACTTGAGCCGAACCATGCCCCTGCCAACGCCCATGCCGCTGGACGTCAAGCTCATGAACACCTTCTCGGTGATCCTGGGCCTGGCGTTTGCCGCCATGCTCGTGGCGCTGGGCGTGGCATGGCTGATGCGGCAGTCCCTGTTCAGCCTGAGCGCCATTCGCGTGCAGGGCGACCTGATCCACAACAACGCGGTGACCCTGCGCGCCAATGTGGCGCCGCGGCTGGCGGGCAACTTCTTCACGGTCGACCTGGGCGCCACGCGCGCGGTGTTCGAGTCGGTGCCCTGGGTTCGCCGGGCGCTGGTGCAGCGTGAGTTTCCGAACCGGCTCAAGGTGGTTCTGCAAGAGCACAAGCCTGTGGCGTATTGGGGGGCTGAGGGCGAGTCCAGGCTGGTCAACAGCTTTGGCGAAGTGTTCGAGGCCAACCAGGGTGACGTCGAGGCAGAAGATCTGCCGCTGCTCAATGGCCCGCCCGGGCAGGCGGCGCTGGTGCTTCAGACCTACCAGATGCTGTCGCCCATGTTCGACGAAATGGACGCGACGCTGGAAGAGCTTCAGCTGTCAGGGCAGGGCAGCTGGCGCGCCCAGCTGGACGGCGGCGCCGTGATTGAACTGGGGCACGGGTCACTGGACGAAATACAGACGCGCACGCGACGCTTTATCGCCACGATGACGCAGGTGTCGTCCCGGTACGGGCGCGACCTGGAGTCGGCCGACTTGCGCTACGGCACAGGGTATGCGGTCAAGCTCAAGGGCGTCACCACGGGAAGCCCCGCTGACAAAGACGACGGAAAGAAAAAAAGGTAAATATATGGCCAAGGAATACAAAGATCTGGTGGTCGGACTCGACATCGGAACCAGCAAGGTCATGGCGGTGGTGGCCGAGGTCATGCCGGGGGGCGAGCTCAAGCTGGCAGGCTTGGGCATCGCAGCAAGCAACGGCTTGAAACGCGGCGTGGTGGTCAACATCGACGCCACGGTGCAAAGCATCCAGCAGGCGCTCAAGGAGGCCGAGCTGATGGCCGATTGCAAGATTGCACGTGTCTACACCGGCATCACCGGCAGCCACATCCGCGGCATCAACTCCAGCGGCATGGTGGCGGTGAAAGACAAGGAAGTCACCCAGGCCGACGTGGCGCGGGTGATCGAGACGGCCAAGGCCATCAACATCTCGACCGACCAGCGCCTGCTGCTGGTGGAACCGCAGGAGTTCGTCATCGACGGGCAGGACGTGCGTGAACCGATCGGCATGAGCGGCATCCGCCTCGAAGCCAAGGTGCACATCGTGACCGGTGCGCAAAGCGCGGCTGAAAACATCATCAAGTGCGTGCGCCGCTGCGGGCTGGAAGTCGACCAGCTCATGCTGAACCCGCTGGCCTCCAGCCTCTCGGTGCTGACGCAGGACGAGCAGGAGCTCGGTGTGGCACTGGTCGATATCGGCGCCGGCACCACCGACGTCGCCATCTTCACCGGCGGCGCCATCCGGCACACCGCGGTGATCCCGATTGCCGGTGATCTCATCACCAGCGACATCGCCATGGCGCTGCGCACGCCCACCAAAGATGCCGAAGACATCAAGGTGGAAAGCGGCTATGCAAAGCAGCTGCTGGCCGACCCGGACCAGCAGGTGGAAGTCCCGGGCCTGGGGGACCGCGGCCCGCGCATGCTGAGCAAGCAGGCGCTGGCCGGCGTGATCGAGCCGCGCATTGAAGAAATTTTCTCGCTGGTCCAGCAGGTGATCCGCGAGTCCGGCTACGAAGAAGTCTTGTCCTCAGGCATCGTCATCACCGGCGGCAGCGCTGTCATGCCCGGCATGGTGGAACTCGGCGAAGACATCTTCCTCAAACCGGTGCGGCGCGGCATACCGCGTTATTCGAGCGCGCTGTCCGACATGGTGGCCCAGGCGAGAGCCGCTACCGTCATGGGCTTGCTCGAAGAAGCCCGGTTGGCCCGCATGCGGGGCTACAAGGTGTCGCAAAAAGCGGGCAGCGTGCATAACGCATTCGGCCGTGTCAAAGACTGGTTTGTGGGGAACTTCTGATGAAAACCTATTCCACTTTTGTCGGCAGGCCATCCCGTTGTATGCATTCCGGCGGGGCGGATCCCCCTGCGTGAAGAAGCCATGTCAACCATAAATAAAAACTTCCAACTATTGGCAACTGCAGTTTATTGATTAGGAGGCTCCCAATGAGCATCGAAATGATTGAAATCGAAGAATTCAACCAGGGCACGCAGATCAAGGTGATCGGCGTAGGCGGCGGCGGCGGCAACGCCGTCGGGCACATGATCGAATGCGGCGTGCAAGGCGTCGAATTCATCTGCGCCAACACCGACGCGCAGGCACTCAGCCGAGGCAGCGCGCATAAGACCATCCAGCTGGGCAGCAGCGGCCTGGGCGCGGGCAGCAAGCCCGACAAGGGCCGTGACGCGGCCGAGCTGGCGGCGGACGACATTCGCAGCGCGATCGACGGCGCGCACATGCTGTTCATCACCGCCGGTATGGGCGGCGGCACAGGCACCGGCGCGGCGCCCGTGATTGCGCGCATCGCGAAAGAAATGGGCATCCTCACGGTCGGCGTGGTGACCAAGCCTTTCGAGTTCGAAGGCGGCCGCCGCATGACCAACGCCGACCTGGGCCTGGCCGAGCTGGAAGCCAATGTCGACTCGCTGATCGTGGTGCTGAACGAAAAGCTGCTCGAAGTGCTGGGCGACGATGTGACACAGGATGAGGCTTTCGCGCATGCCAACGACGTGCTCAAAAACGCCGTGGGCGGCATTGCCGAAATCATCAATGTGCCCGGCCACGTGAACGTCGACTTTGAAGACGTGCGCACCGTGATGGGTGAGCCCGGCAAGGCCATGATGGGCACGGCCAAGGCCAACGGCCCGGACCGCGCGCGCATCGCCGCCGAGCAGGCCGTGGCCTGCCCGCTGCTCGAAGGCATCGACCTGTCGGGCGCCAAGGGCGTGCTGGTGCTGATCTCGGCCGCCAAGGGCTCGCTCAAGCTGAGCGAATCCAAGCTGGCGATGAACACCATCCGCGCTTACGCATCGCCCGATGCGCATGTGATCTACGGCACGGCCTATGACGACGAGCTGGGTGACGACATTCGCGTGACCGTGGTCGCGACCGGCCTGTCCCGCCAGGGAGTGCGCCGCCTCGCGCCTCCGCTGCAGGTGCTGCGCACCGGCACCGACAACGTGCCTTTCAATGTGCCGACGCTGAACGCTGCGGGAGGTGCTGCCGGTGGTGCGCAGATGGCTACCGGATCGGCCCAGCCTGACTACGGCAACATGTCGGTGCCTAGCGTCTGGCGTACGAATCGGACGCAGGCTGCGGCGAAGGTGGATGCGTTGGCGTCGGGCGGGATGGACGACTTCGAGATACCAGCCTTCCTCCGCAAACAAGCTGATTAATCGATGTAAAGCTACTGCGCGCCCCGATCTTGCGCTTGTGGTGCTCGCCGTACCTTAGTACGGCTCCGCTCCTCAGCGCAACCTCGGGGCGCTCGCTACGCTTTCCATTCGATTAATCACCATTGGATAGTGAAGCGGGCGCTCGTTACTGGCGCCCCAATGCACTCTCGCTATGCCCGGCATTGCTAACCCCTACCCTTGAAATGGCCTTGCGCCGCCTAAAATAGACAGCATGCTTGCCCAAAGAACCCTTAAATCCCTGACCAAAGCCGTGGGCGTGGGCCTGCACAGCGGGCAGCGGGTGGAGTTGACTTTGCGGCCTGCGGCGCCGGATACGGGCATTGTGTTTCGGCGGGTGGATTTGCCGCAGCCGGTGGATATCGTGATCTCTGCGCAGGCGGTGACGGATACGCGGCTGGCGTCGACGATTTCGAACGGCAGCGCCAAGGTGCATACCGTTGAGCATTTGATGTCAGCTTGCGCGGGCTTGGGCATCGACAACCTGTATGTCGACATCACGGCCGAAGAAGTGCCGATTCTGGATGGTTCGGCTTCGTCGTTTGTGTTTTTGCTGCAGTCGGCGGGTATTGCATTGCAGGCCGCGCCCAAGCGTTTTATCCGCGTGATCAAGCCGGTGGAGGTGCGCGAAGGCGAGGGCGCCAACACCAAGTGGGCGCGCCTGAGTCCTTACGAAGGTTACAAGCTCAGTTTTGAAATTGATTTCGACCACCCGGCGGTGGACTCCACCGGCCAGCGGGTGGAGTTCGACATGGGCTCGGGTGCCTACACGCGCGACATCGCGCGGGCCCGCACCTTCGGCTTTACCAAAGACGTCGAAATGATGCGCGCCAACGGCCTGGCCCTGGGTGGCGGGCTGGACAATGCCATCGTGATGGACGACTACAAGGTGCTCAACAGCGACGGGCTGCGCTACAACGACGAGTTCGTGAAGCACAAGATCCTCGACGCCATGGGCGACTTGTATTTGCTGGGCAAGCCGCTGCTGGCCGCCTACAGCGCGTTTCGCTCCGGTCATGCGATGAACAACAAGCTGCTGCGCGAGTTGCTCTCGCACCAGGACGCCTACGAGGTCGTCACCTTTGAAGATGAGAAAAAGGCGCCTCAGGGTTTTGCGACCCTGGCGCGTGCCTGGTAGTCAGGCCAGGCTTTCCCCCATGCTGCTGTTTCGCTGGCTCATCCTGCTCTTCCTGCTGGCGGCCATCGTGTCGTTCATGTTTTATGCGGGCACCGGGCAGGCGCGTTTCAAGCGCTACGGGCTCATCATCCTCAAGTGGACGCTGATCGCCGCCTTCGGGTTCTTCGCGGTGCTGATTCTGGAGCGGCTTTAAGCAATTAGTCCAATATGGACTGGTTTTTATTAAGCATCGTTTCAGCGATCTTTCGATACTTCATGAAGAATCCATCTTCCAGCGTTCTTGAAGATACAAGATGACTTTGGGTTTGGTTGGTTAAAACGGCATTATGAAGAGCCGATAATATTTTTAGAAAGTCGTCGTCAAACTCAGGCGCGTCTTTGTAAATTACGAGAAGCGATTTTGGCGAAATAGCCAAGCTGAGTGTGTAGATCGGATCCTTAATGCCACCGCCATTTACGACAAGTGGCGTGTCGCCAGTTAAAAAGTGATCCTCTCCCGATGGGATCGTGATAACCACCCATTTCATGGAAGCAATGCCATGAATGAAATGATCGTCATTGATTGCTGAGGTTATTTTTTCTAAGGCAAGATTTCGAGCAAGAGCCTGCTTATCTATTGCAGATAACACGGCTGAAAATGTGGGACGGGCCACCATTTTCGGCATCTCAGACTTCAGTGAGGCTAGCGTCTCTTCAATCCCAGTTGCAGCTAACTCGGAGAGTTGGCGAATGCGATTGGGAGACCGTTCAAGCAACGAACTAATAAACTTGCTCCAAGAGTTGCGATCCTGCTCAGTCAGCGGCTGTATGCCAGAGGTAAGTATTTTCTGATGAACCAAGCTGGCTGAACTATCAATTAAAGCGAAAAAGTCATGTTCGAGTTGATGAGATTTAGTCGACCGAAAATTAAGCCCATCGGGATTGATGGTGTACAGGTCAGTCTCGAAGCCGACTGCTTTTGACGGCCTTTCGTGATAGTGCAACTGTTTACGTGGATTGCGTTTATATAGATAAAAATAGTCGCAGCCTAGTGCATACCATTCACGCAAATAGAACTGCGGTACGAAATGGTGACGCTGAGGATTTTTGCCATCAATCATGTTTGTGATGCAGGAATCCCGTTGTGTTAGTCGGTCTCAGCATGATAGTTAATGATGCCGGCCGGCCTGAACGAGCTGATTGACTTGTGGCGAAAGGTCGGTGCGCTTTCTCAGCGAGAGCGCCCACCCCGGTAGTTCCCCGACATCGGTGCGCCCGTGCCGCTGGCCTGCGCCAACCGTGCCATCGCGCTGCCCACATGGGCGTGGGTGATGGCCAGCCCCAGGGCGTCCGCCGCATCCTTGCCGGGCAGCGACGGCAGCTTCAAAAGCCGCATCACCATTTCCTGCACCTCGGCCTTGCCGGCTTTGCCGTAGCCGGCCACGGCCTTTTTGAGCTGCAAGGCGGTGTATTCGGCCACCGACAGTTCGCGCGAGACCAGCGCGGTAATGCAGGCCCCGCGCGCCTGGCCCAGCAGCAGCGTGGCCTGCGGGTTGACGTTGACAAAGACGATCTCGACCGAGGCCGCATCGGGCTGGTAGCGTTCGACCACTTCGCAGACACCTTCGAAGAGCACCTTGAGCCGGCCGGGCAAATCGGCGCGTTCCAGGTGCGTGGTCTTGATGGTGCCGCTGGCCACGTAGCGAAGGTGCTGGCCCTCCACATCGACCACGCCGAAGCCGGAAGTCTGCAGGCCGGGGTCTATGCCTAGGATGCGCATACGCTATAAATTTGATAGCTACTAGTCAATGTGGGATAAGGGCTAGATGCCAAAATACCATCGAACCGAGTGGAAGAAGATGGGCGCGCCGAAACACAGTGCGTCCACCCGGTCGAGCAGGCCGCTGGCGCCAGTGACGCCCACGCCGCGCGCGCCCCAGTTGGGAATGCCGCGGTCGCGCTTGAGCGCTTTCATCACCAGATGACCCAGTGAGCCCGACACGCAGGCGATGAAGGCCATGGCCACTGCCTGCGCAGGCTTGAAGGGCGTCAGGCCCGCCAGCAGGCCGCCCAGCAGGCTGGCTGCCACCACGGCAATCAGCCAGCTGGTCCAGTTAAAGCTCTTGCTCACATTGGGCGCACTCGGCGCGCGCTGCAGTTTGCGGCCTACCAGATACTCCACGATCATGCAGGTCTGCACCACAAAGACGAGGAAGAACACGAGGAAGGCGTTTTTGCCCTCGTAGTTGGGAAATTTCAGCAGCATCAGCGCGGGCACATGGCTCATGCCGTAGACGCAGACCATGATGCCCCACTGCAGCTTGGCGTTGCGCTCCAGGAAGCGCTGCGGGTCGTCGGCCAGCGCGCTCACCACTGGGATTGCCAGGAACACATAGACGGGGATGAATACGGTGATCAGGTCAAAGCGCCGCGTGATCACCAACGCGAACTGCACCGGCAACACCACAAAAAAAGCCAACACCAGGCTGCGGTGGTCGCCTTTGCGGGTGGGCGACAGCGTGATGAATTCGCGCAGCGCAAAAAATGCCACCAGCCCAAACAGCACCGTGGTCACGGTTTCACCCAACGTCCAGCCGATCCAGAACACCGTGGACATCAGCCAGGAGGTGCGCAGCAGGCCGTTGAAGTCTTTCAGCTTCTGGGTGTGCAGGTCGTCCTCGTGCGTGTCCTTGAGGGACATCACAAAGGCGACCACGCTGATCAGGATCAGGATGCCGAACACCAGCAGGAAGAGCCGGCCGACCTGTTGGGAGGGGGAAAGATCGCGCAAATAGGTATTCATCAGGACTCTCGCAGATCCATGACGGCCAGGCGCGCGCGCGCCAGGAATTCGCCGCGGTCTTCACCGGGGGCCAGCGAAATCGGCGCGCCGAAGGTGACCGAGCACAGGATGGGCACCGGCACCACTTCGCCTTTGGGCATGACGCGCTGCACGTTGTTGATCCAGGCCGGCACCAGCACCACGCCGGGAAACTTGAGCGCCAGGTTGTAAAGGCCGGCCTTGAATTTTTGCGGCTCTTCCTGGTTGCCGCGCGTGCCTTCGGGAAACAGGATGATGGAGTCGCCATTGGTCAGCGCTTCGATCAGCGGCTCCAGCGGGTCCTGGTCGCCGGTCTTGGCGCGGTCTACATAAATCGCGTTGAACACCGCCGTGGTGATCCACTGCTTGAAGGGTGTTTTGGTCCAGTAGTCTTTGGCCGCGATCGGGCGGGTGATGCTGCGCAGCTCCTCAGGCAAGGCGGCCCACATCAGCACCAGGTCGGCATGGCTTTGGTGGTTGGCGAAGTAGATGCGCTGCTCGGCTTTGGGCGGGCAGCCCTGCCAGCGGGCCTGTGCGCCGGTGAGCGTTCGGATCAGCCCCAGCAGGAAAAGGCTCATTATTTTGGCAAGCATGGCGTCGATGATACGTTCCCGCCATGACCGTCTGGCGCTGGCCGGATTATTCTGGTAAACAGCAGTCTGCGTCTTATTTTTAATACTTCTGTTTGCGGTCTATGCTGAAATCCCTCGTTCTCAAGTCTTTCGCCATGCCCTCGTGCGGGACCCTCCTGGGCCGCTGGCTTGCCGGTGGCGCATGCCTGGCGCTTTCCTGCACCGCCTGGGGCCAGTTCCAGGTCCATGGGCGCTTCTCAGCTTCCACCCTGGATTCAGGATGGAGTCCGGGCGGGGCGGTCGCGCTGACAGCACCCGTCGCTGATGCCGAAGGCGCCGGCTGGCTCAGGCTCACCGGCAATGTCGCCGGTGCGCAGGGGAATGTGCGCTACACCGCCGCCAGTTTTAGCGCGCAGGGCGGTGTGACGCTGGCTTTCAGCTATGCCTCATGGGGCGGGGGTCTACCGGGCGCCGACGGCATCACGGTGTTTCTCTATGACGCCACGCAAAACATGTCGGGCGCGCTGCCGGGCGGCGGGCTGGGTTACTGCAAGGGCGCTGGCGGCTATCTGGCGCTCGCGCTGGACGAATACGGCAACTTTTCCAGTCCGTCGGACAACTGCGCGGGCGGCGGCGGGCCCGGCGGCGCGCCGCAGGCGCTGGTGCTGCGCGGCCCCGTGGCCGCAGGCAATCCTTTCATTGGCCATGTGCCCATGCCCGGCAATGTCGACCAGGCCACAGCCACCGCGCGTCCGGTGCCGCGCCAGGTCGTGATGACGCTCTCGCCCAAGGCGGCGGGCCCGGGTTACGCCATCAATGTCGATGTGCGCGACGGCGCTGCCGGTCCCTTCCGGCGCCTGGTGACCAACGCAGACTTCCCCTATGCCGCGCCGGCCGCGCTGAGTGTGGGCGTGGCAGGCAGCACCGGCGGCGCCAAAAATGTGCACGAGGTTCGGGATGTGATGGTGACCGGCAACGCGGCGAACCCGCCTGAGGTCAACCATGTCTTCACGCCGGCGGTGGTTGCGCCCGGCGGCACCAGCACGCTGGAGTTGCATTTCAGAAGCACCGGCCAGCGCGCTGCCGTGCTGAGCGCACCCTTTGTCCAGCCCTTGCCTGCAGGCCTGGTGGTGGCCAATCCCTCAGGCCTGGGCGGCGATTGCCTGGCGACAGTGAACGCGGCCCCGGGCGGCAACGAGGTGTCCGTCGGCGCCGGCATGAGCATCCGCAATGCCGGCTGCACGGTGTCGATCAAGGTGCGGGCTGCGGCCGCCGGCACCTACAACACCGCTGCGCCGGCGGGCAACCTGCAAACCGATCTGGGCCGTAACAGGGAGCCGGGTTCGGCTTCGCTGGTGGTCAAGCGCTAGAAGCAGGGAAGCAGGCCCCGCGCGCGTGCTTCACGCACCGGGGCTGATGTTCTCTTCGGCTCTTTTGCCAGAGCCGGTTCTTCAGGGCAGTTCGACGCCGCCCATGCGGGCCACGATGGTGCCGGCGCGCGAGGCCAGGTAACCCGAGGCGGGCCGGGTTTCAAAATACTTGGGCCGGGGCAGCATCACGGCCAGCCGTGCCGCCTCATAGGCGCTGAGCCTGGCCGCAGGCTTGCGGTAATAGTGTTGGGCGGCGGCTTCGGCGCCGAAAATGCCCTCACCCCATTCCACGCTGTTGAGGTAAATCTCCAGGATGCGCTCTTTGCTCAGCAGGGCTTCCAGCAGCAGCGTCAGCACCAGTTCCTGGCCTTTGCGCAGCAGGGTGCGTTCACCCGACAAAAAGAGGTTTTTGGCCAACTGCTGCGTGATGGTGGAGCCGCCCACGATCTTGGGGCCCTTGGCCGGCGTGGCCGCAGCCTTGGCCGGAGCCAGCCGGCTGGCTGTCTGCGCGGCGCGCTGCTCGGCCTTGGCGTTTTTGTCCCAGGCTTTTTCCAGCGCTTCCATGTCCACGCCGTCATGTTCGGCAAAGCTGGCATCTTCCGAGGCGATGACGGCGCGCTTCAGGTGGGCCGGCAATTCGGCGTAAGGCACCCACTGCTGGCGCCATTTCAAAGAGCCGGTGTTGCGCGTAACCAGGTAGGCTTCCGAGCGCTGGAAGGCGGTGGACTCGGGGTTTACCACGGCCATCATCGCGATGCGCGCCACAAAAAAGAGTTGCAACGCCAGGCCAGCGATCAGCCCAAGGCCCAGCAACCTGAGCAGTGCTTTCATGATGCGCGCGCCCTCATCCTTTTCATTTGCCTTATCCGAACTGCGCCCGCATTTCCTGCAGCACCTGCGCCGAAGGCGGGCGCACCTTGCGCCACAGCTCGAAGGCCTCGGCGGCTTGTTCCACGAGCATGCCCAAGCCGTCGCGCGGCGTGGCGCCGTTGTCTTTGGCCCAGGCCATGAAGCCCGCGGCGGCGGGGCCGTACATCATGTCGCAGGCCAGCGCCCCGGGCTTGAGCACACTGGCCGGAACCGGCACACCCGCGCCCGCCAGGCTGCTCGCGCTGGCGTTGATGATCACATCGAAATTTCCCTCCAGCCCTTGCAGGTCTTGGGTGAGTAGCTCTGTTTTTTGTAGCAAGCCCTGCATGGAGGGATGCGCCTTGTGGCTTTCCGCCAGCGCATCGGCCTTGGCCCGCGTGCGGTTGACGAGCACCAGCCGGCGCGGCCCGGCCGCCAGCAGGGGCCCCAGCGCGCCTGCGCCTGCGCCGCCTGCGCCTATCAGCAGCACGTCGCGCCCGGCCAAGGCAACACCGGCATTGTTCTGGATGTCGTTCACCAGGCCCACGCCGTCGGTGTTGTCGGCATGGATGATGCCGCCGTCCAGCCTGAGCGTGTTGACGGCTCGGGCAAGCTGCGCGCGGTCGGTCAGGGTGGTTGCCGCCTCAAAGGCTTCAAGCTTGAAAGGCACGGTGACATTGCAGCCTTTGACACCGTCTTGCGCCAGCTGCGCCAGCGTGGCGGCAAAGGCCTCCAGCGGCACCAGCAGGCGTTCATACTGCAGCGACTGGTCCGTCAGCTCGGCAAAGCGCGCGTGGATCAGTGGCGACTTGCTGTGCGCGATCGGGTTGCCCAGGACGTAATACTTATCCATGGCGGCGCATCTTCATGAACTTAGCGACTCGTGAGTTTGGTCTCAAGCGTGTCGTCGCGCGTGAATTTGAAGCGGGACACCACAACGATCTGGTCGGCCTGGCGGCGCATGGCGTCGTTGAATTTGCCGAAAGGCCCGGTGCCGCGCACGATGCTTTGCGCGCGCCGGTCCAGCGTCAGGTTGCCCGAGGTCTGCACGACTTCGGTGTCGATCACGCTACCGTCGAAATTCACGGTGACGACCATGGTGAGCTCGCCGTAGAGTTTTTTGCCGGCCTGCTCGGGGAAGTTGACCGTGCCCTTGTCTTCAATCTTGCGGCGCAGCTCGTCGTAGTAGACCGCGTAGACCTCTTCGCGCGTGGCCGGGCTGATGTAGCGCTTCTTGGGCCGCGCATTTTCTTCGTTGATGCGTCGTTCGATCTCGGCCAGGATTTTGACCAGTGCCTTGCGCTTTTCTTCGCGCTCGGCTTGCGCCGGGTTGTTCGCGGGTTGTGTCAAGTCGGGCGGCGGCATCGAAGCCAGCTGCTTTTTGATGTGCGCCAGCAGCTGTGTTTGCTGCTCCTGCAGCGATTCGACTTTGCGTTGCGCGTCTTCAGTGGCGTCGCCCAGTTCCATCAGGGCCGAAGGCGGCAGGGGCGAGGTGGCCCGGCCTTTTTCGGCCTCACCGCCGCCGGCGAGCGAGGCTTGCGCGATGGCCTTGGCGAAGTCGGGCTTCTCGTTGGACTTGGCGTTGACCAGGATCACTTCCAGCGGCGTGTCCTGGAACACGCGGTTAAAGCGCTCCGGATCGACAAAACGAACCGTCAATAGCACCACGTGAAAGGCGATGGACGCGCCTAGGGCTATTTGCAGTGTGCTGGGTGACTTCACAGAAGGAGATTATCGGGGGTTATCCGTGCAAAACGGCGTTGTGAAGACTCAAGCAGTGGCCGGAACCGTCCCTGCGGTGTCCGCCTGTGGTTCGTTGACATCAACCGCGATCGAGATCGGCCCGGCGGCCATCTCGGACTCGCCATCTTCCTCACCCAGCGGATCGGGCGACTCGTCGGTTTCCACATCCAGCCGCTCAATCACTGTTCCCGAAATATCCAGCGTGATCTCGTCAATCTCGCCCAGCTTGACACGCACCTTTGCGCCGCGCGGCAGGCCTTGCGCACCCACGGCCGGCAGCACCAGCGGCAGCTCGTCGGCGCGCACCAGGTTGTCCTTGAAGGCGGTGGCCGTCAGCTCGGTGATGTTGTTTTGCTGCAGGTACTTCAGCGTCCAGTAGCGCTCGATGCCGGCCTGGAAACCGTTGTAAGCGCTATAGGCCGCATCAAAGCCCGAGATGATCGAAAACAGTTCGGCGTCTTTGGGCTTGAAAGGCGCGACCAATGCGGCCGTGCGGCCGTGGCGCGCACAGGCAATGATCTGCCACTGGTTGACCAGGTCGGTGTAGCGGCGCAGGGGTGATGTGCTCCAGGCATAACTTTTCACGCCTATGCCCGCGTGCGGCAAGGCCTTGGTGCCCATGCGCACTTTCACGCCGGGCGCAAGACTCGCCTGGCTGCGGTAGATGCCGGGCACGCCGTGCTCGGCCAGCCACTGGCCCCAGGTGCTGTTGGCCAGAATCATGGCCTCGGCCACGATCAAATCGAGCGGTGCGCCGCGCTGGCGGGTGCTGATGCTGACGGTTTCATTGCCCTGGGGCTCGCCGCCCGTGGGGTTGTCGAGGCGGAAGTTGTAGTCGGGCCGGTTGAAGTTCTCGGGCTTGCCGCGCACGATTTCGCGCTGCGCCTTGAGGTGTTTGGCCAGCCGATGCAGAAAGGTCAGCTCCACGCCCCACTGCACGCCGGTGGGCGGGCTGGTTTGCGCGGCTTCAAAGAAAGCCTCGGTGAAGGTGCTGTCCAGCATGTCGTGGCGCAGGTTGCTCACGATGGGCACCTGCTCCAGCCGGGTCGCGCTGTCCTTGATCTCCAGCGTGGCTTCATCGAGCGTGAGGTAAAGCGACAAAGCCGGGCAATTGCGGCCTTCTTGCAAGGTATAGCTCTTGACGATCTCGTCGGGCAGCATGGTCAGCTTGTAGCCGGGCATGTAGACGGTGGACAGCCGCGCGCGGCCCACGGTGTCAATCGGGCTGCCAGGCAGCACGGCCAGGCCCGGCGCGGCGATGTGAATACCCAGCGTGACCGTGCCGCTGCCCAGGCCTTGCACGGAGAGCGCGTCGTCAATTTCGGTGGTGGCCGAGTCGTCGATGGAGAACGCTTTGACGTCAGCCAACGGCAGTTCGTCTTTGACTTCAGGCGCCTGCAGCGCTGGAAAGCCCGTGCCCTTGGGAAAGTTCTCAAACAGAAAGCGCTTCCAGTGAAACTGGTAGGGCGAGGCGATGGCGCCGGCCTTTTGCAGCAGATCCAGCGGCGCGGTGTGCGTGGCGCGCGAGGCTTCGACCACGGCCTTGTATTCAGCGCTGTTCTTGTCGGGCTTGAAGAGGATTTTGTAAAGTTGCTCGCGCACCGGCGCCGGGCATTCGCCGCGGCCCAGTTCTTCGGCCCAGGCGGTGATCTGCGCCGCGACCTGTTTTTTCTTTTCGATGGCGGCAAGCGCTTGCTGCAGGATTTCTGCCGGGGCTTTTTTGAATTTTCCCTTGCCGGCGCGGCGAAAGTAATGCGGCGCGTCGTACAGACGAAACAGCGCCGCGGCTTGCTGCTCCAGTGTGGCGGCCTTGCCGTCGGCGCTGAAGTAGTCGCGGGCCAGGTCGGCAAAACCGAATTCCTCTTCGCTGGCAAATTCCCAGGCGAGGTCCAGCTCGATGTCCTGGCTCAATTTTTGGCCGGCGGCCACCATGTCGGCGGGTGAGGGCTTTTCAAATCTCAGCAGGGCGTTAACGCCCTTGACCTTCACGCGCTTGCCCGAGTCGAGCTCGACCTGCAGCGAAGCGTCGCTCTCGGACAAAATGCGGCCGGCCAGGAACTTGCCGGCTTCTTCAAACAATACAAACAAAACAGGGTCCCTTTGGTGTCTTTGATGACTTGGGACTAGTGTAATCAGGCAGCTTCCGGGCCCGGTTCAGGAGGGATCAGGCCAGTGCCAGGAAGTCCAGGATTTCGGGTACATGCGTATCGAAGTCGCTCAGCGCGTGATCGCCGCCTTCCAGTAGCCGGATGTAAGCGCCTGCATAGCGCGCCGTCATTTCCTGCCAGTCCAGCACCTCGTCGCCCTTGGCGATGATGGCCAGGTAGTTGCCGGGTGTTTTCAGCGGCCCGGTGTGCTGCGCCTTGAGCTCGTCCACAAAGCGCGGCTCGAAGAAAAAGTGCTCGTCCGGGTTGTGCCAGGTGGTTTGCTCGCCGATGTAGCCGGCCAGGTCACGCGCGGGCTCCACCGCGGGATTGAGCAGCACGGCCTTGCAGCCGGTGCGCTCGGCCACGGCGGTGGCGTAAAAGCCGCCCAGCGACGAGCCGATCACCGCCATGCTCTGGTAGCCGGCCTGCTGCGGCCAGCCGGCAATTTCATCGAAGACCATCTGCAGCGCGGCCCGGGGTGAGGCCGGCAATTGCGGGCACCACCAGTGCACGGCCGGGTGGCGTTCTTGTACCAGCGCCGCCATTTTCCGGGACTTGACGGACTGGGGCGAAGACCGGAAGCCGTGCAGGTAGAGCAGGTGGGTGGTGCGCATGGCGCCATGTTAGACGGAGGGGGCGCCGGGCGCGCTCGCCGGTTTTTCAGCGGAAGCTTCGGGGAGGGTGCTGTATTTTTGAGGAAAAAAGGCCTCTAGCCCATATGTTTAATGGACGATACGCTATTTATTTGATAGCAAATTGGCGGCAGTTGCTGTCGGGGCAATCCACGCAAGGCGGCCAGTCCCGCCGCCGGGCTGGCGGATAATCGCCGCATGTCTGCCGTTTTCGACAAACCTTCCCTCTACCAGCGCACGCTGCCTCTGCTGCAGGGTTTTGACGGGCTGCTGGCTTTTGCCGTTTTCCTGCTGGCCTGTGCGGGCCTCCTGATCATGTATTCGTCGGGCTACGACCACGGCACCCGTTTTGTCGACCATGGCCGCAACATGCTGATTGCCGGGGCCATCATGTTTGTGGTGGCGCAAGTCCCGCCGCAGCGCCTGATGGCCTTTGCCGTGCCGCTGTATATCGCCGGCGTCACCCTGCTGGTCGCGGTGGCCGTTTTCGGCATCACCAAAAAAGGCGCACGGCGCTGGCTGAACGTGGGCGTGGTGATTCAGCCCAGCGAAATCCTCAAGATCGCCATGCCGTTGATGCTGGCCTGGTGGTTCCAGAAACGCGAAGGCCAGTTGCGTCCGCTGGATTTTCTGGCGGCTGGGCTGTTACTGATCATCCCGGTGGGGCTGATCATGAAGCAGCCCGACCTGGGGACCTCGTTGCTGGTGCTGGCCGCGGGGCTCGCGGTGATCTTTTTTGCCGGCCTGAGCTGGAAGCTCATCTTGCCGCCCGCGCTGCTGGGGCTGATCGGCGTGTTCCTGGTGGTGTGGTTCGAGCCGCAGCTGTGCGCCGACGGCATGCGCTGGCCCATCCTGCACGACTACCAGCAGCAGCGCATCTGCACGCTGCTCGACCCCTCACGCGACCCGCTGGGCAAGGGCTTTCACATCATCCAGGGCATGATCGCCATCGGTTCGGGCGGCATCACCGGCAAGGGCTTTATGGCCGGCACGCAGACGCATCTGGAGTTCATTCCCGAGCGCACCACCGACTTCATCTTCGCCGCGTATTCCGAAGAGTTCGGCCTGCTGGGCAACCTGCTGCTGATCACCGGCTTCATCTTCCTCATCCTGCGCGGGCTGGCCATTGCGCTGGAGGCGTCCACCTTGTTTGCGCGCCTGCTGGCCGGGGCGCTGACCATGATTTTTTTCACCTATGCCTTTGTCAACATGGGCATGGTCAGCGGCATCCTGCCGGTGGTGGGTGTGCCTTTGCCCTTCATCAGCTACGGCGGCACCGCCATGGTCACGTTGGGCCTGGCCATCGGCATGCTGATGTCGATCGCCAAGGCCAAGCGGCTGGTCCAGTCCTGACCGGAGCCTCGCCGTGAACCCGAAACTCGTGACCGTGATCGGGGTGGGCAACATGGGCGGCGGGATGGCAGCCAACTTGCTCAGCCAGGGCTGGGGCGTGCAGGTGTGCGACATCGATGCGGGCAAGGTGGCCGAGATGGTGGCGCTGGGCGCTGTGGCCATCGACTCCCCGGCCGAGGCGGCAGCCGATTCGCGGGCTTTCATCATCTGCGTGGTGGACGCCGCGCAAACCGAAGACGTGCTGTTTGACGGCCAGGGCCTGGCCCGCATGCTGCAGCCCGGCCATGCCGTGATGCTGTGCCCCACGATCTCGCCGCAGGATGTCGAATCTTTCGCCAGCCGTCTGGCTTCGCGCGGCGTGCACACGCTGGACGCACCCATGTCGGGCGGGCCCGCTCGGGCGCGTGACGGCTCCATGAGCCTGATGCTGGCCTGCACGGATGAGGTGTATACGCAGCAGGCCGGCTTGCTGCAGGCCTTATCGGCCAAGGTGTTTCGCATCAGCGAAAAACCCGGCGACGGCGCCCGCACCAAGCTGGTTAACAACCTGCTGGCGGGCATCAACCTGGTGGGCGCCGCCGAAGCGATGGCGCTGGCGGAGCGGTTGGGGCTGGACTTGAGCAACACGCTGGACGTGATCGAGCAATCGAGCGGCCAAAGCTGGATTGGCTCTGACCGCATGCGCCGCGCGATTGCTGGCGACTACGCACCGCGCGCGCATGTGACCCTGCTGGAAAAAGACACCCGGCTGGCCATGGCGGCCGCCCGCGCCGCCGGGTTTGACGGCCCGCTGGGCCTGCGCGCCAGCCAGGTTTTTGCCGACGCGCACCAGGCTGGGTTGGCCGGTGAGGATGACGCGGCCCTTTTCAAGCATCTCAAGGGCCTGGCCGGCAAGTCTTAAGCCGGCCGGCAAAGCCCATGGGCCGTGTCAGGGGGCGCAGCCAGGCTAGCGCGGCTAAAAGGCAGACTGCCTACAATGGCCGAATGACCTCACTTCGCTCCACCCCCGCCTCTGCCTCCAACAAGTCCACGGCCTCATCGACGGCCAAGCCGACGGCGGAGTCGACATCCGGGCGGCTGGAGATCGCTGAAAAGCTGCTGCTGGCGCCGTTTGGCCTCACGCAGGCGCACCTGAGCCGCGCGCTGGGCGAGATCACCTCTTATGGCGCCGACGACGCCGACCTCTACTTCCAGTACACCCGCAGCGAAGGCTGGAGCCTGGAAGAGGGCATCGTGAAAACGGGCTCCTTCAGCATCGACCAGGGTGTGGGCGTGCGCGCCGTGAGCGGCGAAAAAACTGCCTTTGCTTATTCCGACGACATTTCCGAAGCATCGCTGCTCGACGCGGCGCGCACCGTACGCAGCATTTCGGCCGGCGGCAAGTCGGCCCGCGTGAAGACGCCGGCCCGCAAGATCGCCGGCAGCCGCTCGCTCTATCAGGGGCTGGACCCTATCGCCACGCTGGACAGCACCGCCAAGGTCAAGCTGCTCGAAAAGGTGGAAAAACTCGCCAAGGCCAAAGACCCGCGCATCGTGCAGGTGATGGCGGGCCTGGCCAGCGAATACGACGTGGTGATGGTCGCGCGCGCCGACGGCACGCTGGCCGCCGATGTGCGCCCGCTGGTGCGCCTGAGCGTGACCGTGATCGCCGAGCAAAAAGGCCGGCGTGAAGTGGGCTCGGGCGGCGGCGGCGGGCGTTTTGGCCTGGCTTACTTTGACGACGCGCAGATATCTGAATACGTGAACGACGCGGTGAAAGCCGCACTGACCAACCTCGACGCGCGTCCCGCGCCGGCCGGTGAAATGACGGTTGTGCTCGGCTCCGGCTGGCCCGGCATCTTGCTGCACGAAGCCATCGGCCACGGGCTTGAAGGCGATTTCAACCGCAAGGGCTCCAGCGCGTTCTCCGGCAAGATCGGCCAGCGCGTGGCGGCCAAGGGCGTCACCGTGCTGGACGACGGCACCATTGCCGACCGCCGCGGCTCACTCAATGTGGACGATGAAGGCCACGCCAGCCAGCGCAACGTGCTGATTGAAGACGGCATCCTGAAGGGTTACATCCAGGATTCGCTCAATGCGCGCCTGATGAAGGTCAAACCCACCGGCAACGGCCGCCGCGAAAGCTACGCCCATGTGCCCATGCCGCGCATGACCAACACCTACATGCTGGGCGGCGACAAACAGCCCGAAGAAATCGTGGCCAGCATCAAGAAGGGCCTGTACGCCACCAACTTCGGCGGCGGTCAGGTCGACATCACCTCGGGCAAGTTCGTGTTCTCGGCCAGCGAAGCCTTCTGGGTTGAAAACGGCAAGATCCTGTATCCCGTCAAGGGCGCGACGATTGTGGGCAACGGCCCTGATGCGCTGACTCGCGTCACCATGATGGGCAACGACATGGCGCTGGACAGCGGCGTGGGCACCTGCGGCAAGGAAGGCCAGAGCGTGCCGGTGGGCGTCGGCCAGCCGACGCTGCGCATTGACGGCCTGACGGTGGGCGGAACGGCCTGATCCTGCGCGGATTGCCTCTTTTTTGACCTGTGCTACATTTCAGCTTATGAATTCCGCCAAGTTTTATTTTGGTTACTTTTGGTTCTCAAGCGCTTCCGGCGGTAGAGAGATCAACGCGTGACCCGATAAAACGCACCGATTCTCCAAAAACCGCCGGCCCTCCGGCGGTTTTTTTTTGCGCGTCCCGATTGTTGATGTTTGAACGAATTTCTGAACGAACTGTGCGAATCCTGAATTGAACGATATCTAGAAAAGGAAACCTGCGATGAATGCCAAAGCCACCTCCGCCAGCGACAACTGGTATGCGACCGTCGAAAAGACCAGCCAGACCGACGACGAACGCATCAAGGACATCACCGTGTTACCCCCTCCCGAGCATCTCATCCGCTTTTTCCCGATCCGCGGCACCGCCGTCGAGACGCTGATCAGCAAAACCCGCAAGGGCATCCACAACATCATCCAGGGCAAGGACGACCGCCTGCTCGTCGTCATCGGCCCGTGCTCCATCCACGACCCGATGGCTGCGCTGGAATACGCCCGCAAACTGGTTGAGCAGCGCAAGAAGTACGAAGGCACGCTGGAAATCGTGATGCGCGTCTATTTCGAAAAACCGCGCACCACCGTCGGCTGGAAGGGCCTGATCAACGACCCCTACCTCGATGAAACTTTCCGCATCGACGAAGGCCTGCGCATCGCACGCCAGCTGCTGATCGACATCAACCGCCTCGGCCTTCCCGCCGGCAGCGAGTTCCTCGACGTGATCTCCCCGCAGTACATTGGCGACCTGATTTCCTGGGGCGCCATCGGCGCGCGCACAACGGAAAGCCAGGTGCACCGCGAGCTGGCTTCGGGCCTGTCTGCGCCTATCGGCTTCAAGAACGGCACCGACGGCAACATCCGCATCGCGACCGACGCCATCCAGGCGGCGGCGCGCGGCCACCACTTTTTGTCGGTGCACAAAAACGGCCAGGTCGCGATCGTGCAGACCAACGGCAACAAGGACTGCCACGTGATCTTGCGCGGCGGCAAAGCGCCCAACTACGACGCGGCCAGCGTCGCGGCGGCTTGCAAGGAGCTCGAAGCGTCCAAGCTGCCGGCCACGCTGATGGTGGATTGCAGCCACGCCAACAGCTCCAAGCAGCATGAAAAGCAGGTCGAAGTGGCACGCGACATCGCCGGCCAGGTGGCGGGCGGCTCACGCCATGTGTTCGGCCTGATGGTGGAAAGCCACCTCACCGCCGGCGCGCAAAAATTCACCCCCGGCAAGGATGACTCGAAAGCGCTGGAGTACGGCAAGAGCATCACCGACGCTTGCCTGGGCTGGAACGACTCGCTCGACGTGCTGGAAATTCTGTCGGCCGCCGTGCTCAAGCGCCGCGCCGCCAAGTAAGGCGGCAAGGAAGCCACCGTGCGGGTTTGTGCGAATAGCCGCCAGGCCCGCAAGTCGCCGACCATGGGCTCTTGACCAGGAGCCCATCATGCGCAGCGAAGTCAGTGTGACCTTCAAGGGCGTCGCGCCCATCCGCCTGGACCTCAACGAAGTGCAGCCCATGCCGCACGATGTGGCGCGTTGGTGGCTGGACGACCAGTTCACGCAAATGGGCTGCGAGCCGCTGCGGCCGACCGGCAAGCTGCTGACCGCTGACAAGGTGGTGGTCGTTGCGCAGGCGGCCGGGCCGGCGAAGTTTGCCGAGGCCAAATGGGCTCAGGAATTTGCGCGAGCCTCGAGCGCGGCGCTGGGCAAGCCGGTCGTGCATGTCGATGTCACAACGCTGAGTATCAGTTTCTAGAGCCCCACCCCGGAGTTTGATTTTTTAAGCGATTCAGGCCTCTAGCCTATGTCCGTCATGGGCTAGAAGCTATCAAATTAATAGCAAATCGAGGCCGAATCCATCGGGCTCGCCGTCAGGCCTTCAGCGCCTGCAGCAGCTTCGCGTGAATCCCGCCAAACCCGCCGTTGCTCATACACAGCAAATGGTCGCCCGGCCGCACCGCGGCCAGCACCTGCTCAATCAACTGCTCGATAGTGCCGGCCACCTGCGCGCGGTCGCCCATCGGCGCCAATGCGGCGCGCGCATCCCAGTCCAGCCCACCGGCGTGGCAAAAGGCCAGGTCGGCCTGCTCCAGACTCCAGGGCAACTGGGCCGTCATCGCGCCCAACTTCATGGTGTTGCTGCGCGGCTCGAAGATCGCCAGGATGCGTTGCGCGCCCTTGCCGTTGGCGGTGAGCTGCCGGCGCAGGCCGTCCACCGTCATATGGATGGCCGTCGGGTGGTGGGCAAAGTCGTCATACACGGTGATGTCGCCGCCGCTTTGAGCGACCACGCCGCGCACTTCCATGCGGCGCTTGACGTTCTGGAACGTTGCCAGGGCCAGGGCCGCGGCCTTGGGCGCTACACCCACATGCTCGGCTGCGGCGATGGCGGCCAGCGCATTGAGCTGGTTGTGCACGCCGCTGATGCCCCATTGCACATGGGCCACGGCCTGCCCGGCCTTAAGCACCTGGAAGTCGTGTGGCTCGCCCTGGGCGGTAAAGCCGTCTTTATTCAGCAGGCCACCGCCAAACAGCATCTGCTCACTCCAGCAGCCCTTGGCCAACACGCGCTGCAGGCTGGCTTCGCCGGCGTTGACGACCACCCGGCCCTGTGACGGCACGGTGCGCACCAGGTGGTGGAACTGCCGCTCGATGGCCGCCAGGTCGTCAAAGATGTCGGCGTGGTCGAACTCGAGGTTGTTCAGGATGGCGGTGCGCGGGCGATAGTGCACAAACTTGCTGCGCTTGTCGAAAAACGCGGTGTCGTACTCGTCGGCTTCAATCACGAAGGTGTTGCCGTCGCCCAGCCGGGCCGACACGCCGAAGTTGAGCGGCACGCCGCCCACCAGAAAACCGGGCTTGAGGCCGGCCTGCTCCAGGATCCAGGCCAGCATGGCGGTGGTGGTGGTCTTGCCGTGCGTGCCGGCCACGGCCAGCACATGGCGCGGGCCGGTGGCATGGTGCGTCGGGTGGTGCAGCACGTGGCCCGACAGCCATTGCGGGCCGCTGGTGTAGGGCTTGCCGCTGTTCAAAATGGCTTCCATCAGCGGGTACCTTGGGCTGCCGTCCAGCTGCCGGGCGCGAGACACCACATTGCCCACCACAAACACGTCGGGCTCAAAAGCCATCTGGTCGGCGCCATAGCCTTCGATCAGCTCGATGCCCAGGCCGCGCAGCTGGTCGCTCATGGGCGGGTAGACGCCGGTGTCGCAACCCGTCACTTTGTGCCCGGCCTCCCGCGCCAGGGCGGCCAGGCCGCCCATGAAAGTGCCGCAGATTCCCAGAATATGTATGTGCATGGCCTGTATTCTAGGCAGGGCCTTCCGGGGCTCCGACAGCCCCCCTGCGGGTGACGAGCCGGGATTTCAAGCAAAAAATGGCTCTAGCCCAATAACCACCTTGGCCTCTAGCTCCTGATTTAATAGCAAACAGGTGCGCCGCGATTTGCCTTGAACTTTAGGCGGCCCGACGGGCCTAACAGAGGCACAATCGCTTCGCCGCCCTTCGCGGCCTGATCCGTCCACCTCCGCATCTCTTCTGGCACCCATCCAGTTGCCCCCGCTGCCTTGACCCCTCACACCCTCAAATCCGAAATTGCCGCCACGGCCGCCGCGCTGGTCGTGGAAGAAGGGCTGGAATACGGCCCGGCCAAGCGCCGCGCCGTCAAGCAGATGGCGCTGCCCGCGCGCACGGAGCTGCCCGGTAACGACGAGCTGGAAGACGCCGTGCGGGAATACATTGCGCTGTTTTGCGCCGATACCCAGCCGGCCGAGCTGGCCGCCCTGCGTGAGCTGGCGCTGGTCTGGATGGAAAGGCTGGTGCAATTTCGGCCCTACCTGGGCGGCGCCGTCTGGCACGGCACGGCCACCCGGCTGTCCGACATCTATATCCAGCTCTTTTGCGACGACCCCAAATCGGCCGAAATCGCGCTGATTGAACACAATGTGGACTACGAGCCGCGCACCGTGACCGGTTTTACCGGCGACAGCGTGGAAGCGCTCAGTTTGCGAAGTGTGTGCAAACCTCTGAATGAAACCGTGGGCGTGCACCTGATGGTGTACGACCACGACGACCTGCGCGGCGCCCTGAAGCCCGACGCCAAGGGGCGCACCCCCCGTGGCGACCTGGCCGCCGTGCAAAAATTGCTGTCCACCCAACCCGGAGCTTGAGAACACGTGAATCGCAGAAACATGCTTTATGGCGGGGCTGCCGCTCTGGCCGGCCTGGCCGGGGCAGGCGCGGCCTGGTGGAAATTCCAGCCACATCAAGTGGACGAGAAGATCGTGGCGCCGGCCCCCGGCAGTGCGACTGGCAACGCGACCGACGCGTTCTGGAGCCTGAACTTCGACACGCCGGACGGCAAGAACCTGTCCATGAGCGGCTTTCGCGGCAAGCTTCTGCTGGTCAATTTTTGGGCGACCTGGTGCCCCCCTTGCGTCGAGGAGTTGCCTTTATTGGATTACTTCTTCCAGGAAAACCGCGATAAAAACATCCAGGTGGTGGGTCTGGCGGTTGATCAGCCGAGCAAGGTGCGCGACTGGCTGCAGGCCACACCATTGCATTTCCCGGTCGGCATGGCGGGCATGGGCGGTACAGAGCTCAGCAAATCGTTGGGCAACCTCGCTGGCAGTTTGCCTTTCACGGCGGTATTCAGCGCCACAGGCGAGTTGCTCCACCGCAAGATCGGACAGTTGAAGCCCGAAGAGTTGGCGCTGTGGGCCAAGCTCAAATAGAGGATGACGCTGTCTTGGGTCTAACTGACTCGAACGCGTAGCGAGCTGCATTGAACAGCGCCGACCTGGGCGTTTACGTCAGGTCAGGCAGGTGGCGGGCAGGGGCTTGGGAGGCCCTCCAGCTTGATGTACACTCTGCGCTCTCACAGGCTCAGCCACCCGGTTGGCGCCTGCAGTAATAAACTGATGAGTGCTTTAGGGCGCAAAAGCAGGAAGTAAGTGAAAAAAGAAAGAAGATCGATACAGGCGTTTGGCCCTATTCGGTTTTCAGGCTTTGATTCAGACGCTGCGCTGAAGTCCCGCGCCAGCATCTACCGTCGTTGGAGAGACCCCATGGATTTAAGAAAACTCAAGACCCTGATCGACCTCGTTTCGGAGTCCAATGTGTCTGAACTGGAAATCACCGAAGCCGAAGGCAAGGTGCGAATCGTCAAATCCAGCGGCGCCCCGCTCGTGATGCAGCAGCCAATGGCCATGGTAGCAGCTCCCGCAGCAGCCCCTGCCGGCGGCGCTCCCGCCGCGCCGGTTGCCGAAGCAGCGCCCGCCGCACCGGCCGGCCATGCCGTCAAATCCCCCATGGTGGGCACCTTCTACCGCTCTTCGGCGCCGGGCGCCAAGGCCTATGTCGAGGTTGGCAGCGTCGTCAAGGAAGGCGAGACCATCTGCATCATCGAGGCCATGAAGATCCTCAATGAGATCGAAGCCGACAAATCCGGCACGGTCACCAAGATTCTTTCGGAAAACGGCCAGGCTGTCGAATACGGCCAACCCCTCTTCATCATTGAGTAAGCGGGCGCTTCGCCCCTTTTTCAAACCAGGCTTACCGACGCATGTTCAAGAAAATACTGATCGCCAACCGCGGGGAGATCGCCTTGCGCATCCAGCGCGCCTGCCGCGAGCTCGGCGTCAAGGCCGTGATGGTCTATTCCGAGGCCGACCGCGAAGCGAAATACATCAAGCTGGCGGACGAGTCAGTCTGCATCGGCCCGGCGCCTTCCAAAGACAGCTACCTCAACATGCCGGCCATTATTTCGGCCGCAGAGGTGACGGACGCGGAAGCGATTCACCCCGGCTACGGTTTCCTGAGCGAAAACGCCGACTTCGCCGAGCGGGTCGAAAAAAGCGGCTTCAAGTTCATCGGCCCTTCGCCTGAATCCATCCGCATCATGGGCGACAAGGTCTCGGCCAAGCAGACCATGATCAAGGCCGGCGTGCCCTGCGTGCCCGGCTCCGAAGGCGCGCTGCCCGATGACCCGGTCATCATCAAGCGCACCGCCAAACAGGTCGGCTACCCGGTCATCATCAAGGCGGCGGGCGGCGGCGGTGGGCGCGGCATGCGCGTGGTCCATACCGAAGCGGCCTTGCTGCATGCGGTGCAGACCACCAAGGCCGAAGCCGGCGCGGCTTTCGGCAACCCCGAGGTCTACATGGAGAAATTCCTGCAGAACCCGCGGCACATTGAAATCCAGATCCTGGCCGACCAGCACAAAAACGCGGTCTGGCTGGGCGAGCGCGACTGCTCCATGCAGCGGCGCCATCAGAAAGTCATTGAAGAAGCGCCGGCGCCGGGCATTCCGCGCAAGCTGATTGAGCGCATCGGCGAGCGTTGCGTCGCGGCCGTCAAGAAGATTGGCTACCGCGGCGCGGGCACTTTTGAGTTCCTTTATGAAAACGGCGAGTTCTACTTCATCGAAATGAACACCCGCGTGCAGGTGGAGCACCCGGTCACTGAGTGGATCACCGGCGTGGACATCGTACGCACCCAGATCATGGTGGCGGCCGGTGAAAAGCTGCCTTTCGCCCAGCGCGACATCGAACTCAAGGGCCATTCCATCGAATGCCGCATTAACGCGGAAGACCCCTACAAGTTCGTCCCTTCGCCGGGCCGGATCACGACCTGGCACACGCCGGGCGGGCCGGGCGTGCGGGTGGACTCGCACATTTACGCCAACTACTTTGTGCCGCCCAACTACGATTCGATGATCGGCAAGATCATCGTGCACGGCGACACGCGCGAGCAGGCGCTGGCCCGCATGAGCACGGCGCTGGCCGAGACCGTGGTTGAAGGCATCAACACCAACATTCCGCTGCACCGCGAACTGATGGTGGACGCCAAATTCATGGATGGCGGCACCAACATCCACTATCTGGAAGAGTGGCTGTCTAAACGCGAACGGTAGCCCGTCACGGTAGATGTGGCCGCCACGGTCGCTCACTTCGTGTAACCTGCGGCTTCTTCCTGCCCCTTTCATCACGAAAGGGGCCGCTCCGCTTGCGGCCCGGCAAAGCCGGTTCCACAGCTCCTGCTTGCAGGGGATTGCCAGTCAACTCCAACCAATGCACTGAACCATGTTTGAACTGATCCTGCTGGCCCCCGTCGACGAAGTCGAAACCTTGAGCGAGGCGCTGGATGCGCTGGATGCGCTCAGTGTGTCGGTGGAAGACGCCGACGCGCAGACGCCGGCTGAGCAGGCGCTGTTTGGCGAGCCGGACATGCCGCCGCCCAAGGCGGGTTGGGAGCGTTCGCGCATCGTGTCGCTGTTTGCCACCGAAGCCCTGGCGCGCGATGCGGCTGGCGTGCTGGCGGCGCAAGACTTTTTCGCAGGCTGCCGGGTGGTGGCTGTCCAGCCGGTGCCCGATCAGGACTGGGTGCGCCTGACGCAATCGCAGTTCGCGCCGGTCGATATCACCCCTGAATTCTGGATTGTGCCGACCTGGCATGAGCCGCCCGCTGAGGCCAAGCAACTGATTCGCCTGGATCCGGGCTTGGCGTTTGGTACGGGTACGCACCCAACCACGCGCATGTGTCTGCGCTGGATTGCCGGCCAGGGCAGTGCCGGCAAAGACCTGGGCCGCGTCCTCGACTACGGCTGCGGTTCGGGCATTCTGGCCATTGGTGCGGCGAAGTTTGGCGCACTGGACATCGACGCAGTTGACATCGACCCGGCCGCCGTGGAATCGACACGGGCCAATGCCGAAGCCAACCATGTGGCACTCAACGCCGGCCTGCCCGAGAAGGCCGGGGGCAAGTACCAAACCGTGTTGGCCAACATTCTTGCCACGCCGCTGAAGGTGCTGGCGCCCTTGCTGTGCGCGCATGTCGAAAAAGGCGGGCACCTGGTGCTGGCCGGCATCCTCGATCGCCAGGCCGAGGAGCTCAAGGAGGCCTACGCGCCGTACTGCCAGCTCACGGTGCACGATGCGCAAGAGGGCTGGATCCTGATGACCGCCAGCTTCTGAGCCGGCCCACTCCCGCGCTGGATGGCCTGCGCAGGCCGTCAACGGTGCTGGCGACCCCTACAATACAGCGCTAAATGAGCCTGATTACGCGCTGCCCCGCATGCGGCACGATGTTCAAAGTCGTGACCGATCAACTCAAAGTCTCGCAGGGCTGGGTGCGATGCGGGCATTGCGCCGAAGTCTTTGACGCGTCGGCTCATCTGCTGCCTCGCGACATGTCATCGCTGGCCACTTCATCGCTCCCCCTGACCGACACCCAGCCACAGCCGCTGCCGGAGCCCGATACCGCCAGCGATACGCTTTCCAGGCAAGCCACGGCAGAGACGGAGCCGGCAGACCTCCACCCGGATGATTGGGCGCCTGCCCGGTCATTTGCCGACAAAGCACCGTTGCGGCCGTCACGTGCCGGGCCTGCGGAAGCCCAGGACAGCGCCGCCGACTTTGACCCCGGGCGCTGGAAAAAGGCGCAGCAGGAGCGTCAGCTGGATCCCACCGAACTGAATGATGATGACTCCTTGCCGCCCGCGCCGCTGGCCCGGCGGCCGGCCATGGTGCGACCAACGGTCGAAGACGACTCCAGCTTCCTTTTTTCAGATGTGGACTCCGGCATGCCGGACTCACGGGTGGAGCACGATGTTTCTTTTGTGCGAGACGCACGACGCAAGGCGTTCTGGAAAAAACCGGCGACGCGGTGGTCGCTGGCCTTGCTGTCCTTGCTGCTGCTGGCCGGACTGGTGGTGCAATGGGGTGTTCAGCAAAGGGACACGCTCGCCGCACTGGAGCCGCGCCTGGTGCCGGCGCTCCAGGCGATATGCGGCCCGCTGCAATGCCAGATACGCGCGCCCCGCCATATCGAATCGCTGGTGATCGACAGCTCCACCTTCAACCGGCTCGGGCCGGACGCCTACCGGCTCAGTTTTACCCTCAAAAACACCGGCGTGGTGGCTCTGGAGATGCCGTCCCTGGAAGTGACCCTGACCGACACGCAAGACCAGGCCGTTGTGCGCCGCATTCTCACCCCGGCGCAGTTTGGCGCCAAAAGCGCCACGCTGGCCGCGCAATCGGAGCTGGCGGGGCTGGTGATCATGAAAGTCTCTGGCGATGCGGGCGCGCCTGCGCCCTCCTCATCGTCTTCTTCCCCTTCCTCCGTGCTCAGCGGCCCCGTGCGGGTCGCGGGCTACCGTGTCCTGGCTTTTTATCCCTGATTGAAACAAGAGAGAACTGAATGTCTGCTGTTATTTGTGGCTCCCTGGCGTTTGACACCATCATGACTTTTGAGGGGCGCTTTTCCGAGCAGATCCTGCCCGACCAGTTGCATATCCTCAATGTGTCTTTTCTCGTGCCGGCCCTGCGCCGTGAATTCGGCGGCTGCGCCGGCAACATCGCCTACAGCCTGCGCCAGCTCGGCGGCAAGCCGCTGCCCATGGCCACGGTGGGCACCGACGGCGCTGAGTATGTGGAGCGCATGAAAACCCTGGGCGTCAGCACGGAATTCGTCCGCCAGGTGGGCGACACCTACACCGCGCAGGCCATGATCATGACCGACCGCGACAACAACCAGATCACGGCCTTCCACCCGGGCGCGATGATGCAGGCCCATGTGACCCGCATCGAGGCGCGCAGCGATATCAAGCTGGGCATCATTGCCCCTGACGGGCGCGATGCCATGCTGCAACATGCTGAGCAATTCAAAGCGGCCGGCATTCCTTTTGTGTTTGATCCAGGCCAGGGCCTGCCCATGTTTGATGGCAAGGAGCTGGCGCATTTTGTCGAGCTGGCGACCTGGGTGACGGTGAATGACTACGAAGCCAAAATGCTCTGCGACCGCACAGGCCTGTCTTGTGCCGAGCTGTCGCGCAAGGTCGAGGGCCTGGTGGTGACGCTGGGCGCCGAGGGCTGTGAAGTCTGGGTGGGCGGCGAAAAAACGCTGGTGCCACCCGTCAAGGCCACTGAGGTGGTCGACCCGACCGGCTGTGGCGATGCATTTCGCGGCGCGCTGCTGTTCGGCCTGGAGCAGGGCTGGTCGCTGGCGCGCTGCGCTGCGTTGGGCAATCGGGTTGGCGCGCTGAAGATCGCCACGCGCGGCGGGCAGAACTACACCCTGACTGCTGAACAAATCGCTGCCTAGCCCAATAAGGACATTGGCTTATAGCTATTAAATTAGTAGCGCGCCGCCCGTTTCCTGATTTTTCCCTTATGGGGCCGGCTTGCCCGCCGCCTTCACCAGTTCATTCCATGTGGCCTGGCTTGCCGCTGAGGCTTGTACGCGCAACTGCTTGCGTCTTGAGGTCTCCCCGCGCGCCAGCGTGACCGCCTGTTGGGGTATGTCCAGGCAGCCTGCGAGCCATTTCACCAACGCCTGGTTGGCTTTACCGTCCACGGGAGGTGCTTGCAGCCGCAGGCGCAGCGCCATCTGGCCAGCCTCGCCATGCAAGCCCACGGCCTGGGTTCTGGCGGCATTCGGCACCACATGCACATCCACCAGGACGTCGCCATTCTTTTCCAGCCGCATGAAGGGCAGGTCGGGCAATGCGGGGGATGGGTTCATGACGGCGATGGGTGTGAAGGGGCCGGGAGGTCTGTGAAAACGGGACAGGCATGAAAAAAGCCCGACACCTTTCGATATCGGGCTCCAAGCAGAAATACCTTACTGCTTACGGCTTGCTGGCTGTTGGAAACGGCCAGGCAGCTTGCGGGTTCAGAGTAGTCTGAGCCGCAGGGGCAGCCGCTGCAGCAGGTGCTTTCGCAGCTTTGGCAGCAGGTTTTTTCGCGGCTTTCTTCGCAGCGGGCTTTTTCGCTGCTTTCTTGGCGGCAGGCTTCTTCGCAGCGGCTTTCTTCGCCGCTGGTTTCTTCGCTACCTTCTTGGCGGCCTTCTTGGCTGCCGGCTTTTTAGCTGCAGCTTTCTTCGCTGCTGGCTTCTTGGCCGCTACCTTCTTGGCTGCTGGCTTTTTCGCTGGCGATTTTTTCGCAGCTGGCTTCTTAGCCGCTACTTTTTTCGCTGGAGCTTTTTTAGCCGGAGCTTTTTTCGCTGCTGCTTTTTTCGCAGGAGCCTTCTTAGCCGCTACTTTTTTCGCAGGGGCTTTCTTTGGAGCAGCTTTTTTAGCCGCAGTTTTTTTCGCAGTTGCCATAGTTTTCTCCTTGATCACGTTGCAAAGAGCACTTCACGGTTGGAGTACGTAAAGCGATTCACGGCGTTGGGCCCCGGATAAACCGGTCCCAGCGCCGCGAACACAGGAGCAAAGCCCAACGCGCACTCTTCGGTGCTGTCATTGATCTTTGCAATTCTAGAAATCATTGTTCGGGCGTTCTCAATCAATCCCAGGAAAGGGCACCACCGGACTGGTACTCGATCACACGGGTTTCAAAGAAGTTGCGCTCTTTCTTCAGGTCGATCATTTCGCTCATCCATGGGAACGGATTCTCCTCGTTGGGGAAGAGAGTTTCAAGTCCGATCTGCGTGGCGCGGCGATTGGCAATGTAGCGGAGGTAGCCTTTGAACATGGAAGCGTTGAGACCGAGTACGCCGCGCGGCATGGTGTCTTCGGCGTAGCGGTATTCCAGTTCGACGGCTTTCATGAACAAGGCCTTGATCTCGGCCTTGAACTCTGCGGTCCAGAGATGGGGGTTTTCCAGCTTCAGCTGGTTGATCAGGTCGATGCCGAAGTTGCAGTGCATCGACTCGTCGCGCAGGATGTACTGGTATTGCTCGGCAGCGCCGGTCATCTTGTTCTGGCGGCCCAGGGCCAGAATCTGCGTGAAGCCCACATAGAAGAACAGGCCTTCCATCAGGCAGGCAAACACGATCAGCGACTTGAGCAGGGTCTGGTCGGCTTCGGGCGTACCGGTCTTGAAGTGGGGGTTGGAGATGACTTCAATGAAAGGGATCAGGAACTGGTCTTTGTCCTTGATGGACTGGACTTCGTTGTAGGCATTGAAGATCTCGGCTTCGTCCAGGCCCAGCGACTCGGTGATGTACTGGTAGGCATGGGTGTGGATGGCTTCTTCGAAAGCCTGGCGCAGCAGGAACTGGCGGCACTCGGGTGCCGTGATGTGGCGGTAAGTGCCCAGCACGATGTTGTTGGCGGCCAGTGAATCGGCAGTCACAAAGAAACCCAGGTTGCGCTTGACCAGGCGGCGTTCGTCTTCGGTCAGGCCGTTCGGGTCTTTCCAGAGCGCGATGTCGCGCGTCATGTTCACTTCCTGCGGCATCCAGTGGTTGGCGCAGGTGGCGAGGTATTTTTCCCAGGCCCATTTGTATTTGAAGGGCACCAGCTGATTGACGTCGGTCTGGCCGTTGATGATGCGCTTGTCGGAGGCCTTGACGCGTTGCGCCTTGGCGGGCGCTGCGGCGGCAGGAGCCGAAGAGGTCGCAGCTGGCGCAGGTGTGAACGCGCCGTCGTTGAGCATGCGCACTTGCGCTTGGGGTTGCTCGGCGGTGTTCAAAGAAAGAGGCGGAAGTTCCATCGAGCGGCCTTCGGGCGTGCCGCTGTTATGAGGTGTTTGCAACGATGGTTTGACTTCTTCGTCCCAGGTCAACATAGAGGTTTCCAATACTTTGGGATTATGAAAGCAGCGATACAAAATGAAAAGTGTTCATTCACATCGCTACAAAATTGTGTTGCTCATATACATCGAATCGCGCGGCCGGGTGGCTGCGTGACTCGATGTTTTTTATTGGCAGGCCTCGCATCCCGGGTCATCAATCGCGCAGAACTTGATGTCGGTCGCAGGCGTTGCGTTCATCTGCGCTTGCGCTGCAGCTGCTGCCGCTTCGAGCGCGCTCATGCCGCCGCCGGCCGTCGCGGTGCCCGATGACACCGAGTTCATCTTGCCTGCGGTCACTGTCGATTTCTCGGCATGCGTTGCGCTCTGTGTGCGCAGGTAGTAAGTGGTCTTGAGGCCGCGCAGCCAGGCCAGCTTGTAGGTGTCGTCGAGCTTCTTGCCCGAGGCGCCTGCCATATAGATATTGAGGGACTGGGCCTGGTCGATCCATTTCTGGCGGCGCGCTGCGGCTTCCACCAGCCAGGAGGTTTCCACTTCAAACGCCGTGGCGTACAGCGCCTTGACGTCTTGCGGCACGCGGTCGATGGGGCGCAGCGATCCGTCAAAGTGCTTCAGGTCCACCACCATCACGTCATCCCACAGGTTCAGGCGCTTGAGGTCGCGCACCAGGTAATGGTTGATGACCGTGAATTCACCGGACAGGTTGGACTTGACCGAGAGGTTGCCAAAGCAAGGCTCGATGCAGGCGTCCACGCCGATGATGTTGGAAATGGTGGCCGTCGGGGCGATGGCGACGCAATTGGAATTGCGCATGCCGTCCTTGGCGATCTTCTTGCGCAGGGCTTCCCAGTCCAGCGTGGCGGAACGGTCGACTTCCACATAGCCGCCGCGCTGCTCGGCCAGCATGTCCAGCGTGTCCAGGGGCAGGACGCCCTTGTCCCAGAGCGAGCCCTTGTAGCTGGCGTACTTGCCGCGCTCTTTGGCCAGCTCGGTGGAGGCCCAGTAAGCGTGGTAGCAGACGGCTTCCATGGACTTGTCGGCAAATTCGACGGCTTCTTGCGATGCGTAAGGCACGCGCAGCTCATACAGGCAGTCCTGGAAACCCATGATGCCCAGGCCCACGGGGCGGTGGCGCATGTTGGAGTCGCGGGCCTTCTTGACGGCGTAGTAATTGATGTCGATCACGTTGTCCAGCATGCGCATGGCCGTGGTGATGGTTTTCTTGAGCTTTTCGTGGTCGACCGCGCCGTCCTTCAGGTGCTGGACGAGGTTGACCGAGCCGAGGTTGCAGACGGCGGTTTCGGTGTCGCTGGTGTTGAGCGTGATTTCGGTGCACAGGTTGGACGAGTGCACGACGCCGGTGTGCTGCTGCGGCGAGCGCACGTTGCAGGCATCCTTGAAGGTGATCCAGGGATGGCCGGTCTCAAACAGCATCGACAGCATCTTGCGCCACATGTCGGTGGCCTGCAGCTTGCGGGACGGCTTGATCTCGCCGCGTTCAGCCTTGGCTTCGTAGGCGGTGTAGATTTTTTCGAAGTCCTTGCCGAACTTGTCGTGCAGGTCGGGTGTGTCCGAAGGCGAGAACAGCGTCCAGGTGCCTTTTTCCATCACGCGGCGCATGAAGAGGTCGGGGATCCAGTTGGCGGTGTTCATGTCGTGCGTGCGGCGGCGGTCGTCGCCGGTGTTCTTGCGCAGCTCCAGGAACTCTTCAATATCCAGGTGCCAGGTTTCCAGGTAGGCGCAGACGGCGCCCTTGCGCTTGCCGCCCTGGTTGACCGCCACGGCGGTGTCGTTGACGACTTTGAGGAAAGGCACGACGCCTTGCGACTCGCCGTTGGTGCCCTTGATATGGGCGCCCAGGGCGCGCACAGGCGTCCAGTCATTGCCCAGGCCACCGGCAAATTTGGACAGCAGGGCGTTTTCCTTGATGGCGTCGTAGATGCCGCCCAGGTCGTCAGCGACGGTCGTGAGGTAGCAAGACGACAGCTGCGAGCGCAGCGTGCCGGCGTTGAACAGGGTGGGTGTGCTCGACATGAAGTCGAAGGACGACAGGATTTCGTAGAACTCGATCGCGCGTTCTTCGCGGTTGATCTCGTTGAGCGACAGGCCCATGGCCACGCGCATGAAGAAAGCCTGTGGCAGCTCGATGCGCTGCTTGCGCACGTGCAGGAAGTAGCGATCAAACAGGGTCTGCAGGCCGAGGTAGTCGAATTTCAGGTCGCGCTCGGGCTTGAGCGCCGCGCCCAGGCGGGCCAGGTCGAACTGCTGCAGCTTTTCGTCGAGCAGCTCGTTTTGCACGCCCTTGGCGATGAATTGCGGGAAATACTCGGCGTAGCGAATCGCCATGTCTTCCTGATTGACTTCCTCGCCCAGCACTTCGCGGCGGATGGTGTGCATCAGCAGGCGCGCGGTGGCGTAGGTGTAGTCAGGGTCTTTTTCGATCAGGGTGCGTGCGGCGAGGATGGAGGCCTTGTAGACCTCGTCGATGGGAACGCCGTCGTAGAGGTTGCGCATGGTTTCCGCAACGATCGGGTCGGGCTTGACATCGGCGCCCAGGTTGGCGCAAGACGCTTCAATCAGCGCCTGCAGGTTGCGGATGTCCAGGGCGACGCGGTTGCCGCGGTCGGTCACGTGGATCAGGGGCGCTGCGGGCGTGGCGGTTTGCGGCTGGCGTGCGCGCTCTTGCGTGCGCTTTTCGCGGTACAGCACATAGGCGCGGGCAATCTCGTGGTGGCCGCCGCGCATCAGGCCCAGCTCGACCTGGTCCTGCACGTCTTCTATATGAAAGGTGCCGCCGCCCGGGCGCGAACGCATCAGGGCGCGGATGACCGCCTGGGTCAGGCCGTCCACCGTTTCGCGAACGCTGGCCGATGCCGCACCCTGCGTGCCGTGAACGGCCAGGAAAGCCTTCATCATGGCCACGGCAATCTTGTTGGGCTCAAAAGGCACCACGCCGCCATTGCGGCGAATGATCTGGTAGTGGGCGAGAGGGTTGGATTGTGCGTTGGTGTCGCTTGCTGCGGGATTGCCTGCCAGAACGCCGGACGTTGCTGGCACCGCGTGTTGTGCTGTTTGCATGAGTTCCTCTTTGTTTTATGACTGTCTGACGTGCTGTCCGGGGCATCCAT
>Ga0307513_10000442_pt1 | contig 59704 bp, 48 predicted proteins | sample 15_EM_MG_FD_202174 | JGI IMG/M metagenome (GOLD analysis project Ga0307513, IMG submission 202174) | Populus trichocarpa ectomycorrhiza microbial communities from riparian zone in the Pacific Northwest, United States - 15_EM | ecosystem: Host-associated > Plants > Roots > Unclassified | place...
AAGCCCCCCTCCGTTACTTTGTTCCAATCTAACTTAACCCAAAACCCCCCCCCCCCAAAAAAAAAAAAAACCACCCCCCATATCATTTCCAGCCATCCATCCGCCCCACATTCATATCCCCCAGAAAACCATCCTAGACCGTAATTATTCCCCTGCTCAGGCCTTACCCAGATTCGAATACTTTACCCCCCCTTACTATCTTCCCTGAAGGACCAAGCAGTTCCCATTCTATCCGAGGACGCATCCGCATTCCCTTCCTACAGCACTCTCTCCACACACACTTCTACACTCCCGGCGGAGAACACCATTCAAAAGCATGTCCGGAGAAATGCGAAGTTGCTAGTTAGTCTTCCTCTGAGCTCACCTGCCTATGACAACGCCCACCTAGCTTTTACAATATAACCTTATCTATCTCTGAAAGCTTAGTTTTAGTGCTTCAAACTGGTAATACTGTGAGCACACATTATCTCAGGACTCCTCTTGGGGAAACGTTCTCAATTACCATCCTGGGAAAACATGATACGATCGCTTCTTCTTCTCCTCGCGTTCGCTGGTTTGTGGCAGGCCGGTAAAGTGCTGTATATGATAACTACGGTGTCGAGGGTGGGTAACCCCCTTGATATTTTTGACTGCTGTTTCTTGGTATGGTGCTTTTCGGATCATAACGATGCGCTGGGTTGTTGAGAACTTGTGTTTTCCTTATAGATACGCACGAAGTTTGTGCTAGTCGTTAGATTACATGGATTAGTGCAACTTTCGTCCGGGTTGCTAGGATCTTTGGTTCTTGATTCATTTTTTCACCAAAATTAGGGCTCATCGATCATGGACTTTACCACCCGGTACATTACTAGTCATGGAATCATAGATATCCATATGCTGCCGGGAATAAAAGCTGTTTTGCCAAGGATAAGAGCGAACTAGTTCATCCATTCTCTAGACAAAAGCAGACAGCAAACAACCCACATGCCTCATTCATCATCAGGGTTAAACAAATCTAATTCCACCTTCTGGGCCGGCCGGTGATTCTGCGCAGCAGCAACCTGCACCGGCACCACCGCGATGGTCTCCATCGAGCTCTCCGCCGCCCCCCGATTATCCCCTAGCCCTTGGCCATTCGCAACAGGAGCCATGATCGGCAGCGGCAATCCCTTAGCCTTCAACTCCTCCTCGTACCCCATCTGCGAGAGCGCCCCACCCTTCATCACCTCCTCGCTCGGCCATGGCGTGAACTGCAGCTGCGACGACGGATCAAGCGCCGAAACGTCCTCTTCCGAAAGTCCTAGCGGGAGCGATCTATGCGATTGCTGGGAGGCCTCGCCCCCGTTATTCTGCTCTGTCTTATCACTGCCGGCGGCGGCGGCAGTGTCGACCTGTGTGAACTCTGACGATTGTGGGGGGCGGGTATATTTAGATATTTTGCGAGCGTAGGTTAGAAGTTCGTCGTATGGGACCTCTAATAACATCAGAGGTGGGGAACTTGGTTAGTATAGTAATGAAGCGAGGGAAGGGGGGGGGGGGGGGGCAGCACCATGCGATTCCTCAAACACCGTCCCAGGAACGTTCGATAGCTCCTTCCTCGCCTCGGATAGTCCCTCAAGCAATTCTGTCAACTGCCTATCCAGTGCTTCGGACACCTCACGTAGGGCTAGAATCTTTTGGTAGCCATGCTGGTGCTCGTCGACTACCTCCCTGTCCTGTCAGTCCTGTCTTCTTCTCAGTGGGATGATGTTGGGCACGGACGTTGGTCGAGGCTTTCGACGAGGCTGTCATCTGCGGCAATTACAGAGCGGGCAGCGGCTGGAGAGGGATTATAGGATGCGACTGATTCTATGAGAGTTGCTAGTGAAGTTTCGAGATTATCGAAGGATTTTTGGACAAGGGCGTTCATGGTTGGTGTGGTGGTAAACCAAATCTATGATAGGTTGCCCTGCGAGGTTGCTCGGACTTGAATAGTACCGCATCCTCGTGGTGTTTGAGGCTGGTTAGGGTTAAGGTTAGGGTTTAGAATGGTCAAGCTACGGTATGATAGATATCATAATATTATCATACATATCATACCAGTAGAATCACATGCCCAGGATCAACGCAACACGAGCAAGGTGGTACCCTTCCCCCCCAATGAGCGAAATCATTGCACCTCACTCGCTGAAACGCTCTGCCCGACGGCCACTGACAAGATACGGTTCTCGAGTAACGATCTGGGGCCCTTGGGATGCTAGTGCAATACTGGTAGTGTGTTGATGGCTTGAAGCAAAGTCAGTTTAACCTCGGGACAAACGAACTTGTTGAGACCATGCCTCACCAAGTGCCTACGCAAATGTAAACGCCCATAGTGCTTCTATGTGCTTGTGTTACCTTTGTAGAATCAGAACCTGTCCTACAAAGGAGCCACTAAAGTCCGATCGTGTGACGTAGGCTAGGGCTTCAATACACTATAAAACAAAGCCAATCCTGGCATCCCTCTCATCAAAGAGGCCGAATTTTCTACCGACATGCCGAATAGAACCACGGCTAGGTTCACTCCAGGATGCGGGACTAAGCCCTATTAATATAGTATCATAGACGTTTCGATATCACCTGTGGCGTAATATTTGTGGTGGCGGGGGGATTCCCGTACCTATGCGAAACCTACGGTACTCGAGTCCTGTATCTTATTATGACGGAAAGCTTCGATACGAGCCGTGCAGATGAAGGGGGCAGCGAACAGGATAGGCCAGAGTCTGCGGTGCCTACATGTACCATACCGGTAGTTCCACTGTATGCACCGTCAGACAGGCCTCTGATTCCACAGGGCTGAGGCTGTCCCATGGGGAACTACTCGAGTAGGCTCAGCGCGCTCTTATCCATGCGATAGAGGCTGCGAGTGTCGTGTGGGGGGGGATGAGAGGGAGGCTTGGTGACGGACACATTCGTGAATACGATAGGCCGTCATCACTTGCATTTACTAGTACTCCTTCTGATAGTTACGGTCAAAAAGCGGCTCAGACCAAGCGGTTAATTTAATCGAGGCCGGCAAGACGAGAGAGAGAAGGAGAAGGAAGAGGGGCAAGTAACAACTTGATTATTTTCTATTTTTTTATTTTTTTTGTCGTATATAGTGTGGGGTTGCAACGCGGACGGCAGGCGAATTAGCCCATTTACCCCTCCCCCTCTTCTCCTTCTCTAGCCTCTCCCTGTACCTATCATACTGGACTGTAAACTCCTACTGTGCCTATTACCACAATCTGCTCCCCTTAGCTCGAATCCACTTGCACCACTGCTACCTCCCATACAGCCACCGTCAACCTCCCGGCTCCAGCTTTCTGCTCAACCCTCTCTGCTGTTACCAGACATCTGCCTTCCCCAGACTTCGTACAAACTGCTTTGTGTCTTAGGACCCTTCTCTCCTGTACGCACATCTACTCCCCCCCTTACTGTATAGCACCTCCACTTCCGCCGCCCTTCCTCCCTTCCCCCCTTTCGCTGTCCGGCCATCGGCTCTCCACATTTATTTACACAGGCCCCCGCTTACTACCTCCATCGCCGGTGCCCTCCCACTGAGTGACTATCCGGAGAGCCAACATCGAATACTCCATACCTCACCCATCCACTCCCCATCCCACCACTGACACCCCTCCTGAAACACCAAACAGTGATATACTACCTTCTAGCGCTAATACCTCTACGGTCAGATTACCAGTCGGCAACAACTTCAGTCGGCTGTTAGAATCCTCCCCCCTTACGATCAGCATCCTCTCCTTTTCTCTAGCAACGGCAGTTCGTGATGGGTAAAACGTGAGTTTTTGTTATCCGCCTTGTCTGCTTTCGCGTGTGCTACCTGGATTCTTGCTGCGGTTGTTACGAATCTGCTCGCCCCGCAATATTGGTCATGTGACGGGCTTAATTTGTACATATTATACGTTTGTTCATTTACTGATGTTTGGTGCTTTAGTCAGTCTAAGCTCACTCAGGATCAATTGCAGGAGTTGCAGAAGGCTACCCTTTTCGAACGTAAGGAACTTCAGCAATGGTACAAAGGTTTGTCGAAACATCTTTCCTATCCGACCCCATGCTATCGCTGTGGTAGCTAGTGGCAAAAATTAATCTCCTTCACCATGGACTACCATCCCGCTGGGGCTGGGACTAATGGATTTCTCTCTAGGTTTCCTCAAAGATTGTCCTTCGGGGTCCCTGGGAAAGGTCGAATTTCAGAAAATCTATAAGCAGTTTTTCCCGTTCGGCGACCCCACTACTTTCGCAGACTATGTCTTCAAGGTGTTTGACGCGGACAATTCTGGTCAAATTGATTTCAAGGAGTTTATCGTCGCTTTGAGTGTCACCTCACGTGGGACCTTGGATGACAAGCTCAATTGGGCCTTTCAACTCTACGATATTGACGGTGATGGAGAGATCAGTTACGATGAGATGTTGAGGATTGTGGAGGCTATCTACAAAATGGTAGGTTGCTAGCGGGGAGCGCTAACCGATTGCCCACTTCTGTGCCAAGATCTACTTTGCTATCCAAGCCACAGCCGATCTCCCTCTCTAAATCCTATTTCCCTCTAAATTTGCAACTAACGTTGCCAATGCTCTCATAGGTCGGATCCATGGTAAAACTTCCTGAGGATGAGGACACACCTCAGAAGAGAGTTACAAAGATCTTTAAGATGATGGATAAGGACGAGGTATACCTCCTTCATGAATTCTAGGGCTAAGCAATATACTGACTTGGAACTAAGAATGGAAGCCTGACTCTGGCTGAATTCCGCGAGGGAAGCCAAAAGGACGCAACCATCGTCTCTGCTCTATCCCTCTATGATGGACTCGTCTAATGCTTAGCGTCATTTTCCACTCTTTTTCCTACTTAGCCTCTCTTTATTTCTATTCCATCTCCTTTTACATTTCTTTGCTCGCCCACGGGTGCTTCCTGCGACATCAAAATCATAGTATCTCATTCGCATTCCTCTTGCCTCTCACTAGCTTAGAGTTCGAATAACTAGTATCTAGCCATAGCTCGGGGCCTTTATATGGTTGCATAATGAGTTTCAGCCCACCAATAGTTCTGAGAGGGGTTGCCGAATTTACGTCGTTGCTTGCTCCAAGTTGGTGCAAATTTCATTGGGCATGGGTTTCTTTTGGTCTTTTTCTTTTTTAATTTCTCTGCCCTTCCAAGTCCATGGAAGTTCAAAGAACGGAGTCCCTGTCGGAATTGTTTTTCATTGCTTTCGCCTGGTTTTGTTTGCGAGGGAAAATGAGCTGGGTGCAGCCATCCGGTCTTGTTAATTGCGATTTCTAGGTCAAGTTCTCCTGTATACCCTGCTGCTTCAATTCATGAGTGAGAAAGTTGCGATCGGGCCCCCGCATGTCACTAATGTTTTAACTAGTGATTTATACTTACATAATATCTCAAGCCAATCAATATTCGCTCGCCCAACTCCCTATGCAAAGGTGTTTATGACCTACTAGGTCACAGACCAAAGGGCCGCGACCATAGAAACCCCATTTAATTCCAGCGCTTAGGCTAAAGAATTCTTTCCAGAGAAATCAGTATTCCCTAAGCCCGTGGAAACGGGCGGATGACGGCAGTTCACGCACGCACGCACCCTCTCATTCACTCACTCTCCGAACATGCTTCATAGCAAGCACAAACACCCATTCCGGTATCCACCACCGCCCGTGACACCCCAATTTATTCCCGTCAAGTATCACATTATCCAGTATTGCCAAGGCTAGCTCTCTCACAGCCAAAAAAAAGAGAAGAGCGAGAAGAGCTGGATTCAAATAATCAACCGGCCAATGGCACCGCACAGTAAGGCATCACCAAGGTGGCATAGAGCTGGGGGGGCCCATGATAGGATTCGTTACCATCACAGAAATCGATCGAGTTTTGATTTCTCACCATATATCATGTAACGAGGAGCGGGAGAGATAGGCGTTGATAAGGCGGTGGCGGGGAGGGAAGGAAGCGGACGCACCCCAGGTTTAGCGATCTTATCTTATTAGTCTTGCCTTTTTTGATCTGTTTTTTTCTGGTGTGTTGGTTGGGTTGGGTTTGGGAAGATGGTGGATGGGATGGGATGGGATGGGATGATGTGAGGTGGGGCGGGTGGGCTATAGGAAGGAACGGGAAGCATAGTAGTCTGTCTGCTGTGCTCGAGCCGTTAGATTACCGGTATACAAGTCACTTATAGAGCTACCGTACTATTACGTTTCTTTTGGTAGCAACGTATTATAACTATCATATCATACCGAGAAAAAAGCAGCCCGAATCTACTAACTTGAGTACCGTACGGTATGTTTAGTGGATGGGTGGATTGGGGGGTTCACACGACGTGAGACGTGAGGTTTACAATTGTATTGTGGTGTGCTGAATAGTACCGGTCGGTAGATTGCACTATCCCAATACTTAGAGCCATCTGTTGTGATGTAGCCTCGTAGGCGGAGGAGGACGGCAAAGACTATTTCACCTCATGCTAGTACATCCTAGGAAGGAAGGAAGGGAGAAATGATCAAACGGTGGGGAGTGGGGGGGGGGAAGGCGTGAGAAAACAACTCGTAAGAAGCGAGCTAACTCCCCCTTGATAATTGGCTAAATACTAGTGGTAGTCCCCGAAAACGCTCGGTTCATGACCATAGAATGTTCTGTTGTTTGGGGTGGGTAATGAAGGTTCCGAGGTACCCCACTGGTTATACTCGCCAATATATGTCTATTCAACTTATAGTAGATGGGTGTATGCATCTTTATTATTACCTTTTTTTTTTTAATGTTTTGGCAGGACAAACAGCAAACATGGATGGATGTGTTGTTCGAGCTTGTGCCGTAGTTGTAAGTTACGGTAGCCTGAAGTGGGGTGGGTTAAGAAGGCTCTGAAGAGAATGGAATAGGAAGGTTGAAGGATGAAAAAATGGGGGGGGAGGGGGTAGGATTGATGACGATGATGGTGGTGGAGTGTTGTTCTATCCGTTGTCATTGTTGTCGTCGGCGTTGTCATTGTCGTTGTTCGTTTTTGTTTTTCGGGGAGCATACCCCCTGCGGCAGGGGCAGCAGCAGAGATGGAGAGGGTGGATGGGAAAGAAGAAAAGGAAGGGAAAGATCCAGGGCTGGTTTGCTTCTTTAAACAGCGAGGGTTTCCCAGCCCAGCGGATGCAGACGCAAGGATCCAGCAGAGGGCAGTGGAGAGATAGAGTAGGAAGAAGGTGGGTTTGATTCTGTTATGATGTTATGTGAAGTTTTTTTCTTTTCTTTTCCCTTCCTTTTCCCTTCCCTGCTGGGGGGGCGTTGATTAATTATCGATGCCCCATGCCCAGCAGCACCTCCGAACCGTTCGGGGGTTGGAGGGAAGACCAGTTAGACGGTTTACCCATCTGCGGCCGCAGGGCTGACGGCAACTCACAGCTTACTGCAAACAATGGATCGGAATGCAAGTATCATAGGTTAGGTGTGAATTGTGCCTAGACCCTCTCTCTATATACGCAAGTACCGTATATCAATCTATCTCTCGTCTCGGTGCCCGGGAGGTTGGAGCTTTCCGTACTTTTAATATGCGCTCCCTTATACGCTACTGGTACATTGCAGATTGTGAGCGGCGAGCAAACAAACAAAACCACGAATTGGTCAATTGTATGTAATGCCGACCCATTGCTGCGCAGAGTGGTGCCAATTCTGCGAAAAATAAAATTTTGAAGCGAGTTGCTGAGGGGGGGGAGGGAAATTTGGATTATATCTTCGAGATAGGGGTACTGTACTCGTTGTGGGTAGGTATCCTCCTGTGAATGGAAGAAAGTGGAAAAGGAAAAGCAAGCAAGAGAGATTCCCATCCAGCTAAGTTATCTGCCCACCTCTTGTAGAACAGGCTCGTCACCAGTCAAACCTGGTGAGCAGAGAACCCAGAGAAGAACGCGCAAGCAAGGAGTCAAGCAAACAATGATTGCCAACTCATAAAAGAAAATCCCGTGGACCATTGTAACGAACAGCGAAGACAGACGGACAAGCAGAGCAAATCAGGTAGGCATGGAAAGCAAACCCCCACTATTATCACCTCCACCTCCACCTCCACCACCACCACAATGACTTACCACAATCACCTACCTCCACACTTCCTGCCCTCTTTTCCCTTGCTCCTTCCCCCTCTCTATGCAGCACTATTATGACCCTCCGGAGCATGAACTAGGACACAGACGTTAGTCCAGATCAAAAAAATGATAAAGGAGTGAAGTGTGCTGTTCGCCGACCAAACTTTCACGAACCAACAAACCCCGGAATATCAATTTCATCACAGGGCTCACCTTGCCCTCCCCCTTTCACACGTTCCTCTTACCACTTTGTTAGTGGCGGCTCCGCTTCGTTTCGGCTTGCGGTCGAGTCAAGTTTCGAGAAAAAATAAGTGCGCACCACCACTGCCAAAGCATTGCTCTACCAGCAGAGGAAGGAGAGGAAGAAGGAGGAGAAACCACTCCGGGTCCGACCGCTTGCTCACTTACATCCGAGCCACCAACAATTCTGGAAGGCAAGCTTTCCCCATTCACCTGCGGGAAACAGGTTTATACTCTGGGGCAGTATTCTTTTTTTACTTTTGACTTTACCTTCCCTTTACTTTTGCTTTTGCTCTACCACAGTACGCATAAGTTACGGTGCTCTGGACGAACCACACCCTTTAGCACAGTAACTTTACCTAACCCAAATCTACCATTACCTGCCGAACGTCAAGCAAAGTCCGCCCCCCCCTCAGACAAAGCGAGTTGCCATGAACGACCGCTACACAAACTACCCACAGGACCGCGACCTTCATCACCACCACCACGCCCCTACCTCCCGAGCTCCCAGTTACTCACTACCCTCCTACCCCAGCGTTCCACCGAAACAGATTCCACACCACCACCATCACCATCACCACCACCACTCGTCCTCGTCAAGCACGTCGCCTGGCATTACCGACGCAACTCCAATTCGCTACTCCGGGTACGCGCAGGGCCCGCCGTCGCTGAGCACGTCGAGCATCAGCAGCAGCTCGTATGCCGGCAGCGCAGACGGGGAGAATGGAGATGGGGACGTGGACCTCGTTGCGCTGCTGACGGAGAGGCTGGCTGGTGCGTTTGATCCACTGCAGTTGGATCGGAGTTTGGCAGTGCAGGCTCAGACGTATGTCACCTTCCATTCGCTAACTTGTCCACTCGGGGGAGGGTAAAGTACTAACAATGCTACCACAGCTCCGGCATGTTAAACTCGAAAACCCGAGAATTAATTGCCCTACAGGAGGAAGCTCAGGCACGGCTGGCAGAAACAAGACGATGCTTCCTGGAAGGTATGAAGGTCGCTAAAGAAGTAAAGTCGGATCTAGACTACGTGCACCGGAAAGTCAAGTACGCTCACCCCACCCCCCAATTCTTAGTCAATGGGCCCGGCAGGAACAGAAAAGGCTAATATTTCGCTTCCATTGCAGGGTGCTTAAACAGAAAACCCAGAGAAAGTACGTGACCTATCTTCCCCAACCCAATCCAATCCTGTCCCATTGAAGCCTGTACCCGTCTTCCATGTCTCACTCGATCGATCCGACACAAAATCTGATGGATACTCCCCCTCACGTGGTCTCCTTGGTGTGCTATGAGCTAATGTAACTTACCGTAACTTAGGTATCCCGTGGAATACGATATGGCACGTGACCGGATTCCTCCTACTACCCAGTAGTAGACACTCCTCTATGCTCTCTGCTATTCCAACCGTTGACAGTACCTTACCTTAACCCACTTTACCCTTCTGACTGTAATTTGTATAACTGGACACTGCCGCTGTCGTATTATCACTCGTATTATTACTACTTTTTTTCCCTTTTTTCTTTTTTCTCTCCGTCTCATAATTTTCTTACTTGCATTCCAAGTTCCTTTTCCCTTTTCATTCTACTTTAACTAACCACCCGCCTCTCTCACGTCTCATCCCAGTATTGGAATGAACAAGACGAAGCGAGATGGGTGCCACGAGATGATATGCAATAGCACATGGGTTCAGGTACAGGCGTAAGATCTGCTCTTTTGTTCTTTTTCATTATATCACAGGCTCTATTTTTTCCTCCTATTTTTCCTCCTGTTTCTTCTGCTTTGCGTTGTGAAGTTGCGTGACGTTTTGTATTCTGCCCCCTGATCCCTAGCGGTATTGGTATCCTCTTTTAACCCTACCTACCGTAGTTACGAGTCTCTTTCTGTTTGTCCCTCGCCCTTCATCTGGGCGTTTTTTCCTTGCCTTTTCATCATGCCCAAGAAGAGACAGAAAAAAAAGGAAAGAAAAAAAGCTAGTCTTTCGTTTATAGATGGTTTGGTTGGTTTGGCTGTTAGGGGGCATTGTATCTTTTTGAGCTTTGAGTTCCGGAGTCTGAAGTTTGGTTCCGCCGGTGGGTAATATATTGTTAACATAGTATCGTTGAGTACCGGTACCCCATCACTGAGTGAGGTATGATATATCCGCCGGTGTAAAGAACAAAGGGCAAGGAGGGGCTTTCTCCCTCTTCTTCCCCACGGTTTAAGGTAACATGGGAAGTCCACGAATCGACCAACTCGCGTCAAACTCAAGTGCGGTAACTTAAGGGGGTGTCTGGCGGACCGCCGTTGCCATTCCGGACCACGTTTTGGCGCCTCTTTTTTTGTTTCTGTTCCTGGAGTTAAGTTATGAACCAACCAACCACGCTAGATTGAAGTTGTCCTGATTTCAAACTTCCTCTTGCCAAACACCCCTAGTCTACCCACCCTCCGTTTTACTTTTATCATAATAGTCCGGACACAACGCCAAGGCGGGTTGCAATGGCGTGCGCGCCCTGGCATCAAATTCTAAGGAGGAAAAAAAATGGGCCCATGCTTAATTAAATCCCAAGGATAATTGGGTTATTTTGTATTTTGTATTTTCGTATTTTCGTATTTTCATTTTTTTTTGAAAAAAAAAGAAGAAATAAAGAGTTAAAAGGTTAGGACTGAACGCTGCGTGGGAGGAGAAACTTAGATGGAGATTGAGGGTGAGAACTTGAGATCGTGTTACTATGGTCTTATTAGAGCTCAACTTAACCAATTAATAGTCTCTTCTAAACGTACCAAAAGCATCACATTAGTTTCTTCTGTTTTGTTTTTTAATAATATTATTCTAATATTATCCACATGCCGGTACCCCTAAATCAATAATTTCCAAATCAGAAAATCGAATCACGATTTCAGATCATAATCGCGGCGCGCCAAACACCCCCCCCCCCCCAAGTAGCCCAAGTTAACCACTCAGCTCAACTCTCAAACACAGCAAAACTAAACTAAAACTAAAACTAACCTAACCTAACCTAACCTAACCTAACCTAACCTAACCCGCCAAATAAGCTACAATACACTGAATTTCAACACGAAAGTTCCAAATAAAAGTTCCATCTCTACAATACCATAGTGTCCGGTCCAACCCAATCCAAACAATAACCCAGGTAAAACTATGAAATGAAAAGTAAGAGGGGAAATCCCCTTCCCTCTAAAGCCATCCTACCCCTCCCTGTCTGAGAAAAAGAGGGAGAAAAATGCATACTATACAAACTTTACCAAAAATAACACTGGCAACCAACTTACAAAAGGAAACAAGGGAAAAGGAGGAAGGGGGAAGTGGTATAATCACAAACCAAGAGTGCGAGGTGTACTGTCAGTTCGGGGCACAAATACTTGCACCAAGACCAATCAGACGGGATCTCAGAGGTGCTTTCCGGTAGGAGAAAGAAGGGGTGAAAAATAGAGAGGCTTCGATAGGGAATTAAAAAAGGAAGAAAAAGTGGAAAGGAAAGGAAAAAGTGGAATAGAAAGCAGCCAATTGAAGAAACAAAAAAAAGTGGGAGAACGCCGGGTGCAGAACGAGACAAAGCAGAAGAATTACAATACCAGAACAAGCGGTGAAAATAGAAGAGAAGGTGGCCAAGGCCCGAGAATAGGAATATAGTAAAAGTATCATAGATGAGAGAAAGCTGAGAATAGTGGTATAAAGAAAGGGAAGAAATAAAGAAAGCCCGAAGAATATTTTTCCTGTTTGCCCCGATTATTAAGCCGTCCTCTAGCCTTAGAGCTAATAATGAAATTCGTATAGGCGCTGTGAAGTCGTGACTGTGGTATTGATGGCAATGGTAAAAGGAGGAGAAAGGAAGAAAAAAAGGGGGATGGTCCATCATTGTAAGCTCTTACTCAGGTTTCTAATCTCTTCATCCGTGAGTGATGCAATCCATAGGCATCTCTCGCAGACGCCGTCTACGGCTTTAAAGTCGTATTTATGTGATGCTTCGATGAGGCGAAGGAGGCGCTTCACAATGGATGCGGTGGTGCGGTGGTGCTCAAAGTTGATGAGGGGTTCTGAGTCTGGGGATGTGCTGATTACCAGAGGCCTCTGGGCGTTCTGGATGAGGTCATGGGTGAAGATTCCTAGAGGGATGTTAGTGACTAATTGGGATAGTGGCGAGCGAAGGGGGCTAAATACCAACGAACGGGATACAACCAGACTCCCCAGTAACTTTATCCATTTCCGCTCGTAGATTATGAAAATTTCGTATTGGCTGCACGAGAGCTTCCATTTCCTTGAAGGTGCTCAGGTCCGCAGGTGAGACTAAGGACCATGTCTGCCGAAGTCGGGCCACATCGGCTGTGAGAAGGGCAATTGTGATTTGGTACATAGTTGCAAAGTTCTGAAGCCTTCTTGCATGAGCGGCGATGTGAATGAATTTGACAATGGTCTTAGCCCGCTCGTCAATATCTTTGGTCATAACGATTTCGGATCTAGCCCATTTACACATCTATGTATTCGTCAATAAGAATTCCTCAAGTTATAACTTGGAGTGACAAACCAAGTTGAACCTAGCAATCACTACTTCGACACCCCTTGTATCCTTAGAGTTCAAAAATTCAACCCAATCTCTCACAGTCGAGCTCGTCGGGCTCCATTTCAGCTCAACAAGCTCTTTCCAGTCCACTTCCATTAACGCATCCTTTTCGATTAAAGTAAATTGCTTTGCAAGTAACTCCGAGTCGTAGGCGAGGATAAATGGTAAATGAATTGAAGTGGGCCGAAGGGGTGGTTCTGTATCATTATAACGGGGACCGCTACTGCCAAGAATAGCATCTACCGACGCTCTCCCTGGCGCTCTTGATCTTGGAAACGTTTCCGCTCGAAGAGAGCTGACTGGAGAACGGGGCCGACGGATGGCCGAAGGACTTGCATTATTTAGTGATGCGGACAACGTTTTCTCGAGAGTAAGAGGTGGTGATGGAGGGTGTCGTAAAGGATGCGAGGGAATTCCAAGCTCTGCGATAATGGTCCCGGGTTGCATTGGAGGAAACTTTATTGTGCTCTTATTGGCTGGCTGAACCATTTCAAATGATATCTCGGATGAGAGCTCACTTATATCGTCCCTGAATTGCTCCGAGCCAGAGCCCTTGTCTAGGTACTTTGCTAACCCGGTGTCAATCTTACGCAGGTCACTTCCGTTTGGTGATGGGCGCGGTGACAAGCCTCGGTGTATCGGGGAAGAACCAGAGGACATTCCACGTTCCAGTGGAGGGAGCGACAGGTTTGAAGAAGTCACCGTCTCACGGAAGTTCCAATGGTTGACCGAAAGACCTCTCTCTAGAATAGGCCCTGAGGCGTCAGATTCGTCCCTAAACAGAGGAACATTTGCTGAAAGATTTGTAGAGGAATTTCCAACTGAATCTCCTTCCAGGATAGGAGGCGTATCAAGCGGAACATGATCAAACACCTGCTTATGTCTGCGTTTCATCCGCCTCATATATTCATCGTCATCGATAGAGACATCCATCCCAAAGGTTCTCTCCGAGTGCGCATCTCCAACTATCACTAACGAGTCTTGAGAGATGAAAGATCGACCAGATGCAAAACTCATAGTAGGTTTCTTCCCCTCCCCAGACGATAAATCAGATGCCCTCTTCTGATAGGTGCCCTCGAGCTTCATCAATGCGACCTCAATACCACCATCATCGCTTTCAAAATCCGGAAGGTCTCTCAGCTTTTGAACCCCGGCTTCGAATGAAGCTTTCGCATCAGCTTCCGACCAGCCAGCTCTCCCATCGGCTGGTGTGCTATCCATGGGGACACTTGCCCCCTTGGCAACTGCTCCTAGCGAAATTATTCCCGTTGGCACCCGCTGCTGCGGGTGTATACTCTCGGTGACGCCGATTGAGTTGGGTCTCTGTTGCAAAGGCGTCCCGATAGCACTCATCTCAGAAAAATTACCAGTCCCTATAGACCCAACAGACCTAGGTCGCCCATCCAGATCACCTACAGTTGCTGCAAGTCTCAAGTCCCCGCCAGGCCTGCGTCTCAGCATACGGGCAGGTTGGAGGTTTCCTCGCTTGCTCTCCGGCGAGTTGATGTAACTGAACCTTTCTGAGTTACCATCTATAGTGCTGCCAAACTGACTAACGCCGGACTGGGCACGTTTGATCGAGAATGAGCGAGCCGAATGCAGAGACTTCACCCCCGCTCCAGGGAGTGGAGGCACGCTTGGCTTCCTACGCATACTGCCGTAGTGCTGGCTGAACAAAGATGGTGTGCTTTCGAATGAAAAGGACCTACTCCTCCGAGCTTGTCGGGATTCTCCCGAGAATATAGATGACTGAAAACCTCTATCAGGCAAATTTCTCCGATCATAGGTACTCCCAGCTTCGCCCACCAGGTCAGGGATTTCCGAAACGATTGATTCAGCTGGTCCAAAATCTGGAAGTCGCTCAATAGGTTCTCGTAAACCCGATTGCTTTGGAGTTGAGGGGGGGGGGATCTCCAAAGGCTCCGGGCCATAGCTCCCATCCTCACTTAAAGCACTTTCGAGTCCGGCCTTTAGAAGTGATCCATCATCGCCGACTCCGTCTAATTGAATTCGGTTCTCATGCAAAGAGCTCCCACTCTCCCCCTCACCTTGCGTAACATCGTAGGATATCCACTCGCCATCGTCATTGGACAATTCCTCTTGCATCGCGTGCTGGAATGCTTCAACCACCCCCGCTCCTAGTAGATCGATCCTCGCCGCCCTACCGCCCCCAAGCATAGCAATATTATTCCCTGATGAACTTGCAGCCATAAATTTAGAAAGTGATGAGCTGTCGGGTGCTGGGCCGAGAGATTTGCCACGTGCTGGTCTGGCCGTTGGAAGTGGCAAACGCAAACCACCACCACTACCATGAGGTCCAGCGCCGTTCCCTACCTTTCCGCTTAATGCTCTACGCACGCTGCCCAAAAGTCTTCTCATACCAGGGCCGTGCAGAGTTTTGTTTCCCTGGTTGGGGTCACACGTTTTCTTCCCAAATTGCGTGGCCGCGTCCGAGGGGGCGAGGAATCCATAGCTAGAGAGCTCACCGACTGGTGTAGGAGGTGCTACAACTTGTACATATGCCGGTGTTGGGGGAAATAAGTTTCCTCTGACCAACGAGCCAGCATAGGGTAAAGCCATTAGAAGATGTGTCGAACGCGCAATTGATTTCGGGAGTGGAAGAGGCTGCCGGGTGTCTCTTAATGCGTCTGAAAATGAACCTGATCTTTTGTGGGGAGTGGGACGATATTCCTTACTGCCCTCCCCTACCGATCCCGACGCATCTGATGATACGGTGGTTTGAGATGGTTTTAGTTTCGATGATGAGATTGTAGATGATGCAGGGGTCGACTTGCTCCTGTTCTCTAGAGAAAGGTGCGGGAGCGGCGGTATTTTAGCTGAGCCATCGCCGAAGTTACTGACAGGTCTAGGGAAACTGCGAAGTGGAGCCCCATCAGCAGCCCCAGCCGCTTCCTGAATAAACGCCTCGGTACCAGTGCTGTGATCAGGTAGCAACGCTCCAAGTCTAGGCGTAGATTTCCTGGGGCGTAGCAATGTTGGCTGGGGCCTACCGGAGTCGAATCTACTCCCTGGCGGGCCACCTGGTAGAATGTCTTGATCGATGCTCACATCAGACCCAGCAGGCGTATCCCAGTACAGAGCGCAAGTTCTCCTCCAACACCTCTTCAACTCGCGAATTATCTTCATATCCGAAGGTTGGCCGTTTTCGCGAACTGCGTTTGACAGGTTATTTAGAGCTTTCGCAAAATCCTCTCTCAGGGGCAATGAAGGGATGAAATCGTCGGCAAAATAGTTGAGAAGCCAGTGCCTAATTGCAACAAACGTCCGGACCCGCACCACCTTCCCTATGTCGTCCTCGCGATCGATGGCCCACCGTAGACGAGCAATAAGGTATGCAACAAGATCGGACGGCTGCATGAACTGACGGAAAGTAAGAAAAAAGTCGGAAAGAAGGTGGTAATCGACAAATTCTGCCGAGGTGATCTGAGATATTATCCTCGCTGGTACAGCAGCAGTGATTTCTTGGGTGCGTCTATCATATCGAACGACCGAAGGATCCTCAGAACCCGGTGGAAACGACAAGATATCGTACATTTCCGGAGATATTCTAAGACGAGACATGCCTGCTAAAGACAGCGATGATGCGACATGTTGAATTTGGCCACCTGGTAACTGCTCGGATGGCAATGGAGAAGGCTCTCGACTTGGAACTGGAGAAGGTGTAAATGACCTTGTGTCCGCCCCAGGCCAGAGCCATCTCAGATCAGCCTGGAGAGAAAGGCTAGGGGAAGATCCCCGCTCCACCTGTATTGAGGGTACATGGAGACTTGAGGCGCCATGAAGAAAGGGTGTCCCATTTGGGGAAAAGTGAGGAGAGCCAAGATTGTAGTCAGGAATTTGTACATCAAGTGTCTGACATGTCTCCCGGTGGCCAGCTGTTCGCGGCCGAGGGCGCTCCTCGTCCGGCTCGTCGACCTGTTCAACTTTCATTCGAAAGCCGCCAAGGTCTGGTGGTTTGTAAGGCGCTGCATTTTCACCGACAGTACTGTAAGAGTATGCGCGCTGATGCCTTGTTCGTGGTATAGGAGGTGATGATTTCATGTAAGAATCCGGTGTGTCACCGTCTGACAGTACGGAACGTTTACGAGGTGGTGTCCTTGGAGGTGATGTTGGAGGTAACCGTTTCCCGCTCTGTCGACCCCCACTTTCCCGGCGGTCCTGTTGCCAGTTTTTACCCTCCAGCTCCTCCGCTGAACTTGGTGGAGTTGTAGGTGGCAGCGTAAACTGTTGTATCTCGCGCGCTGGTCGGGCAACGGGTCTATTAAGAGAGAGAGGGTTTCAGCAAACATTCAACACGTTCCTACTCTAACCCTAAGAGCGACCGCAACCCGCAACCCGCAACCCGAAACATAAGGGCATTTCCATCCCTCGCCAAGGAGGGAATGCCATCGTGCGGTCTGCGGCACCTCCCGCAGATCTAGGTCCGTTCCGCTTCTCGTGGCAAACTGGGCGAATGGAGATTTACCTTAGATATATCAAACCATTACTAATATTTCCCACCGTAAACTGATGCCCGCCCCGAGCTGTCTGAGTATTAGAAGATTTGCTCATGAGGTTCTTTTCCTTCAACGTGGGTCTGTCTATGCCCGCTTTTACACTCTCTGGAAATTTTCCCTTTCTCCTACGCTCCGGACTCTCGGTGGGTGTGGTGGTTGGCGTCACGAATGGTTCGTCATGCCACCGCCGCCGTGGGCTATGGTGCTGGTGTGCTGATGTGCCAGGATGGGGACCATTCTCGGATGAAGGGTCGTCCATTTCGGGCGTCGTGACGAAGGCAAAATCCGAGGAATGTGAACAACGTAGTCAAAGATGGTGTTGGCGAGACGGAGGACGAGGCCCCGGTGAGGCCGCCTCTCCGAATCCCAGAAACTCGAGCGAGGGGAAACGAGAAGGAAACAGCTATGGTGAATCCCGACAAAATTGCATAGAGTAGGATACCGAGAGTGGAGACAGGCTCCTGCTTTTGAGGGGGAACGGAGCCAAAGAGGTAGAATTGACGTTACGGGCTCGTTGAGCAAACCGTAATTATTCGATCTATTCGTGTGGCGTGTTGTTTGTCTGTTTCGTTTCGAGAATCTATTTTATTTGCTTTTAGCGGGTTCTAGAAGTCGGTAGGGGATGAAGTTATAGGGTACCAGTATATCATTTGTGTTCCTGCGTTGCGTGGACCGTGCTGGTTCGATGGTCGATGGGGGTTGGATAGAGGTGGAAAGGGTCGCAGCGAGTGAGCGAGAGTGAGGATTCCCAGGTGACTGGGAATGGGGGGGGGGGGGGGTAAGTTGTGGTGGAGGTGGGAGTGATGGTAGGAGTGGTGGAGGCCTGAGGCGCGGCGCGAATCCTCAAGCACTCAAGGAGTGGAAAGACAGGCAGCAGAAAGCAGAAAGCGGTTGAGAAAAAGGGAAGAAAGACGATGAATGGAAGAGGTTACCGGATACGATTATCTCCCAGCCCATATCCGTACTAGCTCCATGCCCAGCTCTTCGGAAACCAAGCTTGTCCTACTCCTTACGGCCAATGAGAAATAATTTCATGCAGCCAGCAACCCCAAATCTATCCACAGCCATCGCCCGACATAAATGAATGAGTAAGGCTGTTTATGGTCTGTGCGCTGAGAGACTAAAGGTAAACAATGCCCATTGTCATAAGGACCCACCGAGACACATCCACCCCTGAAAGCATGTTTCTTTTACCATCTCCAAGGCGTTACTTGAACCTGTATGTGGATACAGCTTTTGTTTGGGCTCTTTAGTGGAAGGCAAGGAAAACGGCGGCTTCTTTTTGCAGTATATTGCGGCGCTGCACACGGGACATTATCCCTTGGGCCGTCTGGAACAGCGAAATCAGTAGCCCGGCACACTTACCCAGGATCAGTCAGCAGCCAGCTATTCCGAGCAGCGAGTTACGAATATCGGCTTTTTCGGCTTTTTTAGTGTTTGGGTGACTCAGCAAAGAGAGACTACAATACTTGGGTGATCCCGAAACAGTATTAGCGTGCTGGCTGCGAATTTTACTGTTTCAGACGGCCCAAAGGATAATCGCTTCCCCCAGGTTAAAGGGTAGCCTCATGTCAGTCCATGACAGTTGCCGTACCAGCCAGCCAGCCAGCCAGCCAGCCAGCCCACTTAACCCGCTTACTCGAGCGGTGCCCGCTGCTTTGTGATAGAGCACACCAATATAACTTTGTGAGGGCAAATGAATACAGCTTAGTCTCACAGATTTTCGAGAATTTATTGTGTTGAGCGGTGTATAAGTTATCCGCGCACACCGCTGGAATCGCCATCTCGCTGTTGTTCTGGGTATGATACTTGTAGGAAAGAGCCCTAAGTCGGGCACCTAGAACCACGCTGCACGCTGCATTTTCCACCAGTGTAGTTGCTATGCTCTGGCAAGATGTGTCGTTTTTAGACAAAAACAACAACACTGCATTAAGAAGGAGAGAGAAAATGAGAAGAAAAGAAATTGCGCTCTAAAAGAGAAAAGACAAGAAAAGAAAAAAAAAGAAAAAGTACAACTCAACGGCACCACTATCGGCAACTGATATCGTCGGAGATGAAAGACAATCTTCCCATGTATGATACTCCGTGAAACCTTAGATGCCAAGACGACGGTTGCCCGTGACACTCGTTGCCTTCTTCCAACCTAGAAATGAACTGTGGGTAAGGTAAACACTCCAAAAAACAACTCCTCGTTAGAACACCCGCCCCCCCCCCGCTCAACTTTGTCTGGTGCATCCTGTCATCTTCCCTCCCGAGACCAGTGTCCGCCACCGGGGGCTTCAACGTTGCCAACCCTTTCATCACGGAAAGGCAGACCTTCCCTTTAATTCCCTCCGGCCTTCAACTCTTCCCCCCTCCCCCTCCGCCCCCCCCCCCCTCGGCTTGCCTCTCGATTGTTATAGTACCCGTTTTATATTCCCAGAAACGTCTCCGCCATGTCATTTCTGTTCGGCAGAAACCGTCAAAAGACTCCCCAGGATCTTGTACGGGCCGTTCGGGAGTCTATCTCACGCATGGATGTCCATTTAGAGAGACGCCGTGTAAGTCCGCTTCTTCCGTTACCTATTGCTATTATGGTTGGTTCTATAAGGCGGCCTGTGGTATTTGCTAAAGGTGGTGGTCATTGTGGTCTCTTGTAGGCATCCGAAGACGCCTCACGGCTACTCGCTCAGATGAAGGTTGTCCTACAGGGAAATGCAGGTCCGTTACTGCCGTTCCCTCCTTGTTTGATTCCAAATTAAGTTGCCATGTTCTCTGCGAAATTCCGCTACTGACATGGGTAGAATAGAAACGGATCCAATTCCAGATCAGGTTCAGATGTTGGCCCAGGAAGTCTACACAATAGATTTACTGCCGTTGCTTGCGAATAACATGGCCAGATTGGACTTTGAGGTTGGACCCCTTGTTCAATGTTTCCCCTCTGTTTGGGGAACGAATCCCGGCCCACCCGAAATGTTTTGGGTATTTCCTCAGCTGACCACCGACACGCTCACCTTCACCATATATAGGCCAAGAAGGACGTGACTGCACTATTCAATGGCCTCCTCCGATACTGTCCACAGCCTATCAACCGTTTCCCCACCGTTGATTACCTTCACACTAACCGTCCGGATACCTTAATCACTCTGGTTAAGGGGTACGAAAACAAAGATGTGGCCAACAATTGTGGGACAATTCTTCGGGAAAGCTTTAAGCATCAGGCTTTGGCACACGTTGTACTCTATGACGAGAGATTCTGGAGGTTCTTTGATTACGTTCAAGGTGGCAGCTTTGACATCGCGAGCGACGCTTTCGGCACTTTTAGAGTGAGTATCATATCTCTTGAGAAGTCATTGCCTCCTTACTAACAAGCTCTATAGGAGCTATTGACCAAACATAAGCCACTAGTAGCTCAGTTTCTCGGCCAGAATTATGCCAGAGTGCGTGTTTCCTATTATCTTGAACAGCTCAGCGTATTGATCCCATTTATAGTTCTTCTTGAAATACAATACGCTTTTGGTGTCGCCGAATTATGTTACCAAACGACAGTCGATCAAGCTTCTCGGAGAGATTCTTCTGGATAGGGCGAATTATAACATAATGCTTGCTTACGTAGACTCTCCGGATCACTTGAAGTTGACGATGAATTTACTACGTGATAAGAGTAAGAACATTCAGTACGAAGCGTTCCACGTTTTCAAGGTTCGTTTTTATTTGGGGATCGCCTGGCTTGGTTTTCCGGACTAACGACAATCCACAGGTCTTTGTGGCGAACCCAAAGAAGTCAAAGCCTGTCCAGGATATTCTGTTGAAGAATCGGGAGAAACTCCTAGCCTTCTTACCCAAATTTCATGACGATCGCCGAGGTAAGACAAACTTTATGTATCTCATGACCAAAACCTAGTCTAATATCTTTATTCCTGGGATTAGAGGACGAACAATTCATCGATGAAAAGGGCTTCTTGATGAAGCAGATAATCGAGTTGGGAAACCAACCGCAGCAGCCCCAAGGCGCAGTTTTCGCATGATATGATACGATAGCTGGATGGTTCTCAGTCATGATTATGACTATTGTTTGGGTTTATCGCACCTTTTATTTCTTCTCTTTGTTGCTTTTCTCTGTACTTGAATGACGGTCACTATGTGGGATACGGGACGAAATGTTATGCGACAGCGACGAGAACGATGATAGCCATGACCGATGTAATGACTTGTAGGGTCAGGAAACGGAGTTTGTTGTTTTCTTTTTCTCTCTTTTTACGTCCTACATGATGGATTCCCCGTGGCCTGTGCCATTCTCATGTCCTTTTAGAAATGCTAGTACTAGCTATGAGATAACTCGGCTTGGAGTCGTGATAGTATTTATACCAGAGGTGGAACTTGGCGATTGTGGAGCAGCTGCAACTTGGCGGTCAATAATAGGCGAGTGAGTTTTTATGATTCCGAGGTTGTATTTGTATTGGAGGTTATTCGTCTGAATTACCACACTCTAAGAGCAGGGATAGCTAAACCTCACGCTAGGAGTTGCCCCTCACAATAAGGTTGGTCGTATTTTTCTCAACTGAGGGCTGAAAAATAATCTTCTCGCCGTGCTTTCCCACCTCACTCTACGGGGGGAATCCTGGAGGTCCTTGCGCCATTCCCAATTATTTCCAGTCCTTCCGGCCGGGCCGGGCCCTAATGGCGGTGGTCCGCGAGCACAGCCCTTGGTCCTCTCTGCACCGTTCATATTTTCGTTGTGTCCACAATTAGACGACGACGGGAACCTCCCATTGCGCAAGTAGTTTCGAGTTGCGCGCAGAACATGCAACAAGGGTGTTGGAGGAGAAGCCTTAGCGCTGTGCCACGCTAACACCCGAAAACACGGCCAATTCTATCATTGATGCTTCTGGGGGTACCGGCACATGAAAGCGGCACATACTGCATCTTCCCATGTGCCGGGGAGTTGGAAGATGACCGTGTTATCTTGGGTAAGAGAATGTCTTGCGCTTGAACTGGGTCATGATAGTACGTACATGTACTATATATGAAGACTTTGTGGGGCGAGCGACAACCAACCAAAATAAAAGCAACCACAACATGATTACCTCACCACGTTGCAGCACCAGATCGGTAAACTTAGTTTAAGCGCAAGTAAATCGCCTAAATATCCCTTTCGAGCAAGGTGTGTTTTAGTTTTGCCGGTATCTTCTCAAAATAGGAAACCCAGACGTCCAGAGACAATTCTGTTATTCAAGATAGCACGCTATTCGATTCTCCTGTCAGGAGAAGGAGAAGAAGGAAAAAAAACCCCGCAAACGGAGGCTCTTTGTTTGAACAACAGCTGTAAGCGAGACCCCCACCATATGTATCCGGGTTACTGGAGAATGATCTTTGGATTTGGGTTATATACTATTATATGTCACTTATGTTTATCGATTGGGGCATCTCGATCCCCCAATTTACCTGAAGTTTCCGCTACCACATCTCTTGATCCCAGAGAGTTGCCTGAGCGGAGCTCTTATCACCAATTCACAGGATGAATGTTGGGGGGGGATGCAGTGTATCCTTCGGTTCCGATCGGATCTATGGCCTACAATTGGCTATCGAAATATGACCCGGAGCCGAAGTGGGGTTTTGTGTGAGCTTTGCAATTGCCGGCGTTTGCAAAACGAACTATTATTGCATACAGGCCAAAAATTGGCCAGAGTCTCAGGATCTTGATGGCATGGAATAGGAGTCCGTCCCACTGACATTTGGCAATTGCAGGTCGTGGGTGCGTTGGGGTCCGCAGTCTAGAGTATCGGGTTTGCGATGGCAATCATAAAATGACTGTCGGGGCTGTACAGCTTGACACAGTGTGGGGTTTTGTTTTCCAGGAGACGGTGTGTTGGGTGGCCTACAATATAATATATAAGGCTCGCATCCTCCTGCTGGGCTTTAGATATTCCCGTCTCGTACCTTTGTCTGTACGGTCACTATCATCACCCTCCTACACAGCCCCGCTGCCACCGTCTCTCACTTTCTTAGAGTTCCAATAACAAAATCTCCTTTTCTTGAACACCCTTTGAACTTTCGTCAATTTTAACTGTTCACCCTAGAAAGATGGCTGAACCTAAAATTAACACAATTACCACTACTACCCCAATTGAAGGAGTTGATTCTGGGGATACCAGCATTAGTGTGGGATCGCTGGCTCCTTTGAAGCAGAATACCCTCAAAAACTGTAGGCATGGCCCTTCCATGGTTCTAGGTATTTAGGAAGCCGGGATATTGACACTTGCATTTTGTAGATGTTCTTGCAACGGTATGTCCTGTGGTTGCAAGATGAATGGGTTGAAGAATCTATGTACTGACATCGCCGTTCCTTGTAAAGTTTGGCGAATTTCTAGGTATTTGATTCTGCACTTTGTATCACTCTACTTGTTTTTCTGAAGGCCAACAAACCCTATGTTTTGCAGGAACCTTCCTATTCCTATCCCTCGCATTTGGCGGCACTCAGGCAGTCAAGATCAATCATGCTAGCAGTGGTTCCTTCCCTAAGGATCCTACTCGTGTTGTTCCAACGCCAGAAATCTTGCTTTATGAGTCCCTCAGTGCTGGATTTTCCCTTACCGTCAACGTTTGGGCCTTCTACCGCGTCACCGGTGCATTCTTCAACCCAGCGATCACTTTAGGATGCGTCCTTGTTGGAAAGGTTCCTCCTCTCAAAGGTGTCCTAATGGGAATTGCTCAATTGATCGGAGGGATTGCGGCAGCCGGCCTCGTTGAAGGACTCACACCCGGAAAACTAGCTGTTGGGACTGGTCTAGCAGGTGAGTAGGCACTTTTGCGTGCTGCGCCGTAGTCCTGGGATTCAGGCTAACATTAGGGGTGACAGTGGATGTCTCTATCGTTCAAGGACTCTTTCTTGAGGTTTTTTTGACAGCGCAACTGATGATTACATTCTTTTTGGTAGGACATGGTGTTTCAGTCTAAGTCTCCTTGTAGAGGATAAGAAGCTCACATTGTTTGTTTCTGGTCACTAGCTCGCCGTGGAAAAGGTGTGATCACTCACCCCGAATTGTCTTCCTAGATTTTTGTGTAATGAAAACTGACTGGCTAGTAGCATCGTGCAACCTTCATTGCCCCGCTTGGAATCGGGCTTTGCTTTTTCACTATTCTGCTCTTTGGGAACTATTTCACTGGGGCTTCGCTCAATCCTGCTAGGTCCTTTGGGCCGGCGGTTATTGCCCGTGACTTCCCGGGCTACCATTGGATCTACTGTAACACTCCTATGACACCCCCCCTCGCAAAGCTGCAGCCACATCTAACACAATTCCGCATAGGGGTTGGACCTGCACTTGGAGCATCCCTCGGAGCGGCGGTTTACAAAATTCTGCTCTTGGCAAACTACCAGACAGTCAACCCTGGCCAAGACGATGATGGCCTCTCGATTGTTCGTTATGAGATTAGTCATAAAGGGACAACACCTATGCTGGCTGATGAAAGTGTTTAACAATGGGCACTGTAACGATCGCAACGAACCATGTTTCCTTCCCTGTTTGAAGCACCGTAAGAACTCGGATGATTGCTTGCTAGTCCAAAAATTCCTCTTCCAGAAGGGGGACGGAAAACACCTAAAAAAATAATAACCTTCTCTGGGGCGGGATAGAGAGAAAAAAAACACGAAACTTTAGTAGGGGAGGCAACTTCGGCGTCCTAGAACATGGCCCAATTATTCGAGCTCTTACGGTAAGTGACTGTTTCTTTGGTAGTCTTTGTTATTTTAGTTTGCATTGGGAAATGAATCACACTATCTATCTTGCTTTCGCGCACTCCGCCTTTTTGGTCCTTTCTCTACCTGGGCGCAGATTAGATAGAGATCCGGACAGAGCGACATTGGTAATATAGTATCTGTGTTATTATACAACCATGTATTTTGTTTGTCACACTGTCCAGATCTTTAACCTGCGCCCAAGTGTGGTATATTATCCACTTTCTCTTCCTTACTCCCTGATCACGCTTTAAGAATAACAACTGTGTTCAATGTAAAATTGAAGAAAGAAATTGTGATCTGGATGAGAGACTTGGGGACTATTATGTATGACTGAGCCGAGTGCCGTAGCTATAGTGCCCAGACGAAAGCCATCATTGGTAACCTACTTTTACACTAAAAAAGGATGGTTCTCAAAGCACCCCGGTAAGTTACTGTAGAACTCAACCACCTGCCTGTCAAGTAAATCAATTCCTGATAAGATAGCGGTTCTGGGAACTCTAATCGTGATATTTCAATATTGAAGCAGATGGCGCAATATTGAATGACTGCGCAAAATTGGCAATGTATCTTTTTCAATGGGAACACATACAAACTTTTGGCACCCAGCTGTGATTTGAGCCTTGGGCATACCAACTGACAAGTGCTACACACAGAACAAAAGAATTTCTTCCAGAAATGGGAATTTCAGTTTTTTCTAGATATTTAGATATCTGTTGACATTCCCTTTGAATTAATTGATTAAGAGGTAGGGGTTATAAACCAGCATTCCAGGCACTACTTATTTTAGGTGTTTTGGAAAGTGTTCAGTGGTGCTTGGGTTCGCTAACGATGACTGTTGTCCCGGAACTAGAGAAACACCCTCCTTCTCACCTCCCCGCTACACACAGTAACCTCGAGGGATGTTCGGGCTTAAAACGGCCCAATCGAGTGCTCGTTGATTCACAGTCCATCACTCGCAAGATAATATAACTGCCATTGCCGGAAGCAGCGGCATTTGGCATGGGAAATGCCAGCGGTCAGATGGCGGCAGTAGTACTGTACGTGTATGCACTGGCGGAGGGACACACAAAGCTATGAAAAGCTTTCTCCCTCTCTTTGCCCCACCCCAGTCACCCCTCATGTTGTCCAAGTTCTCCTCTCAACTTTCCTTTCACCACACTCAACGGGGGAAAACATGAAACACCTTCACCGCTTAACACAAACTCCGCCTCTTCACTTGAGCCGTTTCCAACTCTGCCGTGTGAAACCCTCACCGTTGATCATTGGCTCAGATTATTTCCAACGCGCCGATTTTTTACTTACAGCCTCGGAGCTTCCATCCCTCCAAAGGCGAGAGAGAGGCCATTTGTGCTGAAGTAAGAATGGCAATTATTCGCGACGTAGAAGTCTAAACGGGTCAGCAGCAGAAGAAAAAAACCTATAATGCCCAGAAAAGAGGCCAGCTAGCCAAATAGTAAAGGGCGGGGAAGCAGGCATGCAGGGCCCGGTAACTCGGCTCCTCCAATAGCGATCATGATATCGTATGATAGGCTCTCTCACAACCACTGCATGGTACAGTATATGCCTTTCTGCGTACCCGTAACCTCGCGACCTTTGCAAAACCGACCACTGCTGCGTACCACCAAAACCCCGGGGCTCCGGCAAAATTTTTTTGCCGTACCGCACGCAATACCACTCAGTCTGGTTTTAAAGATCCCCCTCATGCCCGGAAAGAGGCCCTTATACGGTACTTATAGTATTATAGTACCGTAGCAGTCGGTGCATGGAACCCAGGAAATTTAACGAAACCCTCGGTGGGGTAGGAGAGGGGAGGGGAGGGGGAGTTACAGTGAGGGGTATTATAGTGGGGTCCTTGTAGGGCTGTGCGTGTTTCTCGGTGTGGTAGGATATGGCTCGTGTCAAAGATTGGATGGAGGTTTTTTATGAAGCGCGGATGAAACTCGGCCATGAAGGGGGGGGGTTATTATCCTGGTATATCGTATTATACCTACCCAACTAGACACGGGCATCGCAGATTAGAACCACGGGGGTGGGTTGCGACGTGTGGTCACAGAGGAGGCTTGTTTGGTTGTGGAGATTTTGTTTTTTTTATGATATCACAGGGGCGATTGGCGAAATTTAGCGAGGATTGTCAGTTAGGCTGGGGATCGTCGGGTTGGGTTTTAGATGAAGATCCTTCAAGCTGCTTTTTTTTTTATAAAGGAAAAAAAAAAAACCTAATCGTGATTTTACAAGTTGGCTCAGGGGAGTAGTACTGTATTGTTCTGTACACGTGGCAGTTCACAAGGACTCACTCGCTCAGCCGTTGCATCACCGATGCATCACATGATAGCAATTGGAGGAGATTCACGCTCGTAGTTTGGTGGTGGGGTTTTTTTGCCATGCTCTCCTCCACGTGCCCCGTGTTGAGGGTATATAACATTTAGTTATTATACATTACATCCTCCTCCTATCGGAGAAGCGCATTTTGAACATTTGGTATTAGCCCCATTTTTCTTAGGAATTCGGTCCGCTTTATTGGCTACTGTCTGTGTTACTGGCACGATAGCTCCGGAATAACTCTTAATGGCTCCATCGGGAAATGGCTGCCGAGTGAGTGGGGTACTTGGAGGTGGGCGGCCTACCCAACAGGCTGCCGTCTAGCAGGTAGAGACGGTTACGGAGTTTTAAGGTGCGCTTGAACGGTTGGAAGTGTGTGTAGGTAGGTGAGTAGGCACGAGTGCCGTACTGTCGTTCTTTCTTTGACTCAGGCGTTCTTTTTGCGGGAAATAGGAACTTCCGAAGCAAAGCAAATCCTCTTCTCTTATCACGATTCCAGAGTCAAGGTCAAGTGAGACAAAAATCAAGGAAAACAATGATGAAAATAAAAGGAGAAGGGGGTTGCGGAAGGTTGTGTTCTCTCGCTCCATTCTCCCCTTCTTAAATCCCCCTTGTGCTATGGAACTAAACAAAAAAATACCGGTACCAAACATTCACGATGTTTCCTGTGCTCCCGCGTAGTTTCTGCCATGCCCATCCACGTGACCGGCAGTACCGTATGGTGTTTACCTAGCGTAGCGTGCCATCCAGCGCCCGGCGGAATTTTGCAAACTCACCTGTCACGTTTTGACGATTGACGACGGTATTGTTATACGGGGAACCCGAAAACTGCACCAACTGGTGCAGATGAAAAGCGATCGATCAGTCAAGGCAACGAGTGACTGTTTATGACTGCGCAAGAGAGGTGTGTGTGAAACAAAAAATTTTAACCCCGCCAGAAGCACCGAGATATCTTTGGTCCAAGCATCATTACGATTGTTTTGTTGTATAGTTTAATGTCTATAGGCGAAAAATGGTGGTGGTTGAGATGCCACCGTCATGAAAAATTTAGAACTAGATGGTTAAGTAAATGTGGTCTTGGTATCCGGCAAATGAAGGACACTTGCCAGATATGTTCATTTGCCCAACTTGGTCTCTTGGGCACAGCACGCTACGGAATGAGGAATAAAGACTGTACTCACTCGTCTTTGCCAAGAATACCTCCTTCAGCCGATATTTTGCTGGAGTTCTCACCAAACATTCGGCTCACGGAGGTATTCTTGGCGGGGATGGGTGAGTATCCTTCACTTGGTATTCGCCTCGTAGCCTCGGTTAAGGCTTTGCGTCATTAAATTAATCGCAAATGAGGTTGGGAGTGATCTGTTAAGGTTCTAAGGAGAGACAATTGGTGATGTTTGTATGGCTTTGGAACTGAATGATTGCTCTGGTATGATAATTGAAGTCATATTGTACAACTACTAGGCAAGGGTTTAGGATATTCGCCCTCTCTCATCATGGGAGAGTAACGGGGCTAGCAGGGGGCGGGGAAGAGTGGTGATTCGGGAGCCTTGTCCATGGGAGCAGTGGCATGACGAAGGCAAATGGCTTATTGTGCATGGACAAAATTAACCGATCACCCGGTTGAGCTCTACAACTCATCGCTTCCTGGCTCCCATAAAAATCATTACCACTCAACAGGCACCTCATAGTGCCTTCTCTTTTATTTATTAAGGCTGGTGGATGGTATACCCTGTATTTAAATTATTTTTACTTATTTTTCTTGGTTGGGTTGGGGCGGTTGTATCGAGGAGGTTGACAATATCACAGCGAACATTATGAGCGTTCGTTGATCGGTTAATTTTGTCCACGCGCAGTAGTATCCGAGTTACAACAACCCAACCGACGGCTCGCCAATTCACAGACCCTCACTCTCGCGAGATAGAACAATTGTCGATTCTTGCTATCCTATGTGCCTGAGCGTGGGAGAACTTCTACCCTTCTAATCAGCGAGAGGTACTTGAGCTGAACGATAAATGACAGCTATATGAGCCTGGAATCCTGACGAGGCCTAGCACTAGCATAATACCAGCCATACCCAGAAAGGGGCTAGGTTAGCTTGTGAAATGGGGTATATTTCCGAAGCAGGCAACCTCTTGGCATAATATTTACTATCTAGCATGAGTTGTTTGACCTGCTGGAAGGATGCCTGCTTATATACGGCCACTCGGCCAAGATCATCGTGAATTAGTTCTCTTTTGTCTGCAGAATAAATGGGCCCCACCTCCACACAATCCTCAATTGCGCAATCCCTCCCCCTCATTAAGCCTGCTAAAATCTCGACAAAGGGGGAGTCCCCATTTCCTGACTACTTACGCTAAATGACTACAAATATCAACGCTCCGGTAAGGAAGCGCATGCAGAGACCTCGCTGAAAGGAAAATAGGGACATAGATGAGGTGTAATTTAGAGGGCAAATAGACCTGCAGTCCCTAGGCAAAAGTGTTCGTGAATTCGCTCAGCCAGATGTCTCATATTTTCTCAAACACTTCTGCCTAGGGATTGTAACTATATGTATGGCACCAATAAAATGGCAATATCAATCAATCATTTATAGGAGAAAGGAAAAGAAGAAATTTAATGATCTAAATGGCATAGTTGAACAAATGAGAAAACGGTAATGGTATAGGAAATGGGAGGATAATTTGAAGTCGAGACAAGGGTCAATGAAACGCGATAAGGAGTCGCAAGTGAAGGGAAATACCTTCCCACCTCTTGATTCCACCTGCAACAGAAATTCAAAATTCCCCACCCATTCGCAGAGTTAAATATCTGGGAGGTCTCCGATAATTATACATATGACCTACATTGCAGAGAGGTAATGGACTGCAAAGATACATAATTTGCAAGCTCAGGTATAAGTTGACTGATGCAGAAGGAAAGCAAAGAGAGCGCCAAGAAAAATATATCAAGGGCACATAGCCACCAGGAGCACGAGGAAGAGGTGGCAAGGGGACAAGGGAGTCTCGGGGGAGGGGCAAATAGCCGCGGCTAAAGAGTTGAAGAGGGAGGTTTCCACGCTTGCAGTAGATTCGCCACTCCTTCATTGCCCCTGCTGAACGCATAGTAGAGCGGTGTGTGACCATTTTTGTCTGGTTTGCTGGGGTTAACATCTTGCCGGTCTAAAAGTTGCTTCACTACTGGCTCGTGCCCTTCCATTGCAGCCCACGAAAGTGGTGTCTTTCCCTTGTTGTCGGGCTTGTCGGGGTTGACGTCTTGCCGGGCTAAAAGTTGCTTCACTACTGACTCCTGCCCAGAAATTGCAGCCCACAAAAGTGGCGTTTTCCCCTCGTTGTCTGGCTTGTCGGGGTTGACGTCTTCCCGGTCAAAAAACTGCTTCACTACTGACTCGTGCCCACCATATGCGGCCTCGATGAGGGGTGAAATGCCGCGGTGGTCTGACCGTTCGGGGTTGACGTCTTGCCGGTCCAAGAGTTGTCTCACCACTGACCCCTGCCCATAAACTGCAGCTAACAAAAGTGGTGTCTTACCCTCGTTGTCTGGCGTGTCGGGGTTGACGTCTTCCCGGCCTAAGAGCTGCTTCACCACTGACTCCTGCCCATAAATTGAAGCCCACGAAAGTGGCGTCTTTCCCTCGTTGTCTGACTTGTCGGGGTTAACATCTTGCCGGTCTAAAAGTTGCTTCACCACTGACCCATGCCCATAAATTGCAGCCCACGAAAGTGGTGTCTTGCCCCAGTTATCTGGCTTGTCAGGGTTGACCTCTTGCCGGTCTAAAAGTTGCTTCACTACTGGCTCGTACCCTTTCATAGCAGCCCACGAAAGTGGTGTATTGCCCTCGTCGTCTGACTTGTCGGGGTTGACGTCTTGCCGGTCTAAGAATTGCTTCACCACTGACTCCTGTCCATAAATTGTAGCCCACGAAAGTGGTGTCTTGCCCTCGTTGTCAGGCTTGTGGGGGTTGACGTCTTGCCGGTCTAAGAGTTGCTTCACCACCAACTCGTGCCCTTTCATAGCAGCCCACGAAAGTGGTGTCACGCCATCGTTGTCTGACTTGTCGGGGCTGACGTCTCGCCGGCCTAAGAGCTGCTTCACCACTGACTCTTGCCCAGAAATTGCAGCCCACGAAAGTGGTGTTTTCCCCTCGTTGTCTGTCTTGTCGGGGTTGACGGCTTGCCGGTCCAAAAGTTGTTTCACCACTGACCCGTGCCCACTAGCTGCAGCCTCCATGAGGGGTGTAAAACCCTCGTTACTTGCGTGGTCAGGGTCGACCTCTGCCAGGTCCAAAAGTTGCTTCACCATTGAGTTGTGCCCACCCTTTGCAGCCCACCAAAGTGGCGTGTTGCCACAGTTGTCTGGCTTGTCGGGGTTGACAGCTTCCTGTCTCAGCAATAGGTCCACCGCCTCGGGCTCCCCACCCCTCACGGCCCATATCAGCGGAGTTATGCCAGCAGAATCTCCCTGGTTGGAATCACAACCGTTCATTCCCAATAGACTAGTCATGACATCAACAATTCCGAAAAATGATACACAGTGTAGTCCACCAAACAGCGAAGGTGTATTGACTTCCATGCAATCATTCGGATCTAATATTTGATCAAAAAGTGAGTTGGCGGCTACATGGTTCTCGTACTGGTCCAAGAGCCCCATTACAAGTAATATCACCCGATCTGAAATTTCTCTCTTTGCATGGATGCCCCAATATCGCGAACAATATTTAAGGAAGAACATGCTTGAGTGGTCGGGTTGGGGTTTAACCGGAAGAGCCTTGGCCTGGTCTGAGTTTAGATAAGTCAAACAGGTTTCCGCCATCTCTAAGTGTGCTCGGGGGAAAAGGTTGCGATGAGTAGTGAGGTACTCGCGGAGTGTGTGGTGGGTCAACCGGACGGTCGAGGCTTCCCTATCTACCGTGACAAGCCCCTGACAGCAGGCGAGCAACGTCTCCATTGCAGGGACATTGTTGCTATTGAAATATGTAGACCCAATCTCCACAGCAAGCGCATGGCATAGTTCGTCTACCCGTAATGGCCTTTCCGAATGACATACCCACATCAGTGTGGTCATAGCAAGTTTTGCTTTCTCCCCTTCTTGAGCCCTTATCCGCCCCAGAGTTGTCTCGTATGCATCTCCCAACCCCAGCCCATCTCCCATCGCATTCAGCCTATTTCGTCTCCGATGGATTGTAGTCTCTCTCAGGATTGTTTCGATCTTGAGTGAAGCGAGCAAGAATCTATATATATGTATCAGTATACGACTCACAGCGGTTTCCTTGAATACACGCTGGTACGCACGTTTCTGAAATCTCTTCTAGAACGCTCTTCATAATATCATTCTCTAAGAATCCATCCATCGCCTCGGGAGTTGTGTCCTTCCCCAGCCTCGCGCGCAGATATGTGACTATATCGTCCTCTCGGGACGCTATCGATACACTTATCATTTTCCCACCTAGTTCCCTCTCAATCACCCCCCGGATATGGGACCTTCCCGTCATGAAGATTCGTGTATTCGGCGACCCCCGGAGAATTCGTCCCAATGCACCAAGAACCTCCAGCCGGTGCCTGGGGACGCACTCGTCAAGAGCATCAACACAGATGAATGTGCGTTGTAAAGATGTGACAGCTGCACACATTTTCACAATATCAGGAAGTTGCAGCCTCCGCCCGCCAATCGCCTTCTTCTGGCCTCGAAATTTCTGCACAATTTCCACCGGAATTGCTCCTAACCCACTCAGTAGCTGTTTGAGCAGAGAGCCAAGCATATTTATCGGAGACTGGGCCTCCCGGGAAGCGAAGTCATAGTAAAAACAAGCAACCGCCAAATCCTGTCCTATGACCTGGTCACATAAATAATCTACAACCACAGAACTATCATCGTGAACTGTCAGCAATCATGTCCCTCGTTCCTCGCCGGTGGTATCTCGTACCAGATGTAGCTCTTGCCGACCCCTGGCTCGCCATAGCAGAACAAGACCGCATGATCGGATCCACCATTCTCACCAACATTCTCACCACCATTATACCAGCCTCTAAACTCTTCCGTTTCCAGTAGCCAGTTCCCTACATTGTCCACCCTCTGCTCGCAAATATCCTGATGCCGCACCTGGGGCTCTAAGGGCGACAGCCAGGCAAGGATATTGGGCTCATCATCGGTAGCGGTAAAGGTAATGCTATTCGACACATTGAAAGAATTGAAAGAATTGATGTTATCTGTGAAAGATCGGGACATCCTTCGCTCTCTGCTGCTTGAAGCAATGTAGAGAATCGGGTACTGAAGGCCTTTGGACTAGTTGACAAAGTTCCAGTAAGTTTCGGAAAGGCGGGGTCCATCGCTCCGCCCCGCAACAATCTCATTGTAACCCAATACATGGATCAGGGAATGAACATATCTGGGAGGTGTCCTTCATTTTTTGGAAACTAAGGCCCCTTTTACTTAACCATCTACCGTAGTTTCTAAAAATTTCGTGACGGTGGCGTCTCAACCAGCACCATCCTCCGATATCCGGTGCAAAATCGTTTACCTAACTTTCCGCCGTCCTGTGTTCTTGTTGCTAGACTGTCGAAACGTGAGGTGGTCTTGTAGGTGGGTTTGCAAATTCTGCCGGGCACTGGATGGTACGCAACGTTAGGTAAACACTACCGGTATACGGTACTCCTGCCTGCATACCTCCCACACCTCCAACCGTCAAGCCCGCCCTGGCGCTGGGTGCCGTGTATTGGTAGAAGGGGCCTAATTACGAGACATATTCTCCACATTCGTCCAGTGCCCTGGCGGACTAACAGATGAAGTGAAGATAACAAGATATGATATGATACCAAGGAAGGATAGTAATCGTATGATACCGCTTTCCTACATGGCGAAAAGGCCAGGGGGATTAAATGCGAAAATGCATCACAGTTGGTGCCCCCTTGGAGGACCTCTTTTACCATTCCCTTTGCGGCCGAAATCTAGCGAGCAGATACAAGAATCCCCTTCGGTAATCATGCGATTTCCATATGTTAAGATGTGGATGAGGAGGCAAGGACTGTACCCGAGTCGATGTAAAGTTCATAATTAACTCAAGTAAACACCCTCAATGATGTCTAAACCGTCTAACCCCATCCAATAGGAGTAACAATATGAGAAGACCCCCTTCCTTGCGCCCGGCTACCTCCCTCTATCTCTTCCTACCCTCTCACTACCTTTCCCTACTCCTGTTAATCCTTGATGTAATCACGGAGGAGACCCTGGGACTGCCTTCATACCCTTTAAGGGCCGTTTGAGTTGCTCCCCCCCACTATCGAGGGGTCGCTAGTGCAAACCGCAGAAACCTTAGCGACATTAAACCCTAGAGTAAGTTGGGTACTCAGTTTCATGTCAGCGTTTTCACTCTTCTTCTCGAAATCTTGTCGGTTTTATCAAAGCGCTTATTGGTATCATTAAGCTTGTGATTCCTATCGATACGATTGTCCAGCATGGTGGCCGCAGCTGCAAAAAGGACCACAGCCGACGTAATAATTATTGTGCAGGCTTGAGTAGGCAAATTTCAGAAGGGCTTACACTTCATGCTTTAGCAATTATTTTCCCCAATGCAGAGTACAGCTTAAGTGGGGAAGAGGTTGAAAGTTTTCGTGATTGAAGGAGGTTCGTGTGGTTGAAGATGGTTTGCGTGGGAGGCATCCATACTTATATGGGGACTTTGCCTTAGCCACATTATGTCACTCATCCCTCATCCACGAGAGGGAATTTTGGGCGGCTTGGTGCAAGGCTCAGTTATCCAAGCTCTTACAAAATATTCCACTCTTGGTGAGGTAATTAGGGAGGTTCTCCCACGCCGGTCGTAATCGGAAACCGTCCTTACTTTACAGCCAATTACGTATGTTGCGACAGTGTCAGAACACTGGAGTTTTGCTAAGACTGTATCATACTGTTGCGGGTCTTCCCAGCCTGGCGTTGTTTTATGGGTATTGGCGATCTTGACTAGGAGAGTCCCGGTACAGAGGACCGGCAAGAGAAAAACAAAAGAAACTGAGACCGATAAATTGAAGATGAAAGCCGAACACTGATGGTTATGGTAAACCGAAGTGATCGGCTCTCAGAAAGTGATGAAGGGTGATGATGAAAGAATGGTTCCCATCAACCGAAGAAAACTACCGGCACACTGGGTTTTGGGAAATAAGGGTGTGAACACAACCCATTTGCAACTGTCTTAGTTAACCGTTTTTAAAACCGCTCAAAGTTGACCTGAGGTAAATTAAGCTCAACTCACGTGAGATAGACATCATTAAAGTTCAACTGCTACTCTTGTGAGATCAATCCGATAGTTTCTTTTGCTACAATAGGTAATGGGAAGCTCTTGCCTTTGAAGAAATGGACTAGTTTTTGTGCTCTTCTAGTGTATGGACCACTCGGTGTTGTCGTCCTATTGTCTTCTGCTCGTGGTTGAAAGTTTGCGCAGTTGAAGAAAATTTGCTTAGACATCACGACGGTACTTATATGGGGGTTTTGCCTTAACTTAGCCACGTTATGTCAACCGCCCCCCCATCCACGGAAGGGAATTTTGGCCAGCTTAGTGCAAGGTTCAATTACCCAAGTTCTTATGACACATACCACTCTTAACCAAGTGGGAATTCAGTGGGAATTTGTATAGAAAACAATATTCTTACAGTTTTTAGTGGTACGAATAGGTTGTATTTTTGTAAATGTTTCTTCAGTTGTCTTTACCATTCTAATTTGTGTTGGGAAATGAATCAGATCTTGTCCTTTTGTTTTTCTCTACATTACACACTCTCTCTTCTCTACGCCCAATCACGCCTTCAGAAAATAATATCCAAATTGAAATTGAATGAATTACGACCGGAGTGGGAGACTCAGAAACTATCATAATTGAGCCAAGCGCCGTAGCTACAATGTTCCACTATGATGCGAGCGCCCGGCGTAGCGAGAGCTCACCATTATTTGGCTCGTCTTTGGTGGATTGTGAACTCACACCATGTGCTGGGGGTTTCTGTGAGCTAGCGCTGGTTATGCCGGGCGCTCGGCATGCAGGGAAAAATTGTACAAGTGCCAGAATCTCTTCATTTCCGGCTACACATACCAGTATTTGAGTTTCGACCACAACCCAATCCAGGGCTCACAAATTCACAGGCTATCACTCGCAAGATAATACAATTGCCTATTCTTGCTATCCTATGTATATGAACCTGGGAGAACTTCCAACCCTCTAATTAGCGAGGGGTGCTTGAGCCGAACAAGGAAATGACAATTATATGAACCTAGAATCCCGATGAGCCAGCACTAGCATAAAACCTATCACACCTGAAAAGGGGCTGGCTTGTGGGATGGGGTATATTTCCGAAGCAGGTAACCTCTTAGCATAGTATTTACTATCTAGCATGAGTTGCTTGACCTGCAGGAAGGATGCCCGCTTATATACAGCCACTCGGCAAAAGTCATCGTGAAATGGTTCTCTTTTGCCTGCAGAATAAATGGGCCCCACCTCCACACAATCTCCAATTGTGCAACCCCCCTCCCCTTTTAAGCCCGCCAAAATCTCGACAAAGGGGGAGTCCCCAATTCCCCGACTACTTTCGCTAAATGACTACACAAATATCAACGGTCCGGTACGGAAGCCCATGAAGAGACCTCGCTGAAAGCAAATAGAGAAATAGACGAGGAGTAATTTATAGGGTAAATAGACCTAACTATAGAACACCAATAGAGTGGCAATATCGATCTATCAGAAAGCAAAAGAAGAAATTTAGTGATCTAAAGGGTACGGTTGACCAAATGAGAGGTGTTCAAACAGGAAAGGGGAGGAATAATTTGAAGTCGGGGCAAGGGTCAATGAAACGCGATAAGGAGTTACAAGTGAGGTAGGGAAATACCTTCCCACCTCTTGATTCCACCTACGACAGAAATTCAAAATTCCCATCCAATCGCAGAGTCAAATATCTGGGAGTCTCCGATAATAATACATGTTACCTACATTACGGGGAGATGATGAATTGGAAGGATACAGAATTTGCAGGCTCAGGTATATGTTAATGATCAGTGCAGAAGGAAAACAAAAAGCGCGTCAAGGAAAATGCATCAAAGGACATCGTAGCCACCAAGAGTCCGAGGAAGAGGCAGCGGGGGGGGAGGCGCAAATAGCCGCGGTTAAAGAGTTGGGGGGGGTAAAGAAGCCCGGAGCTGGTCGACCGCGAACAAGGCTGGGCTGGGAGGTTTCCACGCTTGCAGTAGATTCGCCACTCCTTCATGGCCCTTGGTGGACGCATAGTAAAGTGGGATGCGGCAATTTTTGTCTGGTTTGCTGGGGTTGACGTCTTGCCGGTCTAAAAGTTGCTTCACTACTGGCTCGTGCCCATTGGACGCAGCCCGCGAAAGTGGTGTCCTGCCCTTATTGTTTGGCTTATCGGGGTTGACGTCTTCCCGGTCTAAGAGCTGCTTCACTACTAGCTCGTGCCCTTGCATAGCAGCCCACGAAAGTGGTGTATTGCCCTTGTTGTCTGGATTGTCGGGGTTGACGTCTTCCCGGTCTAAGAGCTGCTTCACCACTGACTCATGCCCATAAATTGCAGCCCACAAAAGTGGCGTTTTGCCCTCTTTGTCTGGCTTGTCTGGCTTGTCGGGGTTGACGTCTTGCCGGTCTAAAAGCTGCTTCACCACTAATCCATGCCCTTTTATTGCAGCCCACAAAAGTGGTGTCCTGCCCTTGTTATCTGGCTTGTTGGGATTGACCTCTTGCCGGTCTAAAAGTTGCTTCACTACTGGCTCGTGCCCTTTCATAGCAGCCAACAAAAGTGGTGTCTTGCCCTCGTTGTCAGGCTTGTCGGGGTTGACGTCTTCCCGGTCCAAGAGTTGCTTCACTACTAGCTCGTGCCCTTGCATAGCAGCCCACGAAAGTGGTGTATTGTCCTCGTTGTCAGGTTTGTCAGGGTCGACATCTTGCCTGTCCAAAAGCTGCTTCACCACTGACTCACGCCCGTTCATAGCAGCCCACGAAAGTGGTGTATTGCCCTTGTTGTCAGGCTTGTCGGGGTTGACGTCTTCCCGGTCTAAGAGCTGCTTCACCACTGACTCATGCCCATAAATTGCAGCCCACGAAAGTGGCGTTTTGCCCTCTTTGTCTGGCTTGTCAAGGTTGACGTCTTCCCGGTCCAAGAGTTGCTTCACTGCTAGCTCGTGCCCTTTCATAGCAGCCCACGAAAGTGGTGTATTGTCCTCGTTGTCAGGTTTGTCAGGGTCGACATCTCGCCTGTCCAAAAGCTGCTTCACCACTGACTCATGCCCGTTCATAGCAGCCCACGAAAGTGGTGTATTGCCCTTGTTGTCTGGATTGTCGGGGTTGACGTCTTCCCGGTCTAAGAGCTGCTTCACCACTGACTCATGCCCATAAATTGCAGCCCACAAGAGTGGCGTTCTGCCCTCTTTGTCTGGCTTGTTGGGATTGACGTCTTGCCGGTCTAAAAGCTGCTTCACCACTAATCCATGCCCTTGCATTGCAGCCCATAAGAGGGGTGTCTTGCCCTTGCTGTCTGGATTGTCGGGGTTGACGTCTTGCCGATCTAAAAGTTGCTTCACTACTGGCTCGTGCCCTTTCATCGCAGCCCACGAAAGTGGTGTCTTGCCCTCATTGTCTGGCTTGTCGGAGTTGACGTCTTGCCGGTCTAAGAGCTGCTTCACCACTGACCCCTTCCCGCTAACTGCAGCCCACAAAAGTGGTGTCTTGCCCTCATTGTCTGGCTTGTCGGGGTTGACGTCTTGCCGGTCTAAGAGCTGCTTCACCACTGACACGTGTCCACCATATGCAGCCTCCATCAGGGGTGTAAAACCCTTGTTGGTTGGGTGGTCAGGGTCGACTTCCGCTCGGTCCAAAAGTTGCTTCACCATTGAGTTGTGTCCATCCTTCGCAGCCCACCAAAGTGGCGTGTTACCACAGTTGTCCGGCTTGTCGGGGGTGACAGCTTCCTGTCTCAGCAATACGTCCACCGCCTCCCCCTGCCCGCCCCTCACGGCCCATGCTAGTGGAGTTATGCCAGCGGAATCTCCCTGATTGGCATCACAACCGTTCATTCCTAATAGACTAACCATAATATCAACAATTCCGAAAAATGATACAGAGTGTAGTCCACCAAACAGCGAGGGCACATTAACTTCTACGCAATCATACTGATCTAATATTTGCTCAAAAAGCGAGTTGGCGGCTACATGGTTCTCGTATTGGTCCAAGAGCTCCATTACAAGTAATATCACCCGATCTGAAATTTCTCTCTTTGCATGGATGCCCCAGTATCGCGAACAATATTTGAGGAAGGGCATGCTTGAGAGGTCGGGTTGAGGTTTAACCGGAAGGGCCTTGGCCTGGTCCGAGTTTAGATAAGTCAAACAGGTTTCCGCCATCTCCACGTGTGCTCGGGGGAAAAGGTTGCGATGAGTAGAGAGGTACTCGCGGAGTGTGTGGTGGGTCAACCGGACGGTCGATGCTTCCCTATCTACCGTGACCAGCCCCTGACAGCAGGCGAGCAACGTCTCTGTCGCAGGGACATTGTCCCTGTTGAAATGTGCAGACCCAATCTCCACAGCAAGCGCATGGCATAGTTCGTCTACCCGTAATGGCCTTTCCGAATGACATACCCACATCAGTGTGGTCATAGCAAGTTTTGCTTTCTCCCCTTCTTGAGCCCTTATCCGTCCCAGAGTTGCCTCGTATGCATCTCCCAACCCTAACCCATCTCCCATTGCATTCAGCCTATTTCGTCTCCGGTGGATTGTAGTCTCCCTCAGGATTGTTTCGATCTTGAGTGAAGCGAGCAAGAATCTATATATATGTATCAGTATACGACTCAACAGTTTCCTTGAATCTACGCTGGTACACACGTTTCAGAGATTTCTTCTGGAATGCTCTTCATAATATCATTCTCTAAGACTCTATCCATCGCCTCGGGAGTTGTGTCCTGCCCCAGCCTCGCCCGCAGATATGTGATTATATCGTCCTCCCGCGACACTATTGATATACTCGTTGTTTTCCCACCTAGTTTCCTCTCAATCACCCCCCGGATATGTGACCTTCCCGTCATGAAGATTCGTGTATTTGGCGACCCCTGGAGAATTTGTCCTAATGCACCAAGAACCTCCAGCCGATGCTTGGGGACGCACTCGTCAAGAGCATCAACACAGATGAATGTGCGTTGTAAAGATGCGACAGCTGCGCACATTTTCACAATATCAGGAAGTTGTAGCCTCCGCCCGCCAATCGCCTTCTTCTGACCCCGAAATTTCTGCACAATTTCCACCGGAATTGCTCCTAACCCACTCAGAAGCTGTTTGAGCAGAGAGCCAAGCATATTTATCGGAGACTGGGCCTCCCGGGAAGCGAAGTCATAGTAAAAACAAGCAACCGCCAAATCCTGTCCTATGACCTGGTCACATAAATAATCTACAACCACAGAACTATCATCGTGACCTGTCAGCAATCATGTCCCTCGTTTCTCGCCGATAGCCTCTCGTACCAGATGTAGCTCTTTCCGACCCCTGGCTCGCCATAGCAGAACAAGACCGCATGATCAGATCCACCATTCTCACCACCATTCTCACCACCATTATACCAGCCTCTAAACTCCTTTGTTTCCAGTAGCCAGTTCCCTACATTATCCACCCTCTGCTCGCAAATATCCTGATGTCGCACCTGGGGCTCTAAGGGTGACAGCCAGGCAAGGATTTTGGGCTCATCATCGGTAGCGGTAAGGGTAATGTCACCCGACACATTGAAAGAATTGAAAGAATTGATGTTATCCGTAAAGGCTCGAGACATCCTTCGCTCCCTGCTGCTTGAAACAATGTAGTGAATCGGGTGCTGAAGGCCTTTGGGCTAGTTGACAAAGTTCTAGTAAGTTTCGGAAAAGTGGGGTCCATCGCTCCGCCCCGCAACAATCTTATTGCAACCTCGCCCTGGTGCCTACTTGGGTGCTACCATGGACAAGGCCCCCGAATAACCACTCCCCTTCCCCTCGCCAGCCTCGTTACTCTCCATGATGAGAGAGGGTGAATATCCTAAACCCCTTCCTACTGCTTGCATAATATGACTTCAATTATCATACCGGAGAGATCAGTCAGTTCCAAATCTATATCATACAAACATCCCTAATTTTCTCTCCTTCGAACCTTAACAGATCAGTCTCAGCATTATCTGAAATTAAATCCGTGAAGCAAATCCTTAACCTAGGCTGCGAAGTTGATATCACAGGAGGGACACAGTCTTTATCCGTCACCCCCGTGAAGTGTTGCGCCCAATAGGGGGATTTAGCTGGTACGGTGCATTGTTCGCTAGGCCAAGAAAACTCTGCAAAGAGTTTAGTGAGAATACCCGAAGACTTTTCGGTCACCCCTACTCGGCGACCATTCCACTTCTCTTACCCCAGCGTCTCCTTTGCCGAACCAGCTAAATCCCCCTAATAGCCCCAGTTAAGGAAATAAACGTATCATATCATATCTGGAAAGTGTCCTTCATTTGCTGGAAGCTAATGGAGGACTTCCCGTAGGAATCTGGAAGAGATTTAGAAGTGGTCTTGGCATATTTTCACGCTAAAATCTAGAATATCGACATCTAAATTCTAAATTTTCTCAAATCTGAACCAGGGGGGGGGAGGGGGTGGTTCAGATTTGAAAAGGTTCAGAATCTAGAAACTTGCATACTATTGGTCAACCGGCCCCAAGACTACATTTCTCGACCCATTCTGCCCCAGTTCTCAATGCACAAAATGAAGGGCTGACAGCTTATAGCACGACACAATCCTATGAAAAATAATTTCCTACTTGTATCTATTTGGCTTCATATGTGTGGTTTCAATTTTCCACAACGATCATGATCTGGAAATTTAGAAAGTCATTTTTTTCTATGGGAACAACCTGTGATCCAGATTCTCGCTCCAAGCTCCAGATTTTTCTAGATTCCTATCATACGGGAAGTCCTCCAATGCCCCATTCACCTACCAGTAACCGTCTAGTTCTAAAATTCATGACGGTGGCGTCTCAACCAGCGCCACTTTCCGGTATCCGGTGCACAAGCGTTTACCCAATTTTCTACCATAGCGTCCTAGACTCTTGTTGCTAGATTGTCAAAACGTAAGCCGGTCTCGCAGGTGAGTTCGCGAATTCCTCGGGCGCTGGATGGCACGCTACGTTAAGTAAACACCATATTGGGTCGGCGGGGTAAGATGGTATGACGTGAGGCGTTCCTTGTCCCGCCTTCGAATACCGTAAACTCTTGTTAAACCTATCACCGAGGATCTCAACAGATATCGATGTCTAAACCACGATACGCATACCAGAGTAGGTTAAAGAAAACGAAATACCAGTTAATCAGATCCAGTCAGCTCAGCCTCCCTAAGCTAAACTCCATCTATATAACACTATTCCCTCTCCGAGCGTTTGTTCTCTGATTGGGGGGCCCGGGCCCATCCCAGATTGTGTATTTATCGATAGTTTACGGTACTTAATTTGCGCCCAAATACGTCAACCGCCCCTCCATCCCAGAGAGGGAATTTTGGACGTCCTGGCGCGGGGTTCAATCACTCGAGTTCTCACGGTAAATACCACTCTCAAGGGGTTAGGAATTGAGTGGACATTTGTATATAGAAAATGATGCCCTTATTGTTTTCAGTAGCTCTATCGATAGCTTGGATTTTTTGCAAATTTTCCCCAGTGTGATACCCCATCGTGAAATCTGCCATTTTTGCGGTATAATCGCTCGTGCCCACTCACTTTGTGCGTCCCACTGCCTGCCAGGAACCCTGCGGGGCTTTGACTTGAATAAGCCCGTTCTTGTCCACCCACCCATCCATCCTCGACCGAAACACAATCACGACAGCCAATAGATTAATCCTGATTGGACCTCCTTCCCAATCTAACTTCTGTCCCCCGCCTTTTTCTTCGAAAACTAACCAGCGTGCACATACATACCGGTACCGGCACTCGAGTACAGTACAAGTACTCGCAAGCCGGCATGCGCAGCCCTCCTCTCAGGGTTTTCAGCTGGGTACGGCACGTCTCCTGCCACAGAATCTGATCAGTAATTTACTTTGATGCACATCGTACGTAGAAATGTATGGAATGGTGGTTACAGGAAAATTTTTATACCTCTTACATGCGTACAGTACAGTACTTTGCCGGCATAGCACTCGTACTGCTCGTGGGCCATTCTGTCGAGTCGGGGCCCTTTTTTCTTTCAATCACCTCGTGATTTTTCCCCGCTATCGGGCTAGCTATTGCTAAGATAAAAGGAGGGTCAATTGCCGCCCTTCTCCCCCCGTTTCCCTCCTCTTTTGTTCTGCTAGTATACGGGAGAGTGAGGGGCAAACTTGAGATTCCCCCATTGCTGTTGTTGGCCGAAACGTCTACCTTCCAATTATTATCTAGTACCCCGCCATTTGCCCCACGATGGCTAACACTACTACTGAGAGCGTTACTTACTCCTCTGGAGCGACCGGTGAACCAGATTTGCGTCTTTTGCATTATAATGATGTGAGTTCAATTGCCGATTTTGATGATTGCTTGGATCCATGCAATGGCTGATGGAGACAATTATTATAGGTCTACCACATTGATGCCGGGTATTACTATCTTTTCTCCTTTCATCATCCTATCCCTACTCCTCAAGCTTTCCACCGCCCCCGTCACAGTAGCCGACAGAGGGCCGCAGCATAATTAACGTAATCAACCCGCAGCTCCCGTGACCCTGTCGGCGGCGCCTCCCGCTTCGTGGCCTTAGTAAACCACTACCGTTCCGCCCCCGAGTACGACGGCCAGCCCTCTCTCCTAACCTTCTTCTCGGGCGATGCTTTCAACCCCTCTCTCGAATCCTCCGTGACCAAGGGCCGGCACATGGTACCCATCCTGAACCAAATCAAGACTAGTGTGGCCTGTCTCGGGAACCACGATCTTGACTTTGGTGTCGATCAATTTAACTACTTGGCAAAACAATGCGAGTTTCCCTGGCTTTGTGCAAACGTCGAGGACCCTGCGCTTGGCGAGGGCGTGAGCATCGGTGGCCTGCCAAAGACGGTGATTTTAGAGAGTAGTAATGGATTGAAGGTTGGAGTTATTGGGCTCGTTGAGAGGGAGTGGCTGGATACGATAAATTCGCTGCCGCCTGATTTGAAGTATACCTCCGCATCTGCTGCGGCGAATGAATTGGTGCCGAAGTTGAGGGAGCAAGGAGCGGATATCGTTGTTGCAGTTTCGCATCAGAGGGAGCCGAATGATGTAGGCGTCTGGCGGGGTCTGGTGTCTGGAGAGCGCTGGCTGATGGAGGAGTAGATCAAAGTGGCAAATAATATACCGGAGGGCCTTATCGATATCATCCTTGGAGGGTAGGTAGTCGATTCCTCTAGGATATTTCAATCCTAAAACTGTTCCTTATGCTAATAAGTTTTTAGCCACGATCATCACTATGCTCATGAGATCATCAATGGGTGCCATGTCATCAGATCTGGCTGCGACTTTAAACAGCTCTCCTACATCGAGGCTCGAAGAAAGAGCAAGGATGGATCGGTCCCTGGCTGGAATTTTGATATTATTCGGAGAAATATTCTTAAAGAAATGTGAGTTTACTGATCGCCCCCATAATTGATGCGTTTTCTGACATTCTTTCAGACCTGAGGACCCTTCGGCTGTCCAACTTGTAGATAAATTGACTTCCGGGTTGAAGGCCAAACTTGAAAAGCCAATTGGATACACAGCTGTGCCACTAGATGCAAGGTTCAGTACCATCCGAGCAAAGGAGTCAAACATTGCAAACTTTGTGTAAGTGTCATAAACTCCGGTAATTCAGTAGAAGCTAACGTTGGTGAAGGTCTGACTTGATGCGATTTTATTACTCGGCAGATTGTGCTTTGATAGCCGCCGGAACTATCCGTGGAGACCAAATATATCCTCCGGGAGTCCTTAAACTCTGTGATATTGTCAGTTGCTTCCCGTTTGAAGACCCCGTCGTGGTCATCAAAGTTTCCGGTGCCAATATCGTCAAAGCCATCGAAAATGGTATCTCCAAGCTTCCTGCATTCGAAGGACGTTTCACACATGTCAGTAACATATTCTACACCTATGACGCCTCGCTCCCTGCTGGCTCTCGTGTGATTAGTTGCAAGATCGGCCAGGACGACATTGTCCCCGATAAGGCCTACAGCGTCGCTACTAGGAAATATATGGCAAACGGCAAGGACGGCTACGGCTCCCTGACAGAAGAGGCGGGTGCAGAGGATATCGTAGACGAGGAAAACGGTGTTCTCATCTCCATGATCCTGCGCCAGTACTTCCTCTCCTTAAAGGTCATGGGCAAATGGCGACGCGGTGGCGCGTTCAGGCAGTTTTTCGGGGGTCTCAAGTCCGAAAAGGCTAAGCAAGGCGAATTGCTACAATCTGAGGGAGCCACTCAGAAGGAAGCTGACGACGATGCCAACTCCGGCAGTGATGACGATGACGAGGAAATGCACGTTGACGACGTTCACGAAAGCGACCTGCCAAAGGAAGAAAAGATTGGAAAGCTGGTCTCGAAAGCTGGATTAAAGTGGGCGAGACTCGCGGGAGTTCGTGAGAGCAAGGGTGAAGAGGAGGAATTGGTGGTTGACTGGACAAGGAGCATCGCACCGAGGCTGGAAGGGAGGATCAAGGCGGTGTAGACGCAGATATATATCCTGCTATTTTATAGTATATAGCATCAGAGTCGTTAGACGAGGTATCATATCCGAAATACCAATGCTATGATCAACTCCTGCGCTGTTCTCCAAATATGAAGAGAGGTAAAAGACCAATACCGAGAACTACAATATCTAAGCAGGAATACACCTTCTAGCCCCATTCTTTTGAAGCTTCCAAATCTACTACTCCAAGAACTTATCAACAACATCCAAATCAAGCCCCAACTTGGCGCCAAGCTCCCTCTCCTTCCCCCACCCAGACCAAGAGCTACTGTAACTCAAAGCTCCCGTAGCCACGCAAAACCAACCAACGCTTCACATCAACCATGTCCACCCCCTCACGCCCAACCCGCCCAATCCAAAAATTCGCAAGCGCGGTCGCGAAGTGCACTGTAGAGGTACATTCCCTCCCTCATTTCTTCCTTCCTTCCTTAGGAGAAACGAGATAGTAATAGCAAGGGAGGTGTAGGCATCCGCCTATGGCAGATGCGTGGTTGCGGATTACAACAACGTTCATAAGGATAAGTGCCTGGAAGAGTTTTTAAAGTTGAGGGAATGCGTTAGGAAGGGTAGGGTGAGTTTGTTTCATTCCTGTGGGTTGGTTGGTTTGTTGATTGGTCGGTTGGTTGGGGCTGATTTGGGGTAGAAGTAGAAGTAGAAGTAGAAGTACCGTAGAAGAAGAAGGGGCGAGGTGGGGAGATATTTTATAGGTGGAGAGATCCCTATTCTATTATATACGTTGTGTCGTTATGCTGTGTTTCGTGGAGATCGTGATACCAAACTAGTCCAGACAAAAAAGGGACCAAAAACATCAGACGAAGGAGTATGTATGTACAAAAAAAAAACCCCCCTCACTTCCACTCCCCCTCTTCTTATGATAAATAATATAATGTCTACCCCCTCCTGGAGATATAAACCTCCCTCCCCCTCTCCCCCCTCCCCATCCCACCCCCACCACCCCTCGTCCATCCCACAAGTCCATAGAAGTAATCCAGCACATCAGGGTACCTCTCTACAGCAGCCCTCCAATCGTCGCTGATCCCCCTGTGCAGCTCATACTCCACCTCCTCCAGCTCCGTGCGTGTAATCCTACCGAGGTTATCCCGTCGCCAGCGTTCGTAGTCTGCTCGTCGACGGGCCTCACGTGCGCGAAAGTCTTGGTGGATTGAGGCTCGGGCTTGGGAGGTTACCCATAGACTATCATAATAAGTCGAGAATGTTAGCGGGGGGGGAGGGAGGAGGCAAGGGGAGGGGAGGGGGGGGAAACCGTATATCAGCCATTAGAGGGGAGAGAACACGTCTTTCGGATTCTTCCACGGCGTGGATTAAGCTTCGGCGTTCGCAATCGCACGGATGTTTCGGGGGGTTGCCGCAGATTGCGCAGTTTGGGTCCATTCTGGTTGATTTGGTGCCCGGCCTTGTCGTGTGAGTTGTGGTAGCTTGCTATTGTGTACTCCCCGACACTCGATTGTTGGCCGTGAAGAATTCCCGAGTGACTTCCCGAGCTCACGCTGATCGAGCCGAGCCGAGACTAGGATAGTCGTAAGGTAGTTGGGCGTAGTGTATAATTGGTGAACGAAAACTTCCTCCTTGAGCCAGCAGCGGAGGAGAACACAGAAAAAGGCACACACACACAAAAAAGATAACAAATACTCGAGTACGGTAGAATGAAGGCCTTCACGAAAGGACGCCGGTAGTAGATTCCCACAGAGCACGACACAGCACAGCTCAATTAACTCACAAGGCAAAGGAGAAGAAGAACCAGCAGCGATTAAGGTTAAATATCATCCCCCAGCCTAAAAAGCAACCATAACAACCTCCGCTTCTGCCTCGCTGCATGCTCGCATATTGTCACCCAACCCAACAACCAACCATATACCGCACCACATTGGTACTTTTGCTGCCCTGTCCACCAGAGTTGTAGTTTACTCGAGGACAAGTACGGTACTCGAGTGCAGCATGCAATTGACTGGTGGGGAGGCTTGGGGCTGACTTTTCCGAGTGACTCCTTGCTTATCGTGTGGTTCATCGTGAGAGGGGGAGGAACAACACGTCGGTACCTACTCGGGCTAGCGCCAAGGATGGGAGGGGGAGGAGGCCTCTACTCGAGTACGGTGACTGGATGGGCTTGAATTCTAGAATTGAGGCTATGGGCCTCGGTCCCCTTGGTATCGGGAGTACTGGTGGGGTTGTAGTTTTCGTACTGATTCTGCAAGAGAGCTGTGCAGGTTAGTGATTGGCCGGATGAATGGATTGGTTGCTGGGGGTGGTGTGGTGGTGATGATGGTGGTACAAGCCGGCATGTCCCGCGGTTCCGCAGGATTTGGTGTATATAAAGGGCTAACGAAAGGGTTTCAGTGAGTGAGTAAGGCTTACTTTACTTCTCTCGATACCTCTTCCTTCCTTCTAAATCCCCGTAAGCTTTCTGCCTTTCCCTTTTTTTTCTTCTTTCCTTTTTCCTTCTTCTTTTGACGAACCGTGCTTGGGGGCATATATACCGTGCAGCACAAGTGCTTTTGAAAGGAAGGCAAAGGGCAGAAAAAGAAGGGGAAGAGGAAGAGAGGAAGGTATCATAGGGCTTGCGGTTCCTTGTGCCCGGGAAAACAATACACCGTAATAGAATTAGGGATATAGCATCATACCATAAAACTAGTGCCGGTAGCATAATATCGTACCTGGGATGATTTGAGATTATCGACTCTCTCTCTTTCACCACCCCGCCGTACCCGTATTCCAAATATACATTACGAATTACGCTACAATCCGATGAACACTTCCTTGAGGAACACTTGCCTGCTTGCGACGAGCCTTGTGTCGTCTGAATTGTCCTCTTCAGGTACGCTACAGCATTCTGCCTACTGTGCTTTTACAATTACTCCTCTCACTTCTCCTGCATTTCCCCACAATTCCGCCTTGAACTTTAACTCCCCCTACTAATGTGAAAACTAGGAGACCTCTACCCCTGCGGCGCCCCAATCCTCCAGCTCCTAAAAACACTAACTACGACCCCGCACCTCCTCCAATCAACCGTCGCTCGCTGCACCGATGTCCTTCGCCTCGCAACAAACAAGTTGCATGCGTTCCCATATCGCGAGGTGCCGCTGTGCTGGCTGAGGCTGTACACGGATGTGAGCATTCTGAAAGGCGTGTATTTGATTCAGAGGCTGTTTTCCGTCAGGGATGTGGAGGGCGTTAGGCGTGCGGATGAGGAGATTGTCAGGACGCTGGATATGGCCTTGATTATGGCGGCGGCCCCCGGGAATGGGCGGCGGGAGGTTATCGAGAAGATATTGGCGGAGCTGGAGGGGTATGTTGGGGCTTTCCTGGCAGTGCATGGAGAGGAGATGATGGAGGGGGTTGAGATGAATGGTGTTGGGGGGAGAGGGAAGGGGAAGGGGGAAGGGAAGGGAGAGAAGGCGGAAGCGAATGAAGATAGGGAAGACGGGGAAGATGTGGAGGAGGAGGGCGATGGTGGGGAAGCATCAAGGAGAAAGCGAAGGAGACTAACCACCCCACCCCCCTCCCTCCTCCCCCAAGAACTACGACCTTCTTCCACTCCATCACCAAAAATCACCCACCAGATCCCGATCCTAACAACGCCCCCATCCCTCGGCTTCTTCCAAAACCACCTCGATACGGCAAACACCGCACTACAGATCCAAAACCTACTAACAGCCTGGCCGGCAATGGTCACAAACCCCTGGTCCTCACCCTCCTATCTCCTCTCAAAAACCCACTTTGGCACCCGCCTCGTGCCCATCGAACTGGGCAAGTCCTACACTATGGAGAACTGGTCCCAGAAGATCATGCCATTCCGCGACTTCCTAAAGACCCACATACTCTCCCCAGAGGCGGACAAGTCATCGTATCCAGGGTATCTAGCCCAGCACAGTCTATTCTCCCAAATCCCTTCGCTGAGGGCGGATATTCTAACACCGGATTACTGCTATACCACGCCACCACCTGCACCCCCTGACCTGCGCACGCATCCGCTTGAAGTCCCGATCGTCAATGCCTGGTTTGGTCCCGCGGGGACGGTCTCGCCGTTACATACGGACCCCTACACAAACATTCTATGCCAGGTGCTCGGACGAAAGTACGTTAGGCTCTACCCGCCCTCCGAGAGCGAAAGACTATTCCCCAGGGGCGTTGAGGGGGGCGGGGTGGATATGTCGAATACCAGTCGGGTGGATATGGACGCTGAGGGTGGCGGGGTCGAAGTGGAGGAGTGGGAAAGATTTCAGGGAGCAAAGTATTTGGAGGGTGTATTGAGGGCTGGTGAGGGAATATTTATTCCGGTGGGTTATTCTTCTTCTTCTTCTCATTCTCTACTTGGGTAAGTGCACAGGGGGGCTAATTATGGATGGGTCAATAATAGGCCGGGTGGTGGCATTATGTCCGCTCGCTAGATACAAGCTTTAGCGTGAGCTTTTGGTGGAATTAGAAGTGGAATATGCGTGGAAAAAAGGCGTCGGTGGGGAAGAGGGGGGTTAGAGAGTTGTGATTTCCGTCCGTTCCCGTGGAAGGAAAGGGTGCACGAAGAAAAAAGTACTAGTAGACTGGACGATACAGTACTCGAGTAGATTAATATAATACAAACTGTATCCCCCTGGGGAGGTGAAGGCCAACCTAGGCTTTATGGCCCGCATTACACTCTAAATTGCCGAACCAGCGTTATAACAAGCGAAAGCCCTACCAGTAACTCCATACCCACTATAGCACCCATAAAAGACCCCAACAATCCAACATTCCCCCATCGCGATACGGTACTCGCGCTACGGGAAGAAACACCTGCCACACAGCACAGAACACAGGCAGGGGAGAAGGATAGCGAGAATCTAAGTCTCACACACCGTGGCCAAAAGAAGCGGATTTGAGAAGCCAGCCAGCCAGATTAAGCCGTGGGTGTACCGCCAAATACATACCTCGAGTGCATACCATCCCGCTCCGCAAAAACCCTGTCCTAAGTCCAGAAATCCAGAATAACACCAGGTATACCGTAGCACAGCACAACAGAAGGTTTATAAAGTATTCTGTAGAGTAAGCAGGACGCTCTTCGAAACTATGCCTAACTTGATCATATAGATAAGGGCAGGCATGTTTCTTATTTATTTATTCGAGGGTTTATAGTAAATACTGCGAGGTGATTAGACTAACTTACCGAGGGATTACCGTAACTGATGATGTCAACGGGATAAAAGTATTTCCGTGAACAAGTGGAAGCGAAGGGCTAGCCGGGCTATTAGCTACTTTATTCCAATACGGGTAAGTAAGCTGCCGGTATGATATAATACTTTAAACATTAAAGTACCTTCCCGCACCGTACCGGGTACCAGCTACCAGTGCTTGTACAGCAATGAGGCATAATAAGCATAGCGAAGCGTCAGATGAACCCCTCCAACACCGATACCCCTCTCCAAAGCACTATCCCAGCAGAACTACCCACAATACCGTAAAATCTCGTGAAATCCACTATCTCCATCAGCTCCTAATCTCCGGATTCTCAGTCAAAAGTCCCCAAGAAGGATTAGTGCTTTCCTGACACGGTATAGCCTGAGTCATTCTGTCTTGTTGGATCTCGTTAGCTTGACAAACTAAACCTATCGTGGGCTGATGTCGCGATTTACAGGGATATTCGTCACAGCTCGGAGATAGTGGATTTCACGAGATTATACGGTACCGTAGTCCCCCATGTTTGAGGGATTACCCGCACATCACTCGTTAATTTAGACTGCTGCCGGCATCCCCTCCTTCCATCCACCTTCCATCCATCATTCCAGATCAACCCCCTTTCCGCAGATGCACTCACAGATCTAATTACAGTAACGCCTTCTGTAGCGTTTCCGTGGTATCATAACGGCAATACCACAAGTCGCGCTTCGTTGGTACGGTTGCCGTACGGTGAGACTGCTCCGGAGGGAATGTTCTTCCTTTGTGAGAGAGGTCTAGGTGTAATACGTTGGGTGGGGCCTGTGAATGCAGGCAGGACAGTCAAGGCAATTGGTCTAACTGTGATGCCCGTGGGCCAAATGCGAGTTCGATGGTATGGTGGTAACACCTACGGGCACATGGCCTGCCTTGTAGCTACTTCTTCCTTCTTTCTTTCCACTATATTAGCATATTCTTCCTTCCTTCCGTTGTACGAGTACGACAATATTCGCGCTGGCCTGCCTACCTGCGTACTACCATCCAATACCACCTACCACCCAGCCCCCAGCAGATCATTACCCTGTCCCCACTATGCAACACATAACCTCACAGTGGGCAATACCAGACCGCAACAAAAAAAAAGTGCCTCTACCCTTCCCATCTAGTTCAATTATCATTCTCTAATACGAAGCCGCAAGAAACAGCAAAAGTCAAACACCACCACCCAACTAACCAGCCAAAAAATACAAGAGCGAATTAACAGGCAAACAACCCAGACTAATTACAGTCTTCGACTAACCAAAAGCGTCTTCGGTGTCTATGGAATCTAGCTTGTAACTTTACCCCTTCCCTTCTACCTGTATGATACCTGCCTGTGTGTATGTGCGCATGCATAATATGCATCCCGCCCGTGTATATGATACCACCTCTACCCCCAACCATGCGCCGGAAAGGATTACCCAAAGCCGGATAATCTCAAGAAGGAAAGAAAAACGTAGCGAAAACCCCAAAAAACGAAAGGAGAAAAATTAAAAAAATAGAAGGGAAAAAACACCTCTAAAGACAAAAACCGCCCAACCAATCCAGACAAAAGAAACATATTATGGTCAAGTGTGTGTATATCCCCCACTATTCCCTTCAGGCAACGACAAAAAAGAAAGAAAAGGTCAGTTCTTGTTTATACCAAGGCCACGATAGGCTCAGACTTAAATGATACCAAAGGCTTCTGCGCGACCGCCCGAGTCTTCGGCAATGCAGGGATTTCCACTGGTTGAGTTGCTGGAATGACAGTTGTCTGAGCTGCCTGGTTGAGGTATGAGAGGTATCCGTTCCAGCCGACAGCAACAACACCTATTCCATAATTATTAGCACCAAAGCGCAAAGTGAAAGGGCAACCAAAACAAACCTCCGAATAAAGCTCTGTACTCAAACGGAACGATCCAGAAGTTGACTGCTGTTACGGCAGGCCACAGCTTGCAGCTATTGCCGTAAGCTGTTGGAATCGTCTTTTTGAGTCTTTCGACCGTTTCCTTGGGAGACACGAAGCGGCCGGCTTGGAATGTGTTCTGCAGGGTGAAAAATGCGCAAAGGAACAGTGGTGTGAAGAAGATTTGGTTGACGAGTACGCGTGTTGAAATTGCGAGGATCTTGGAACGGAAGTTGAAGGATTGGCCTAGTTTGGTGAACCTACGCAATGTTTGGTTAGCTACCTTGTCTAGATGAGCTAGCCAACCAGCTAGAGCTAGAACAAGAGAGGCTATACCATAGGAAACTAGGTATCGAAAACACCGATCCAATCGTTACCATCCTCCCGGTCCTCAAAGGATCGTACTTCTCATCACCACCAAACAATAACTGAGCATTCAAGTCCCCCAAGGCGTATATCGCGACCGAAGTCAACAGCTGTGTAATATACGGCCTCTTCCTCTGCGCGTTCCCATAAGACCTAAACGCACGGATTACGGGGCTAAACCCATACTGCGAGTAGTATGGGATACTAGCTACACCGTTGATGGAAGCTGGGCCAGGGATAAGACTCGTGTGGTTGTGAGCTGGTGTGGGTGTGGTAGTAATCGGGCGTCCTGCGCGGGGGAAACGGATACCACTTGGTGGAACTGGAAGCTTACGGGGAGTCGTAGCCAGACGTCTAAAGATGGAGCGGGAAGCGGCGTTGAAGATGGTCGACATCTTGATGGACTATGAGTCAGAGCAGTTGGTCCGTCTGTTTGGTGGAAGAAAAGGAAAAATAAAACGAAGGAATGAACGCTCGTGTTTGATATTTTGTAGGCGAGTTATAGAATAGCTAGCAAACGGACGGTAGGTAGAAAGTGAGAGACGTAGAGGGGAGGCAGCGGGGTTATAAATACTATAGAGCCGTGCCTCCCAGAGCTCGGGGGGGCAGTGGTATGGCAGGTATGATAGGTCGGAGTTTACTGAGAGAAGGGAGTGACAGTCGGTCAAGGATCGTCCCAAGCATGAATAGGGAAGCTATGAAGGCAGACTCGAAGCTACCTGTGGTCAGTACGAGTGGGCGTAAAAGATCAATAGAAAGGCGACGACGTGAAATTGGGGGGGGAATGAGGAAAGGGCAATAACAAGGGGAGAAAAGAAGAATGATGGGACCAATCAAAGAAATTCCCAACCCGGAGTACTGGAAAGTAACCCAACCAGCTGACAATGGATCCCTCCCAAGACCCGCGCCTAACGTGGCACCCGGCGGAGAGAAGTTCCCTTCGGCACTAATGCAGGACGGCGAAAATCTCAGTTTTGAGAGCCGCTTTCAGCAGAGGGAACTGTGGCTCCACTCGATACCTAGAAACGGTAGCCCAGATCCCGATACTCAGAAAAACACCTCAAAGTGTGGTTCACCCGCCGGCCAACAAGTTTGCAGATAAACCGCATCCCATCCAGTTAAAAATTAATCTATCTGCAGTACAGCCAGCGCAATCCGCTCTATCATAGCATCGTCCCCCAAGCTCTGTCCACACCAGAGGTGATGAGAGTAGTGTTAGGCGATAGCCTCCTCCTTTCCCCGCTCGCTATAAATGTCGCGATTTGATCGTCATCATCACAAGTTGGTCAATGAATGAACGGCATGGTCGGATAATGATAAGTTGGATTGATTCCCGTTGGCTTTCTGCCTCTGTAACTTTCGTTGGACGATAGCATGTCTTTTCCTTTCAACTGGCCGACATCCGACATCGCTTACGACAAGTCAAATAGATATAAACTGGCTCCTCTAATCATATTTCTGGATGTTTCAAGTGTTTCATCGGACTCTGATCATTCGACAATGCGAAGATCACGCGGCGAGGACAACGGTCGCGATGACTTCTCCACAGCGCAGGAGCACTGCAAAGCTGATACAACTCCTACCCTCAACCCCTCAAAACAACCACCACTTAAGCGAGAAATCAAACATTGGTGATGGTTAAAGTATCGAATAATAATGCAGTCCGATAGAAAGGCATACATCAACCTCCACCTTACGGGGATTTGCGTTCATTTTCAATCACGGGCACAGGTCCAATCGGACAGTACAGAGTGACCATCACAAAAAAAAACTAAGAGACAGAAAGCTTTCGCTAGAATGTCTTAAAACACTGAGAACTATGATACACGACAACCACCGTAATGTTGACAAAAAGGAAAGAAAAATGAACCCAGATCCCAGAGAAAGAAAAACCAGTGACTAGCAAACCATTTCATTTTCATTTAAAAGTGACAAACCAGCCCCAAACCAGATATCATTGAGAAAAAAGAAAACCCCATCTCGCAGACCAGTTCCATCAAAAACCAACGAGCATTAAAGATGAAACAAATTATTGAGACGAGACATTATTGTAGACGAGGTGAGGGAAGTTTAAGAGCGCTCGCCACGGAGACGGCGGGCAAGCTGGATGTCCTTGGACTGGATGGTGACACGCTTGGCGTGGATAGCTAGTGGCAAATGTCAGTAAATTGCTGAGTCAGAGATAACATCGATGCATACCACAAAGATTGGTGTCCTCGAAGAGGGAGACCAAGTAAGCCTCAACGGACTCCTGAAGAGCACCGATGGCAGAAGACTGGAAGCGAAGATCGGACTTGAAGTCCTGAGCGATTTCACGGACCAATCTCTGGAAGGGGAGCTTGCGAATCAAAAGCTCGGTGGACTTTTGGTAGCGACGAATCTCACGAAGAGCGACGGTACCAGGCTTATATCTATGAGGCTTCTTGACACCACCTGCATGAACATATTAGATCTAGATCGACAAAAAGCAAATAAGGAAGAGATAGAAGCTTACCGGTAGAGGGGGCAGACTTGCGAGCAACCTTGTGCGAGAATTGCTTGCGAGGAGCCTTTCCTCCAGTGGACTTGCGAGCGGTCTAAATAAAAATTAAAACCAACGTCAGTGACATTCAACTTTAAATTTAAGCGAGCAAGTAGAAGCTGCGAAACAAACAACCGAAGGGGAAAGAATAAAAAGGATATAATAAAATGATATAGGATATAATTAGAAGGAAGGAATATTCACCTGTTTAGTACGGGCCATTGTTGTTGTTGTTTGTTGAGAGTTTTTTGTGAAGGGTGTTGTGGAATGAGGAAGTGAGTTGGTTGTTGAGGGGAAGGAAGAAAGGAAGCGAAGAGGAGGGAGATAGCAGCCTTATATACTCCCAGCGGCGAAAAGAGATCACACAGTGATGGTAGGGTTAGGTAAGGAAAAACGGACGGGGCTGGGCTGGGAGAGAGGGAAATGGGTTGGGAAGAAGCACCGTTGCAACCGAGGGCGGAACTTGGAAAAAAAGCGTCTGCTTTCCAGCTGTTTTTCTCGTACAAAATTTGTATGGGAAAATTGCAACGCGAAAGCTTCGTAGCAACATGGAATCGCGCTAGCGCCCCATCCAACGACGGCCCCTGCTTACAACCCTGCAACCGATAGCCTGCTGCAACGCAGCCATGCATCGCCCACACACGCACACCCAATCTAATTCCGTTTTGAGATGTTTTTCCCTTCCAACACGCTCCATGAGCCAATAACCACCATCCTTCCTAGAAATCTGACCCATAATTCTCCTCCCCCCGGGATCAGCCAGTGACCGGGGGGGATCCAGAAACCTTCTTTGGTGAAGCCACGGAAATACTTGTGGTGAGGTAACCCTATGCGAACCCGAACTTTACCCTTTAATACATCATCATATCAAATTCTATAGAGATCAAGCGCTCTCTCTTTGACCAGACTATGACTATGTATCTCTACGAAGTTTCAATACTATTCTTTGTTGCCTTGTCCTCCAAAAGTCCTCAAGGAATGACTCTTTTTGCCGACCGTAGGCGCCAGAATACCACCCAAAGTTTGTAGCATCGCCTAGTATTTCCTCCTCGCCTACCCGCCTTCAATAGAAAAGAAAGGAAAGGAAAGGAATAAGGCCATTGTGAAAAAAACTTCCTCCAGCCATCTCTGAATGACTCTTCCCTTCCTCCCCCATCTAATACCGGTACCGGTATTCCAGCCTCCATAATAACTCCCTCTTACTAGCGTGAACCAATGTGCCTAAGTACCGTAGATGAAGTCAGCGACAACACGGTCGCACCGCCAAGCAATCCTTAGCACCGAGGAATGGAGGAACTTACCAGTCTAGAGGTCAGGGTCAGGGTTTTCCCTACCTGGGGGCAACCAAATAGGAACCAAGTTGCACACGCGCTCCCCTGGCTAAAAAGGCAAGAAGAAAAAAAGAAAAAGGAAAAAAAAGTTCAGATTTCGCAAGGGCGGGCGACACGGGTTGATGCAGAGCCTACCGATCGACCGCCGCACTTTCTTCAAATACCGCCTCTCTTCCCCCACTCCTTGCATCTCTTTTTCTTCCTTCCTCCCCATCCATCAAACAAACAAACATTTTCCCCATCGACTCTCACTACTACCACCGTTACCACTACCAAACAAAGTCTTTTTATCCTTAACAAACTACCAAACTTCATCATGACTGGACGCGGAAAAGGTGGTAAGGGACTTGGAAAGGGAGGTGCCAAGCGCCACAGGAAGATTCTTCGTGACAATATTCAGGGTATCACCAAGCCTGCTATTCGTCGTCTCGCGCGTCGTGGTGGTGTCAAGCGTATCTCTGCTAGTATGTTTCTCTTCTTGATAACCGACCCAAAGACACAATAATTAACGCATCCATCAAACAGTGATCTATGAAGAGACCCGTGGAGTCCTCAAGACCTTCCTCGAAGGTGTCATTCGCGATGCCGTCACCTACACCGAGCATGCTAAGCGCAAGACTGTTACCTCGCTCGATGTTGTCTACGCCCTCAAGCGTCAAGGACGCACTCTCTACGGTTTCGGTGGTTAAATATTGTCAAGGCGGAGGATATCCTGTACTAGTGGTGGCTTTTCTCAATTTTTCTATCTTAAACCAAAGGTGTTATTTTCTTTAAAGGGGTTCTTTCCATATTTCTTTTAGGGCGGGCTTTCAAACGGTTTCTTTTTCATGTGTCTTGTTCATTCCCAGCTCAGTTTTCTCTTTGCTCCTCCGTGTTATGGAGGAGGAGGAGTGGCTCTGAGATTGTATTAAATGGCAGTCCTAGTGCTACGATGAAATGTGTGTTGAATAATCAGGGCAATCGAAACATTCCCTTGCTCAGTCAAATTCGCATTGGTATTGTTATCTCCACGTGAAATGAGGTATCGACGTGTTGTTTTGATGATGAAACTTGTCGCCGACGTGTCCTTACCGTTTGTGGTAATTGTCTTTGTCTCGCTACGATGTGATTGACTTTGATACAAGTACGGTTGCCCACCGGTATCCAACCTCTAGTACTGCTACGGTATGGTAGAAGCGACGAATGTGCACCAGTTAAAATTGGAGTATCGCATCTTGGAGTGCAAAGAAATCAAGTGATCCTGAATAGTCTCGCAAAATGGCCACCCATCGTCACAGTTTGACATAAACGAAACACAAATTGGTCGCCATGTTATGCACCCCCAGCATTTTCACGAACAATAATTCTTCCTTCAAATTTGTCAAAACAGGCACCGGGAAGCCCCCAATACCGTAGCGGGATACTTCCTTGATACGATAAAGCAATCTTCACCCCCAATTCATTCTACCGAATCACCATATCCCGAGTATACACACTATACTCAAACAGTCTCGTGGTGAAAAATACACCACCCTTCCCGAGAGAAACACATCGTGAGCCTGATATAGCGGTATGATACAACCACATCCGTAGAGCTTCATCCCCCTCACGATACCTCAAGAATGATACCAGTTACCGATAGAGGAACAGCAAGAGCTTTTCTAGTATGACAACCACCTTCGGATACACCTGAAGGGTAAAATGTCATAATTCTTTGTACTACTAGTACGGTAGATAATAAAAGGACTAGAGGAGCGTTTTCCAAGAGCTAATGCCGTATCATAACACCAATAATTGGAAGGATACAATATTGGAACTTTTGCGGGCGGAGTCGTAGTTACAAAACCACCGTATCCTAATTATAGACTCCCCTCCAGCCCCACCATCCACAAATTCAATATCGAGTGACGACTCATGATAGAGATTGGCGCTTATGAAACGGGGCCTTATCATCGCCAAGACATACCCAAGTTCTACTTGTAGCGCAGTTGGCCGAGTACCGGATACTTCCGTTCGCAGAGTTCTCCACGGAAAGAGAGGTTCCGTGGGACATTATCCCATCGGCGATATTTGGCTGTTCGTGCTCTTCAGCACCCTCATCGCTGGTCTTCACTGGAGATCTACTCTGTGAGAAATAAGTTATATGTAAAATTTGTATTAGTATAGCTACCACTCAACATGGCCAACCTGTGCCTTGATCACATCTGCCAACCACTCTAGCACGCTGGGTCGATCTACTAAGGCGGCCGGATTGAAGTGAGAAGGCTCTTTTTGTATTAGTGCATGTCAAGTGAGAACTAACCACCTATGGTATAGATTTGCCAAACTGGCTATGCAGCCAAGGCCTCCATGCCAGA